>Ga0114940_10001005_pt1 | contig 11006 bp, 11 predicted proteins | sample ColdCreekSource_FD_87195 | JGI IMG/M metagenome (GOLD analysis project Ga0114940, IMG submission 87195) | Groundwater microbial communities from Cold Creek, Nevada to study Microbial Dark Matter (Phase II) - Cold Creek Source | ecosystem: Environmental > Aquatic > Deep subsurface > Groundwater ... | reverse complement strand
GCGCTCCGGGTGGCGCTCCGGGTGGCGCTCCGGGTGGCGCTCCGGGTGGCGCTCCGGGTGGCGAGGGCGGAACCGCTGGCAACGCGACGGCGGGTGCAGGTGGAACTGCTGGCGCTACGGCGGGTGCGGGCGGGACAAGTGCCCCCGACGACAACGACGCTGGCGTATCGGACCCTCAAGGGCCTCACCTCAAGACGGCCACCTTGCAAGGGCACCTGTGGCTCGCGTTTAGCGGTGCGGGGACGACGCTCACAGCGACTGGCTACGACGCTGCTGAGGTCTCAGCTCCCGTCTGCATCCAGGGATCAGTGGCTGCAACGCCCGACTACAACAGCAACGCGGCGATCGGACTCAACTTGAATCAGCTGCCGAACGGAGTGCCGATGCCGTTCACTCCGACGCTCGCCGGGCTGCAAGTCGACGTAGCGAACCGCACTGGATCGCCGCTGCGCATTCTGATCCAAACGCAGGATGGCACGGGCCTTTGGTGCGCGAACGTAAACGGATCAGGCGGCTTCATCGCCTGGACCAGCTTCAACACGGCTTGTTGGGACAACTCGGGGACAGCCTACGCACTGCAGCCGCTCGCAGTGGCTTCGGTGCAGGTGCCTGGCGGTATCGACGCCGCGATCCCCTACGACTTCTGCTTGAACGGTCTCACTGAGACGGCAGCGCCTGCTGCACCAGCGCCGGCTCCGTGAAAACACTCGTGGGTTTGCTCGGTGGTCGATTCACGCCAACGAGCAAACCTGTGAGCCGCGCGTGCACAACGTTTGCGTGAGTTGCGCCCAGGAGGCACGCGCGCAAAGCCGCTAGCGCTTCTTAGCGACTACGCTGCTCGCGTCGGGTGGCGCGTGCGAGCAAACTAGTTTCGCGCGCGCTTTCGAACAGGGCTCTAACGCTGGCGTATCGGCGTCCGCTGCGCGCCAGGTGACGACCTCACTCAAGTGGAGATGGAGGTCCTCGACCCGCCTCCACAGGAGCGAGGTGTGGGACGCGGGCTCGCAGAACCGCTTCGACACGAACGTGATCGCGTCTCCGATCACGACGAGCGCGAGCAGCGCTTCGAGGTCGAGCACCTCCGCGGTGACGTGCAGCGTCACGCCTCGGTCGCGCGCCGAGGTGATGAGGTCGGCGTGGAGCTTTGGATAGACGCTCTGGCGCGACAGCGAATCCAACCGCTTCTACGAGCGCCACGGCTTTCGCTTGATCGAGCGTGGCGAGCTCGACAACTACTACGTAGGCGCGTGCGAGCTCGGAGCGTCGAAAAGTCACCGGCGAAACCCAACGTGACCGTTACCGTTGGTCACCGGGGGTAACCGTTTCGTCATGTGCGTTCGGGCGCGTCCGCCGTTACACCGTAGACCGGGAGCAACGGGGGAAGCAGGGAAGCGCGGGCATAGCCCGTGTCTCGCCGCGCTGTTGCGTCCTTTTCTATGACGGGAGGGCAACTCATGAAACGAAGATTTTGGATTTGGACCGTGCCGCTCTGGTGCGCTGCGTGTGGTTCAGTGTCAGGCCCCGCGCCTGCACTCGAATCGCGCGGCGAACGACCTCTGTACAACGCGCTATCGGCCGCGGGCGCGCAAGCGCCGGCAGCCAACGCAGCGAGTGCTTCAGCAGCTGGCGCTCCAGCGCCTGCGTGTCCGGATCCCGACGGGGATTTTCTGTGCACCGAGGAAGAGCTCGCGCTCGGTACCGATCCAAACAAGCGCGACACTGACGGCGACGCACTCGATGACGGCCTCGAGGTCAAAAGATACACCGAGGGCACTAACACGCTCGACCTTAAGGCACTCGGTGCGAACCCACGCAAGCGAGATATCTTCCTCGAGATCGACTACACGTCAGACTGGAAGCCGCTGCAAGCTGCGGTCGACGACGTGACACGCGCCTTTGCCGCTGCGCCCGTAAAGAATCACGATGGGTCGCAAGGGATCGCGCTGCACGTAGACGTCAGCAATCAGATCACGCTGACTAAGGCGTTCAGTGATTATCCTCACGAACAGGTGAACGAGATCAAGGACGACAATATCGGTCCCGGTCGCAAGATCGCATATCACTATGCCATCTTCGCGCCGAGCTACGGGTCGACTGCCTCCTCCGGCATATCGCTGGCGGACGGGCCCACTGTGAATCTGCTCGTGACGCTCGCTGGCAGCATGGACGACGAGACAGCGACGCTGCGGGAGAAGGAGGCCGGCACGCTGATGCACGAGCTGGGACATAACCTGGGCTTGCAACACGGCGGGATGCAAGACAACGGCGAGCTCAGCGCGTTTCCCTATCAACCTCATTATCTAAGCGTGATGAGCTACACCTATCAGTTCTATGGTGTGCACCGTAATGGCACGAGCGTTATGGATTTCGCACGTGCGCCGGTGCGCGCGTTGGATGAAAGGAGCTTGAACGAGGTCGCTGCGTTTAGCATCGACGCGGACAAACCGGATCCGGAGCTGCTGAGCCTTAGCTATCCAATCATCTGCACGAGTCTGACGGGTACAGGGGAGAACGCCCACTGCCATCAGCTCGAGGTGATCTTCGGCAGCCCGGGCAAGAACATCGACCTGAATCGCAGCGGCGGCACCTACCAAACCATGCCGGTCAGCGCCGACATCGACGGCGATGGGCAGCTCACCACGATCCGCGGGCTCGCCGAAGAGTGGACATCGCTCGACTACGGCGGCGGAGGGGTCATCGGTCAACGCAAAAGCGCGCCGCCAGTCGTCCCCGAAAGCGCCATTCGCTGCGGAACGCCTGAGGAGCTGACGGTCAGGATCCTGAACGGGGATCGCACACCCGCTGAGCCACCGCCCCAGCTCCCCGATCCAACGCCGCCCAACCAAGAACCGCAATTGCCGGAAGAACCCCTGCCGCCTGAAGAAGAGCCGCAGTGGCCTGAGGAACCCGCGCCGCCCGAGGAAGAGCCGCAGTGGCCCGAGGAACCCGCGCCGCCTGAAGAACCCGTGCCGCCTGAGGAAGAGCCGCAGTGGCCCGAGGAACCCGCGCCGCCTGAAGAACCCGTGCCGCCTGAGGAAGAGCCGCAGTGGCCCGAAGAACCCGCTCCACCCGAAGAAGAGCCGCAATGGCCCGAGGATCCCGAAAACCCCGAGCTGTGATCGCAAGCATCAGCTTCGCCCCGCTGCCGCTCACGGCGGCGGGGCGTGAATGTGCACAGGGTGCACGGCTGGTTAACGAAGCTCGTTCGCGTCGCGGCACCGTCGGTCGGTCTGGTGGGCGCTCGTCAGCGAAAGCTGCGCAGAGCATCTCGGCGAGCTTTGGGCGACTGTCTTGAACGCCTCTTCCGCAGCCGGAAGCGGCGCCCGTGCAAATTGCATCGGCAGCACACCGAAGATCAGCTTGTAATAAAGCCCACCGTCCGATGCCGAAGTGTCAGCCGCTCGCGTGGCCGGTTGCTCGAGCTCGTCTGCCGTCACGGCGACCCAAGCAAGCGCGCGCTGCGCCTTTAGACAGTGCGAATGGTGCCGCCATCGATCACGACCTCGGCGCCGTGGATCGCGGCGGCGCGGTCCGAGGCGAGGTAGGCGATGAGGTCGGCGACCTCATGGGGATCCGCCGGACGCCCGATCGGGATGCCACTGAGGCCGTCGAGGACGACTTGCCTTGACCGAGGAAGCGGCCATACGCGCGGAGCGTGCAGAGTTGGATGGCAAAATGGACCACGACCGAAGACGTTCACGAAAGCTGCGTCCAAGAACACAACGACAAATGCTGCGAGCCGCGGGGTTGATCTTGATGCCAGTCTTGGTCCGGTCGACTACGCGCTCCAGCACGCGAGTCTAGCTTGGTTGTTTTGCGCTTACGAGCACTCCATTCAAGTAGATCTCGTATCCAACTGTCTTCGCAGTTCGGACAAGCCCCAGTCCAGTATCGGACGTGTCACAGACCTCAGTTCCTAGAATGATGTCGCACGAGCGACGACAGATCTTATGCTGAAAGTATCCGGTGTTCTCCAACACCACGAACACTTCGATAGGCATATTCTTTTGGTAATGTTCCGCTTCCGACTCGCTCATGCCTAAGTCGATCTTTAGTGCGGAGTATGGCTCATAGTCAGTGTCCGTGTGTGCGGTTGTCAACCTTAAATCTTTGCCTCCGATAGAGCCGATTTTCCGCTCGTCGAAGGAGTGGATGCGTCTTGACTTCACAACCGGGCGCTCTGCGCCGATTGGCCACGTGCCGCCATCTGAGCTGATGGTGATGGTGTATTTCTTACGATTAAAATCGTAGCTCGATGTGGCCAAGGAATATGGCCCGAAGTCGAAGCCTGCTTTTGCATCTCCTGCCCCCCTTATCGCGATTTGTCGTCCCTTCACGGTTGCGACGATCTCGGCTCGCCGGGCAAGTTCGCGACGACTTTCGAACTCGTTGCCGCGATCTGGCACGTCGATTCGCTTGCCGTCACAACCGGTTGCACCTGTTGGAGAGACCGCCCATTCCACTCCGTGCTCCGACGCGTCCAGCTGTTCCGGAGTCGCGGCTCGCCAAAAGGCAAGCTGTAGCTTCGACATCTGACCAACTGCCTGCTCTCTCATTTCGAGAAAATCCTTGGAGCCAGCGGAAAGCTTATCTAGGCTTAGATTGACTGATCGTAACTCGGCTTCCACATGCTTGCTGCCGACGCGCGCTATGACTTGCTGCGCCTGCTGCCATAACAAGGCTAAGCGCGCCTCAGGAGCTTTGGTTGCCTCTGGAATACCCACCACGATGAGGCCGCGGTGTTGTGGCTGCGCCACAGACTGCATCATCTCTTCGGGAATCTCTGATGCTTTTAGAAGCTGCGCGAAGCGTAGAAGTTCGGTTTCCGCCTCAAAACGTTCCGAGGTAAACGACTCCAGCGGCTCGACCCAGAGGTCATCGGAGATCACGCCCTCGTGATAGTCAATGAACTTTACGTAGCCCCGAAAGTCTAATCGGCCCGTGTTGCTGAGGAGTCCGCCATGCTGGGCGCAGATGTGTACATCACTGCCTTGGAGGTGTGACTGATAGCAGATTCGTTCGGATGCCGTATCCGGCTCGCTTGCTTCGATATGCAGCAACCAGATCGAGTTGGCCAGCTTGTTCCAAGCACCCGACTTTCTCCAATTGTTAATTCTGAGGCTAGAATCGAGCAAGCTCAGACCATCGCGACAATGAACATTCGCCGAAGTCGGGGTACACGTGTCGGCCGCACCTTCATACAGATAACATGACTGTGTGACGGTTGCCCCGGTAAAGAGGCACGTGTACTGATGCTCATCGGGCGACGCCGGCTTCACCCGATCGTCAACCCGCCCAAGCGCAGCTCCAGCTTCGCTTCTGCTTGCTTCGGCGATACTGGCTTTTGCGCGTTCCAGTTCGCTTCGTTGCGCCTCTGAACCCACGATAATGGTCGCCCAAAAAGGAATTCCGATACCTGAGAGCAGAACGGCCAGCGCCGGATATCTCGGATTCTGATACGCGACAGCACTCTGCTTCCGCTGCCGCATGGCCTTGAGTCCCATCACGAGCGCGAACGGCGCAGTGATTCCAAAGAAGAAGATGGAGAGAAGCGCCAGCTTCAATGCCTTCTCGGAGAGCGTATGCTTTGGCAATGCAGTGTTTGGCTGACTCATTTCCACCTCCCGCCGCGACACGGCGTACACGTCGCATCGCCCTGCGTGTTGGCGGAGCGGTGGATCGACGTGCTCGGCCGCGGCTTCAGCAGTTCGATCGGTTGCGCGGGAGCAGGACCCGCCGCCGCCATGTGTCGGCAATTAGATGTGGGCAAGCCGCCAGATCCCTGAGCGAGTACGCGACCACATGTCCAAGAACTTTGAGTGCGCGACCAAGGGCGCGACCCCTCCAGGCAGGCTCCGTCCTGGCCCCGGTGCTTTTGGTGCCTGATTCCTGGATCCCCGCTGTATTTAGTCTTGTTCTGTACGGCCCGTTCGGCACCAACACTGCATCAACTTCGCCGTGAAGGTAGATGGCGCCGCGCTCGGTTTCGCGCGGATGACGGAACCGAACGGATCGTCCGAGCCTGATCCTCTCGCCGCTCGCGTTATCGGTGTACGTACCACCATAGCCTTCGGTGTTAGCTGGCTCGTAGCCTCGCTTCTCAAGCTCGTCTTCCACCTGTTGCCGCGTTGGCATGGACTTGACCCTCAACGTTAACCATGCCGACTTCGTACTTTTCGGGAAAGCCGTGTGCAGCTGTCGGCGGCAGCGGTTGATGTGTGTAGTCCGCGCGTGCCCTCACGCATTTGGCGGCATTGACATCGAGGAGCCGTTTTCGATGCCGATGAGCACGCGACGCAACTAAAGCTGCGATAGTTCCAGGCGGGGATTTTCCTCAGCTCCACTGAGCCGCCGTGTGGGAGCACTGACTACGCGGAAACCAAGAAGTCGCGATAACCGTGGCCAAAAGATTCAGGTTCAGCTCAGCGAGCCAGTGTTCATCCGTCAGGGCGACGAAGCCGCCGCCCGGCGAGGACGAGCCTCCGATCACGTGGGCGAGGATGTCGATGCCGCCCATGCGCTCGAGGGCCGCGTTCGCTAGGGTTGCCGCGCCCTCGGCGGTCGTGAGGTCCGCCCGGACGAACTCGACGCCGCGGATGGGCTCTGGGGTCCCGCGGGCGGCGGTGATAACGCGTGCGCCACCAGCTCGGAAGCGGTCGACGGTGGCGCGGCCCGCACCCTTGGTGCCACCGCTGATGAGAACGCGCTTTCCTGCGAACTCGGTCGGATCAGCTTTGAAGTTCATACCCCGATCTCCAGGGTCTTGATGGCTTCGCTCTCGAGCGTGAAGCGAAAGGTGAAGCGAATGGGGCTGCCCTTGAAGTCGCCATGGGCGGGGCCCTCGACCACGACCTGACCATCCTCGTGGCGAACGGTATCCGGCGTGAAGATCGCCTTGGCAGCGACCACCGCCTCTTCGAGCCAGGTTCTGAGCTCGATGTGCCCCTGATGGCGTCCGCCGTCGTCGTACACGACGGCATCGGCCGCGAACGGCTTCAGCATGCCGTCCACCTCGAGCTTTGCGTTGGCCTCAACATAGGCGGCGATGGGTTTAGGGAGTGCGGGCGTCATGAGTGTTCTCCTCTGCGTTGGTTGGCTTCGGGAGAGATTATGGGTCTCGCCAAACACAATAAAAATACGTAGAATCGTGAATGCTATAGTTAGCCAGGCTTAACAAATGCGTGACGACCTATCCGGGCTCCGGGCCCTCCTCTGCGTGGCCGAAAAGCGCAGCTTCCGGGCAGCGGCCGCCGAGCTGGGGGTTACGCCCTCTGCTGTGAGTCAGATCATTCGTTCCCTCGAAGAGCGCGTGGGTGTGCGCCTGCTTCAACGAACCACGCGCAACGTCGGCTTGACCGAAGCCGGTGAACACTTCATCGCCCAGCTCAGGCCTGCATTCGACGGCATCGACGTCGCGTTCGAGTCGCTCATGGCCATGAACGGCCGCCCCTCGGGTCTGTTGCGCCTCACGATGCTCCGAACCGGCTACCACGACGTCATCAAGCCGAAGCTTGCGGCCTTTCTCGCCGCGTACCCCGACGTCCGAATCGACATCTGTCTCCAGGAGGCGTTGTCGAACATCGTAGCCGAAGGCTTCGACGCGGGCATACGCCTAGGCCACAAGCTCGATCGCGAGATGATCGCTGTTCGCGTCAGCGCGGACCAGCGCCTCGTGGTCGTCGGCTCACAGGACTACTTCGCGCGCCGAGGCAAGCCCAAGCATCCGCGCGAGCTTCACGGGCACGAGTGTATTGGTCTGCGCCTGTCGTCGGGCGCAGTCGCCCGATGGAAGTTCGTCGAGAGCGACAAGGAGTTGGAGCTGGCCCTCGACGGTCGTGTCGTGACCAACGACGGATCAGTATTGGTAGACGCCGCCGTCGAGGGCGTCGGACTCGCCTACGTCTTCGAAGACATGGTGAGCGAGCTCGTGTCCGAGAAGCGACTCGTGCGAGTGCTCGACAAGTACTGCCCGCAAATCCAGGGCTATTTTCTCTACTACCCGAGCCGGGTGAACCTAGCCCCCAAGCTCGAGGCGCTGGTCGACTTTCTAAGGAAAGCTAGAGGGCGCGGCGGAAAGCACGGGTGACGAGGACCCCCGACGCAGCAAGTGCGGATGCACAAGCTGTCTGATTCCAGCTGCCCGCGCGCAGCTGCGGATGGCTTCCGAAACACCGACGCGCGTCATTATTTGAATGTTCTTCTCATCGCCTCAATCGAACTTGTTGCTCGAGTATACACGCTTCCAGCAGTTGGCAATGTTTAGTAGGCGCACAACATGTCAGAGGCGGTCTTCCCTGCGTACCAAGTGGTTCCGTCGATCCATAGTGAACCTGGCAAGCTTGGGAAAGCAGCCGGTCGATACAGCAGGAGATTGTCTCGTCTAGTTCCGTCCGCACTGACCATGTGAACTACGTAGCCAGCGATCGTGTAGCTCCCAGAGTCCGTGGTGCGGCGTGTGTCACTCAGTCCGCCAGGCGCACCGCCGTCTTTTTCTGAGTGACAAAACTGGTAGGAACCCCCACGCAGTGAGTAGCTCCAGTCCTCTTGCACGATCAGACTGCCTACGCCAGTAGCAGTATTCACTCGAAAGTAGGCGAAGGACTCGTTTGGACTGGCTGGAGGAATTTCACCGTTGAAGGGTTCCCACTGCTGATCCTTGTTGCGCTCCAGCCCGTTCGCCCCACGTCGCCACTGAAACCAGTCCTGCGGTGCAGAGGTCATGGCCGCGTTGATCTGGGCGATGCTCCAAATCGCCTGATTCGATTGCTCGGTGCCGTAGCCCCCTTTGAACAGTAGCGCCGGGAAAGACGGAATTCCGTGCGCGGTGATCATGGCGACAGTCTCGATCTCGTTTGTGACGGTCGCAGCTGCAGTCGACGTGTTCGCAGTTGGCGTCGCCAGAGAACCCGCAGCGCCACTTGATGCAGCAGTTTCGCCAGCAGCATTGATCATGGATACGCTCACGCTGTTGCTATAGCTACAGTTTAGCCCATCGAACGATTTGGCTCCGCATGTGTTGCTACTGGGCAGACAGCAAGGTAGTCCAGATCGAGGGCCGGACGTGCACGTAACAGATCCACAGGTGATGCTGCTCGTTGCTGTTTGTGTAGAAGAGCACCTTGATTGCATATGCGGGTTCCGGCTGCCACATCTGCTGTAGATCTCTGAGTCGCAACACGGCTCCCAAGTTTCTCCACCGGGAGTGACTTCACTGGAACACGTTGCCAAGCCACAAGTTACGCTGGATAGGAGAGGTGAGGCAGAAGTGGTGTTTCCACCACGTTGTGCAGGACTCACAGCGGGAAGGGGGCCGGCGTCTGAGCCGCAGCCCGCTGCGAAGCACAAGAGGGTTCCGGTAGCATACAAAAAGAATACGGTCGACTTCATACCTGGCTCCATGGTGTGTGTCGCGATCGTCTTTCAGAGCGACGTGGCCATTGCCGCTCGCGTTGCGGTTTCGGATAGTGGACGGCGCGCATCGGCCGAGCGTCAGAACAGGCATCGTCCGTTTTGGCGATTTCCAGCCGGAGCGGCTCTTCGCCGCCACTCAGACGTCCGCCATCGTGTGTGATTAGTCTGCCGCGAGCCGACGGGACCAAACGTGTGTGGCGTTGCCGCCCTCTCGTCGAGCGCATCGAGCGAAGCGCTCAAATGTGCGCGCAGCTGCGGTTGGCTGGCCGGCAGAGTTGCTGCGCTTCAGTGAGCAGCCAGAGCAGCTCAAACACCCTACGCAGCGCGAAGAATGCCTCGTTGCGCTCGAGATCCGCGTCTGGCCACGTCGCGAACGCGCGCGTCGCGCGTTGGCCGGCGCCGTGGCAGTCGTAGATCGCGCAACCAGAGAACCCAAGCTCGCTGCGCCGCTCGTGGATCGCGCAGCGCGCGTCGCGCGTCAGGTGTCGGCAGCGCACGCCGGCGGCTCTTCGTAAACGCGAAGTCTTCGCCTGCGTCGAATGGGGTGGCGATGCAGCACAGGGCGGCGCAGCGGCCGCAGTCGGCTACGAGGTCGGGTCGGGGCATGGTTCTCGATTTCGCGCGCACGCCGGTGTCTCCGCGCAGCGTGTGGTTCAAAGGCCGCCGCACATGGAAAGGCGTCGGCGAACAGTGCCGGCGACGGGAGCAATCGCTGGAAACAATAATGCCAACCCGAGGGTCCAAAGAACCAGGGCAGGTCGCATGGAAGAAGGTGAGAGTCGCCACACACAACTCGCTACGCTTGATATGCACAGCAGTGCATGGACATCTCGATCGCGGCACTCAGCACCGTCGTACTGCAGTTGTTCAAACTTTACGAAACTGGGCGCGACGCCTGGCAAACGCCGGGCTTTGGCCAGGAAGAGCTCAGGTTAGTCAAAGAGCTTGCCGAAGGGCTGGCCAAGTTGCGCCAAAGTGATAACTCGACCGCTTCGAGCATCTACGACCAGCAGACCGCGCTCATCACCACCGCCTTCGTTCGCAGTTATCGTTCGCACTGGATGGATTCCCGGCGCTTGTTGGCTAAACAGCGCTCGCAGCAGGAGGCGGCGGTCAAGCACGCTTTGGTTAAAGCGCGCGTCGATTGGCAGGACGTTCCACGCGAAGTTAGCGCGATCGCGCAATTGCTAGGAAGCCCGCTCGGCACACGCCACTATACGGAACTCTGGAGCGCGTTCACGCGCACTGATGAGCCACTCCTTCAAACCGGGGTAGGCACATCCAAGAAAGAATTTGAAGCCAGCTTCTGCGCGACCTACGCGAGCCTCATGGCGAGCCCCGCGAGCAAAGCGTTCGCCCATGGCGTTGCTGGACTGGCAGCGAAGCGCACCGAGCAGATCCGCATGCTGATCGCCCAAGACACGCTGAGCTGGATGAACCGACACGTGCTGGGCAATGTGCGGGAACACAGTTGTTGCTGAGACACGTGGATGCTGGCGCTCGGGATGATCTCGGACCGTCTGCTTGATGGACACTCACTCACGCGCACCGTGATCGCCCTCACCGAAGGTTTCTCGCCGGCACTAGCCGTGATG
>Ga0114940_10001004_pt1 | contig 11010 bp, 8 predicted proteins | sample ColdCreekSource_FD_87195 | JGI IMG/M metagenome (GOLD analysis project Ga0114940, IMG submission 87195) | Groundwater microbial communities from Cold Creek, Nevada to study Microbial Dark Matter (Phase II) - Cold Creek Source | ecosystem: Environmental > Aquatic > Deep subsurface > Groundwater ... | reverse complement strand
GAGCATGGGCCGCCTGGGGCTGCTGGCCAGCGTTCGCTATCAACCAGGGGAGCGCTTCGCGGGTGGCCTTTGGCTTGGCGCAGGTGGACAGTACGAGGAGTACGACAACGGTCAGTTCGCCAACCAGACTGCCAACCTGGAGTCGACCGACTCGTTGGGCTTGCTGTTGAATGGTCGGTTGCGCGCCGAGCTGGCTATCGTGCCGCGCTGGCTCGCCACGCGCCTACGAGTGGAAGCGCAACGCTATTCGCTGCAGCGCGAATCACTCGAGACCGTCGCGGGCGGTGGCAGCGTCAGCGTAGACGCGCAAGAAGTCAGCGCCCAGCAAACCGAGGTGCGGGCACGCCTCTTTCTGGACGCCGAGGTGGCGCGCTTGGCCGGCTTCGTGCCTGGCCTCAACGCCGGCTTCGACGCGGTGTTCTTCACCTCTGACGAAGAACAGCACCGCGCGTTCGTGCCCGTCTTCGGCGCCGGCGTCCGTCGCGACGCATTCTGATGGAAGGTCGTTGCCGAGGTGCTGACGCGGGTTTGCGCGGCGAGTGTGATCGATCTGCCCGGCATCTATCGGGCCAGCGCCATCGCGTAGACTCATCGAATTAGCAGTGAGGGGAGACGCCCGACTGAGCGCCTCCCCTCGACTTCAACTCACGCGGCTGACGATACCGGCGCCGACGGTGCGCCCGCCTTCACGCATGGCAAAGCGCATGCCGGCTTCGAGCGCGACCGCGTGTCCGAGCTCGAACTCCACCTCTGCGCGCTCCCCCGGGCCGAGCGGGCGCTCCGTGAGGAGCTTGCCCGGCACGTCGCTCGCGCCGAAGTAGAACTGCGGCGTGTAGCCCGAGCCGCACGCGGTCTTTCGGCCGCCTTCCTGCTCGGTCAGCAGAAAGATTTGCGCGTGACCCTTGCGGTGCGCCGCTACCGAGCCGCGCGCGATCAACGTTTGACCACGCACGACTTCGTCACGACCCACGCCGCGCAGCAAGAGACCCACGTTGTGACCGGCGACACCCTCCGGGACGTCCCGATGGAACTCCTGGATGCCGGTGACGACCACTTCACGAGCGGCGTCGCTACGCCCCACCAGCTCGACCTCTTGACCGAGCTTCAGCACACCGCGCTCGATGCGACCCGTAACGACCGTGCCACGACCTGGGATCGTGCACACGCCCTCAATCGGCATCAAAAACGGCGCCGTGAGGTCCCGCTCAGGCGTCGGAACATGGCTGTCCAGCGTCTGCACTAGCTCAGCAATGCCGCGCACGAACGGATCTTCGCGTTCGCCCCGCTCGGCCGCGCGCAGCGCTTGCAGCGCCGAGCCGCGCACGAATGCAGCGTCCGAAAAACCGTAGGTTTGCAGCATTTCGCGCACCTCGAGCTCGACCAAATCGAGCAGCTCGGGATCGGCCACGTCGACCTTGTTCACGAACACGACCAGGTGCTGCACGCCGACCTGGCGAGCCAGCACGACGTGCTCACGCGTCTGCAGGGCGAGGCCCTGCGAGCCGTCGACCAGCAGAATGGCGCCGTCCATTTGCGAGGCGCCCGTGATCATGTTCTTGACGTAGTCAGCGTGACCCGGGCAATCGATGTGGGCGTAGTGGCGCGTCAGCGACTCGTACTCGACGTGCGAGGCGTTGATGGTGATGCCGCGTGCCTTCTCTTCCGGGGCGTTGTCGATCTCGTCGAAGCGACGCGCGCGACCGCCGTACAGCAGCGCTGTCACTTGCGTGAGCGCGGCCGTGAGCGTGGTCTTGCCGTGGTCGACGTGACCGATGGTTCCGACGTTGATGTGCTGCTTGATGGACATTGACTTAACTGTTCTTTCCTCCTGCCGGTGCTCCGAACACCGCTGGACCTTCGAGCGCCAAAACTGCAGAGACAAAAGCGAAAACCCCCTCGGGCGGTTGCCGGAGGGGGCGCTATTTCTGCTGCAATTTCAGCGAGTTATATGCGCGAGTCCGGCTGCCGCAAGGCGAGCGAGTCCGACGACGTTGCCGAAGGCAACGACTCGGACAGGGCTGCTGACAGGGAGACTACGAAGCGCACGATGACCGAGAGGATAAGGATTTTGCGACGAGGCGCAAGGGGGCTGTAACCTCGCGAGCGAGAACCATGCGCCCACTGCTCAAGTTCACCCTCCCGACCTGCCTAGCACTGGGTGCGGCATTGAGCTGCAGCGACAAGGACGCCGTAGAGTCGGCGGGCGGTGCAGCTGGCAACGCGACCGCCGGAAGCGACGCTGCAGGCAATGCGAGCAGTGGTGGGAAATCACAGGCTGGTTCGAGCGCAGTCGCGGGCGGTGCGGGGAGCGCGCCTATCGGAGGCGGCAGCGGCGGTGCGGCTCCGATGCAAGGCGACGGCGGGATTGGGCTCGTGGCTGCTGGCGGAATCGATGGCGGCGGCGTTGGAGGGCTGGATGGCAGCGCCGGAGTCGGCGGTTCCGACGAGCCAAGGCAGTTGCCGAGTCACGCCGGAAAGATCTGCGATCCCAACGCGAGCTACGGGTCGCCCCTTCCGGCGCCTGCTAATCGCACGGCAACACGCCTTTCTTCAGCGTACTTCTTCACCGAAGGCCCGGTGTGGGTCGAGTCCGGTGGCTATCTCTTGTTCACCGACTTTTACAACGTGGGGGTGCCGCCGTACGTGCCTGGCGCGCACATACGTCGGTTCACGCCGCCAAACACCTTCGACACCTTCATCGCTGACTCCGACAGCAACGGGCTCGCGTTGAGCGCTGACGGGCTCACGCTCTTCGCCACGCGGCGCATCAAGGCCAACGTCAACGACGGCGAAATCGCGAGCTACGTCATCTCGACCAAAGCGAAAGCGACCGTCGAGGGCAGCCCAACGAATCCGAACGACCTTGCGGTGCGCAGCGACGGCAACCTCTACTTCACCGATGGCGACCTGTACCGCATCGCTCCGAATCACGTCGTAGCCCCCGCAGGGCAGATTGCAGCGCAGTCCGCCAACGGCGTGATGCTCTCCCCCGACGAGCTCACGCTGTACACCGGCTGGTCCGACGGAATCGTGTACGTGAACCCACTCACCACCGAGGGCAGCATCGGCGCTGCAACGCCATTCGCCACGCTGCAAGAAGCCGGGCTCCCCGACGGCATGACCGCAGACTGCGCGGGCAATCTCTACGCCGCCGACTACACCAACGGCATCATCCAAGTCTTCGACAGCGCGGGCCAGTACCTCGGCAAGATTTCGCTACCCGCCCCGGCCGCCCCCACCGCCGCGCACGCGACCAACGTGGCATTCGGAGGAGCCAACCACCGCACGCTCTTCATCACCGCTCACCGCGGCGAATGGAACGATCCAGCGATTGGCGAGCTCCACAGCATCGAGCTGAACGTGCCGGGATTGCCGTATTAGGCCTAAATTTACCCAGATTTGACCGCTTGGAGCGTGTACGTTGCGGGAATGCGCTCCGGGTGCTGGCGAAGGCGGTACTCGCCCTGCTCATCCTTGGAACCAGCACTGCCAAACGAATCCCAGGGCACGCTCTGGTGCTCCTCGAACGCGCTGAGGGTCAAGCCGGAGCGAAGTACGGCAGTCAGGATTTCGCCGATGCCGTGGTTGAAGCTAATGGAACGAGGCGCCGCCAGCTCGCCCTCGTGCTCGACGTAAGTCTTGGGCTCGATGAATTCGGTGCCCTCGGGTGTCTCGAAGTACGGATACTCGAGCACCAGCAGCTCGTCCGGCCTGGGGTTGCACAGTGCCCACAGAATCGGGTGGCCTTCGCGCATGAACAGCCTGCCGCCCGGTTTGAGCAGCCGGCTCACAGTAGCGGCCCAACGCTCGATGCTGGGCAACCAACACAGCGCGCCGATGCCCGTGTAAACCACATCGAAGCGAGCCTCCCCGAGCTTCGCGACCGCGTCGTAAACCTCCGCCTCGACATAATCAATCTCCGCGCCGCAATCACGCGCCCGCTCGCGCGCCACCCCAAGCGCCGGCTCAGAAAAATCGAGCCCATTAACCTTCGCCCCCAGCCGCGCCAAAGACACCGTGTCCGTCCCGATGTGACACTGCAGATGCAACAGCTCCAGCCCCCGCACGTCCCCGAGCCGCGGCCGATCGAACCTCACGACCTCCGACAGCCAAGCCGGATCAGCACGAAACTTCTCGAGCTCGTAACCCCGAGCATGAAACGGCACGCGACTGTTCCAGTTGGCGCGATTCACGGCAACGTAGCTCTCTCCCATGCCGAGACCATGCCCCTGGCCGCCGCCGGCGGCAACGGTGGTTGCGGCGCACCACCTAACGCGGAGAGCCCTTCAGCGCCCCGAAGCCCGACGTGACCTTTTCTTCAAGCGCGCCCATTCGCGCGTCCATGGCTACGGTCGACGGCATCTACCGAGCTAGCGCTATCGCATAGGTGTTTTCACGGAATCGCCGCGTTCGCCAGCGGCTACGAAACGGAGCGCCTTCGGCCGCAAGTCAGGGCGCCGAAGATTTACCGAGCGCCGCTTCGCGCACGCGTTTGTCGGCATCCTTTTCAGCACACTCTTTGAGCACCGGCTCGACGCTGGGCCATTTTTCGCGCCATTTCACCAAGGTGAGCACGGCTTCTCGGCGCACCATGGCCGGCCACGTGCGTTCGCGCTAGGTCTTGCACTCGCGTAACCAGGGTTGCGGCCGCGGTCTCGCGCCGACCGAGCGGGTTGGACCTGTCGTTGGCGCTGGTGTAGCGTTGGAGACGATGAGGGGCACGAAGCTGCAAGTCACGCTGGGCGCCGGGCTGAGTGGTTGGTCGCTGTGTGCGCTGTCGGCGTTGCTCGTGCTGGCGTGCGGAAACAGCGGCTCATCGCCGAGCGCTGCTCAAGGCGGCAGCGCAGGGCAGGGCGGCAGTTCGACTCAGGCTGGCGACACAGCGGAGGCTGGCGCAGATCCTGGGGTGGGCGGAACGGCCGTTGCGAACGGCGGCGCGGTGACGGCGGGTGGCAGCGCGAGCGGCAGCGACACCGGCGGCACGCCAAGCGGCGGGCGCGCCGCTGCGTGTAACCAGCCCGGCGGCGAAACAGGGCAGTGCAACGCGCTATTTCACGCCTGGTTCTTCGATAAAATGCGCGGCGCCTGCATGCCTTACGTGTATGGCGGCTGCGGCGCCAGCGACAATCATTTCGAGTCACAGCTCGAGTGCGAGAGCGCCTGTGGCGGCGCGCTGTACAGCAAGTGTCCGGAGGCGCCGAACGACGGCAGCTGCGACGGCAGCGTGACGGCGTGTCGCTACACCCCTGAGGGTTGCGCGTGTCTGCAGACGTCGCCCGCGTCGTTCAACTGCGTGCCTGCCGACGCGGCGTGTGGTGAGCCGAGCGAGTATCCAACGAGCTGCACGTGTGCTACGGGCTCGTGGCATTGCGCTGCGCGTCCCATGCCTTGAGCTCGGCTGAAGGACGAGCGCAGTGTTAGATCTGCGTTAGTTCTGATTCCGCCCTACCCTCGCCTTCATCCTGGCGCTTGACGACTGCGTCGACGTCAGTTGTATTCAAGGCAACGCTAGGTTGGTCGGCGCGACGTCTTGGCGACGCGCGTCGTCGGTTGCGGGAGGCAAGCAGCATGAGACGACGTGCGTTGTTGACGGGCGCGGCAGCGATGGCGGGCGCGGGTTTGTTGATGCCCCAAGGCGCCAACGCGCGCTGGGGCAGCCTGAACCCAAGGACCAATCCGTGGGGCCCCAACGCGTCGAATCGGCCAATTTCGCGCATTTTGGAGGTCTTCGTCTACGGCGGGCTCTCGCAGTGGGAGACCTTAGGGACGAGGTTTGGTTTCGGATCATCGACCTGAACGGAGCCGGTGTTGGCTCCGCTCGGCGTGTTGGTTTCGTGGAAGGGGGCCAGGCTTCCGAGGCCAACATTGCCTGCTTCGAAGACGGCTTCGCCATCGCTTGGAACGAGGCCGAAAAGGCCGAACTCCGCGTCCGGCTGCAGCAGCTCGACGCCGACGGCAACGCTGTCCGCAACGCCGCGGCTTGGCCCGGTGTGTTGAGCGCTTGGGGTTTGCGGGTCCCGAGCTACAGCTGCTGCGCGTGCAGATCGACGGAGACACTGGCGCGCTCTGGCTCGAACGGCGCGCGAACGGCGCAGGCGTTTCGCAGCGGTTGGTCGAACCGTTCGGCGGCAACGCGTTGTTCGTGCCGCTCGTGGCGCGGCCGGGGCGCTCGTACCTGGCCTGGAGTCAGGACGAACGACTCCAGGCCGCTAGCATTGATTGCCCTTGAGACGCGCTCAAGGGTCGCTCTGGCACAGCAAGCTGTCGTGGAGCACCGAAACTTTGGGCCGTACTTCGAGCTCCTTGGCGTAGAAGCGTCCGCGGTATTCGGGCAGCGCGTCGTCGTCTGTACCGTGGTGGTGCCGCCAGGGGCTCGCACCGTGACAACCCTCGCCCAGCACCAAGGTAGCGTTGGGCGCCACCGCGACGCCCCAGAAACGACGATGCCTGCATCCGCCACCGAGCGAAGTCCTTGGCCCAGGTCGCGCAACCGGCGACCTCGGATGAATTGGACTCGCGCCTCGGCCCATTCAGTCGACTTTCGGTCCGCGTGAAACACGACGTCCATGGCGCGTTGAAACGCTTGACCAAGCTCCGCACCTTGATTGCGGCCCACATCAGCCCGAACCTTGGGCCTCACAGCGGTTCCGCTCCTGCCAGTAGTCGTCCGGTATGTGCGCGCGCTGGGGATGACTCCTCCAATACCCCTCGCCAAAGATGCGGAGCATTGCCCAGTGCCACGCTGCATCGTGAAACACGAGACAACGCGACGGGTTGTCGGCGGGCTCGAAGTGGTAAAATTCGCGTGCAGCGGCTTCGGCAGCCGCCTCAGTGGCCCCTTGGTACCGAACGAGGCACCAGGCAAACATGTGACGTTCTTCCTCGAGCGCGGCAGCGTACTCGTCATCGGTCAACGGTTCGTCGTCCAGTGAGCGGCCCGCGGGTTTAGCGTCGGGGTCGCGGACGCAGTCCCACGGCGCGCCGATGTTCGCCCTCGACGCCATCCAGCCTGGTGGCAGATCGGCAAGCTCGGCGATTGTCGGATCGAGTCGCAACGCCTTTCCCAATTGGGCGACCGTCTTGTCGGACGGCGTGTCGACCGCGTTGGACAGGAAGGTCCAACCCCCGGCGGCGTCACGCACCACGCGCTGGATCGGAGCCCCCTGCTCGACAACGACTCTGTCGAAAAGAGCACCCTCCCTGGAGTCCTCACGGAGTTGCGCACCGACTTTGCTGTGGCTCACGTTCGTCCGCTCGAAACTACCGCGGTTCAACCACCGCGTGAAGGGCGAGAGCCACGTTGCGAATGCGGTCGGCGGCCTCCAGGTTGGCTAGCGCGGCTGGAGGGAGGGCGCCGTCTCCGTTGCGAGCGCCCCAGATCGCGCCCGCCATAGCGCCGATCGTGTCCACGTCTCCGCGACAAGTCGCGACATAGCGGAGCATCTCGTCGAAGGGAGCGTCGAGGAAGCGAAGCGCTATGTAGAGCGCAGTGACGCATGATTCGGTCGCAGCGATGCCGTTGCCCAGGCGTCGCCGAACGTCGCGCGGGTGCGCGAGCGGTGAGTGAATCCAGGTCCGGGCAACGTCCAATCGTTCCCGAAACTGGGGCTGCTCCGGACGAGCGTGCAGGGCATCGAGAATCTCGCTGGAGTCGCGGGCGTTCATCGCCAGGGCGGTTGCTCTGGCGATCAGGACTGCGGCTCCCTGACCAAGCGGATGCGCGTGCGTAATGAGAGCCGAGGTGCGCGCAAGCTCATCGACGCGGTCGATGTCGCGTGCGCAGACGAGACCGACGACGGGCGCGCGCTCTTTCACCACCGCCACCTAAGCTTCTGCGATTGGGGCTGCATTTCGGCAGCCCCACCGAGATGCGATGAATGGTCAGGAGCTCGGTGAAGCGGCGGTGTCAGGGGCAAGGCGACGTGACCGTGGCGCCGGTTGCTTTCAGCTGCTGCAGGTTGGTGGCTTGGGCGGTGCAGTTGTAGCTGGCGCTGTTGAGGTAGATGTAGTCGCCGCTGCCGAGGCCGGGGTTGGCCAGAAGGGGGGAGAGGTCGGTGTATTGGCCGTGGTCGAGGTACAGGTAGGTCAGGCTGGTGAGGCCTGAGATGAGGGAGAGGTCGGCCAGGTTGGAGGTGGAGACGTTGAGGAAGGTGAGCGGCAGGGCTTCGATGCCGGCGAGGGCGCTCGGTCCGAGGGTGACGTTGCCGAGCTGGAGGGTTTTCAGGCCTTGCATGGCGGCGAGCGGTTGGAGCGTGGCGGGCTTGGCGACGTAGAGGGCGAAGCCGGTGACGGCCGTTAGGGTCGAGAGCGGCGAAAGGTCGGACGGCTCGATGCCGTCGGCGCCGCCGAGCGAGAGGGACTGCACGTTGATGGCGGTCGATAGGGCGCTGAGGTCGCTGGTGGGGTTGAAGCGCAAGTCGAGCGTGGTGAGCGTCGGCAGCCCTAGGCCCGCGAAGGTGTTGAGCTTGGTGCTGGAGAGGCCGAGGGTTGCGAGCTCGGTTAGGCCGGTCAGCTTGGGGACGGCGCCGAGCGGGTTGGAGTCCAGCGCCAGGTAGGTGAGCGCGGTGAAGCCGCTGAAATCCGTCGCGCCCGTGATGCCGTTGAAGCCGAGATTGAGCGTCCGTAAAGCGGGCAGGTTCTTGAGCGCGGAGATGTCTGTGACGGTGTTTTGATTGAGGTTGACGTATTCGAGTCCGCTGCAGGTCGCGAGGGCCGACACGTCGGCAACGAGGCCAACTTCGGCGCTGAGGGAGCGGAGCTTGGTGTGGCCGGCCAGCGGCGCCAGGCTGGTGACCTGCGTGGTGGAGATGTTGACGGTGTCGAGCGACGTCATGTTGGCGACGCCGGTCAAGCTCGTGAGGCCCGAGTTCGAAACATTCAGCGACGTGAGGCTGATCAGCGGGGCGAGCGCGGCGATCGACGTGAAGGTGTTGCTCGAAGCGTCGATGTTTTCCAACGAAACGAGGGTTTTTAGCGGGTCCAGCGTGGGGATGGCGTTGTCGGCCACGTACAGCGTGTTCAGGCCGGTCAGGAATGACAGCGGCGTCACGTTGACGATCTGATTGAGCGAAAGGTTGATGAACGACACCTTGGTGAGGCCCTGCAGTGGCGTCAGGTTCACGATCTGGTTGCCCTCGAACGACAGCGACTGCAGTGACGTAACGGCCTGCAGCGGCGTCAGGTTCACGACGCCAGAGTAGTTGGCTGAAAAGTTGCTGAGTGAGGTGAGGCTGGCCACACCGTTGAGGTTGGCGAGCGGGTTGTACGAGACGTCCAATTCGGTGAGCCCGATCAGGGTCACGAGCTGGGTCAGGTCGGTGATGTCGTTGTTTCTTGCGGCCAAGTAAGAAAGGCTGGTGAGCGGTGCAAGTGGCAACAGGTTCGAGAGCCCGTTGAGCGAGATGTCGAGCGTTCGCAGTGTGGCCATGCCGGACAGTGGCGTGAGGTCCGTGATGGTGTTGTTGCCGGCGTACAGGGTGACCAGCGGCAAAAGCGCCAACGGCGCGAGGCTCGAAACGTCGTCACCGGAGACGGACAGCGACGTCAACGTAGCGATCGACGAGAGCGGGCTCAGGTCTTCGAGCGGATTGGCGTCGACGTTCAGCGACGTGAGGGCGGGCAGCTCTGCCAACGCCGCCACGCTGCTCAGCTTGTTGCTGGCCAAGGTCAGCGTCTTGAGGCTGGTGAGTTGCGCCAAGTCCGCAGCGACGGCGTTCGTGAGCTGATCGCTCGAGAGCGTCAGGTTTTGCAGCTTGGTCAAGCTGTGTAGCGGGCTCAGATCGGTCAGGTTGCCGCCGCTGATTTGTAGCGAGGTCAGGCCCGTGAGGCATTCGAGCCCGGCCAGGTTGGTCACGCCGCCGTAGTTGTAGAGCTGCGTGGCTTCAGCGAGCTTCTCGATCGGAATCGGACCCTGCGCGATGCCTGTGGCGCTGCGTACGCTCGCGAGCAAGCTCGCATCCGGCATCTGGCACGGCTCGATGACGGGCGGCTCGCCTCCGCCGCCATCGCCTTCGCCGCCGGCACCAGCGCTCGGAATTGGCGCCGCGCCGCCGAGCGGAGCCGTGCCCGCCGTTGGGCGGCCTGCTTGGCCTGCCTCGCTGGGCGCGCCGCCTTCGCCGCCGTTGCTCGGTTGCCCCGCGCTGCCCGGTTCGTTGGCGCCTGCCGCGCCCGCTTGGCCAGCGTCGCCCTCATTGCGCTGGCGCTTCTTGTTGTCGTCAGAGCCGCAGGCTGTCGCGAGCGCAACTCCAACGAGCAGCAGCGCCAAACTCGCGCTCTGACCACGCAACGAAACCGTAGAGTAAGCCATACTGGGCGCAAAGCTAAGGTCGCCCCAGCTTCGGCACAACAGCATTTTTCAGGCTACGGCTCAGGCTCACGGAGCGCTCGCACCGAGATCAAAACGGCAGCGTTGCAGAGAGCGAGGGATTCCTCGTGGTGCTCGCGAAGAGGAGGAAACTGGCAGGAGCTTGGCTCAGCAATCGAGGGTTGCTTGGCGCTCCCAGGGCGAAATCTGCGCTTGATGCTCGGCCCATTCGTGCTCCTTGAGCTTTAGGTAGGCTTCGACGAAGGGAGTGCCGAGGGCCAGACCTAGCTCCTGATTCTCACGCAGAGCGCGCAGCGAATCGAGCAAATTCGCGGGCAGCCGGCGCACCTCTGCGGGCGGTAGGGGGTGCGTGTACATGTTGTTGTCGCGGCGTGGGCCGGGGCTGCGCTGCTGGGCGACGCCGTCGAGGCCAGCGCTCAGGAGGCCGGCCTGCAAGAGGTAGGGGTTGACCGAGCCGTCGGGGAGGCGCAGCTCAAAGCGATCCACGTCCGGGATGCGGATCATGTGCTTGCGGTTGATGCCAGTGTAGCTGATGGTGTTGGGCGACCAAGTTGCGCCGGAGGCCGTTGCAGCTCCGTTGATGCGTTTGTACGAATTGACCGTCGGGTTCGTCAGCGCGCACAGCCCTTCGGCGTGGTGCAGCACGCCGGCTATGAACTGATAGGCGAGCTGTGACAGCCCGAGCT
>Ga0114940_10001003_pt1 | contig 11016 bp, 15 predicted proteins | sample ColdCreekSource_FD_87195 | JGI IMG/M metagenome (GOLD analysis project Ga0114940, IMG submission 87195) | Groundwater microbial communities from Cold Creek, Nevada to study Microbial Dark Matter (Phase II) - Cold Creek Source | ecosystem: Environmental > Aquatic > Deep subsurface > Groundwater ... | reverse complement strand
TACTTGTTTAAAACAATACTATTCCTCCCGTGTAATTAGTGAGGCTAAATGTGACAGATAGAAGCCGTCTAGCCAAGCTAGCAGCACATTGTTCCACTATCGGCGCGCAGATAAAAGTTTTTTAATTTCCTGTCTCGCGCGAAATTAAATCATCCCATGGCATTTTAAACTCACTTGCTTTATCTCTTCTGGTTTCCCTTTTTGACGCTCGTCTCATGCCATGGAAAGGATGTGAGCGGAGAGGAAAAGGGTTCACGCTCGCACCTTAGGCTGAGAGGAGCCCAAAGGGCGCAAGGCTATTTTTATCTTTTACGACTCATAGTCAGCACTCAATTTTCGCCAAATAAAAATAGCTTCCAAGAAAATGGCGGTGCGTCAAATAATGACCGAGGACAAGAGTCGCGCGGCGTTGATATTTTTAATAGACAAAAGGGCGATTCAAAAATGTCTGTTTGATATTCTCACATTAATAGACATGCTAATGGTGCTTTAACTGCCACGCTTAATCCGCTTCTTACTGCGGCAATTAAAATGCCGGTGCGGTGGCGGTTCGTGTGTGTCCGTTTTAATTAAGAATTTCTGGGAATGCGCGCCAAATCGTGGGCCGAGAGAGTGAGTGCGCGTGAAAATATTAAGGGACTTTGCATCCTGGAAAGCGGCGGGCGTATTTTTGAAGTATGATGTCACCGGGTTGAACATACTCCCACGCTCGCGTGACATTTACACGGGCCGAGAAACAAATAACCGGCCGAATGTAATAATATCATTCGGTGTGCCGAGCGAGTCTGTTTTGATGTGTTTATTGCGGAGCGCGCCTTGTCGCGCAGAGGTGGATGCCGCCGCCATGCACACATATTGAGTGCCATTTATTGATAAGGCGTTGAAATTTTTATCGCCCAGCGCCTGTGTTTAAGTGAGTGCAAATTGTCATTTCGAAATATAAGTGCTTTTATTTATGGAGACGCCTCTCGCAATTCGTAACACACAAAAGCCCCCTCCTTGTGTATTTTTTGTTGTTCGCCCTGGTGTCGATATTTTGCTCGCAGAGAGCACCAATCCCATTTCAATGTGAGCGATCCCTCTGCGCTCACTTGCAGCTTCAATAATAATCAATTATAAATCATGACTCTAATTGACAGCAGTGGTAATGAATGACCTACACCAATGCTGGATACATTCTCGGGGGGAAAGTTGTTGCGATGACACAAGTGTCGAGTTGACTTTGTACACTGCGTGCATTGAAATGGGTTAATGGGCTCTGCTGCCTGTCACTCAATCAAAGAGACACCTGACGTCATTATTGACTTCAGCTCAGTGAATTTCTAATAGGGTTATTAATTTTAATTAAAAGAGGATTACCGATAAATTAAAATTCCAACGCGTAACAGTAAAAATTATGTACTTAAGTCTCACAAACATAATAATTCCGTGATAGATTTTTTTCAGGTAGAAGTTTTATGAATTAAAAATACTTAAAAACTAAATATTTATCGGACGTAATTTAGCAGAACACCGCAGACAGGGTCCTTACAAGTTAAATTGTTTCATAATTTTCAAAAATGCCAAAGAGACGATTTTTAACATTTGATTTGCAATTTGTTTTCAGGAGCATCTCTTGGTGCAGTCGTAGCCGAAGTTACTGCGAACGACGTGGACACCAACCCCGCGCTGACTTATTCGTTCACCGAGGGTGGAAACCCCGATTCCACCTTCAGTATTGACAGGTTCAGTGGCGCCGTGACTCTGGCTCGACGCCTCGACTTCGAGGGCAGGCGATCCTACGAGCTGAAAGTGCGAGCGTCTGACGCGGCCCACGCCGTGCTCACCTCCCTCACTGTCCACGTGACTGACGAAAATGACAACACGCCAATGTTTGAGCAGCAATCCTATGAGGTCGCACTCTCAGGTGAGTCTCACTTTTTATCCTCGCCTCTCCTTTTCAGCGGTATTGGCAGAGATTTTATTGTAAATTGGCTGAGAAGTATCGGGGTGTCATTTATTTTTTACGTTCAGTGGCCAGAAAGACCGGTTTGGACGCACACAAGTGGGGGAACGAGCTCTCGCTGCGGCGTGCGGAGCGTGCAAACCTCTCGCATAGGAATTACTTTGCGGATTTGGGAGACGAGAAATAAAATACGGAATTTAATGCACGGGGATTCCACTCACTTTTATTCTATTTGCGATGGAGTTAATGAGATTAAGAAATAAAACATCATAAAAATTGCTGCCAAATCTTATACATAAAGCATTTTTTTAGCTGTTGGTGTTAATTCAAACTTGAATATTTCAGAACTGACTGAACCCGGACAACCGATTTTGACCGTCAATGCGTCAGACGCTGATTCTGGTGAAAACGCGCGCATTCATTTTTCACTGCTTGGCACCGCCGATGGCTTCAAGATCGACGAGTACTCAGGAATAATCTACACAAATCGCAGCGTGCAGTACGACCCCAGACGGCCGCACGTGCAGCTGCTGGTAGCCGCCACGGATGAAGGCATCCCCTCCAGGTCTGCGGTGGCTGCTGTCAGAGTTCATCTCACAGATGTCACAGACGCCTTGCCTCGTTTTCCACAAGAGGAGTTTAGGTAAATATTCACAGATTAAACGATTATAGTTTTCCCTAATCAAAAATAACATGCACAAAATAAATAGCCCAAAATCTGAATATCTCTTGAATTTTTTTAATCATGCTATTTGAAATTGCAACTCATACTAAAAATCAAATTTTTCAGGGTGCATATTCGCGAGGACGCCTCACTCGGCTCTGTGGTAATGCGTTTGCCACCTGCCGGAGGACTGAACGACGACCTGGAGCGTAGCAGTCTCGAGTTCACCATCACGTCCGGCAACGATGAGGGGCTTTTCCACGTCGTCAGCCCCAGCGGTGAGCTGGTGCTGGTTGGCCACCTGGACCGAGAGACGCGTGACCTATACACCGTCAAAGTGAGCGCCAGGTCCAAAATGGCGCCTTCAGCCAACGCCACTATCACCGTGCTGGTGCAGGTGGACGACGCCAATGACAACTCGCCTGAATTTTCGCAGCCGCGCTACGAAACGCACGTCAGCGAGTCCATAGCCGTCGGACACTCCATCCTCCGACTGACCGCCACGGACAGAGACACCGGGCGAAATGCCAAATTGCTGTACGAAATCACGTCAGGCAACGAGAAGGGACACTTTTCTCTGGACCCCAGCTCCGGAGTGATCTCAGTGGCGACTCTGCTTGACAGGGAACGGACTCCCATGCACCGCCTTGTTGTCCGGGCCTCTGACCAGTCGCAAGACAACCAGCTGGCTGCTTTGGCATCCGTTCTGGTACACGTCGATGACGAGAACGACAACGCTCCTCGTTTTCCCATTTCTCGGTACACATCTTCTGTGCCTGAGAACTCACCTGTTGGCACTAAGGTCGTGCGTATTTTGGCGACAGATATGGACAGGGGTGAGTTTGGACAGCTGAACTACTCCATTGTGGCGGGAGACGGCCGCGGTCGTTTTTCCGTGGATGATACTGGGTTGATCACCACCTCAGCAGTGTTTGACTACGAGGCCATCAACCGCTACTCGATCACTTTGAAGGCGAATGATCCCGCTGGCCTGTCCGCGACCGCTTTGGTGACCGTGGACATTGAGAGCAGGGACGAGTTCCATCCAGAGTTCACGGAAAGCATTTACAGGTTCGTGGCGCCTCCGTTCCCACCCGTGGGATACGTGGTGGGAAGGGTGCACGCGTCCGACAGAGATCTCGGCCCGGACGGTAGGGTGATTTACACTCTTGCCAGTCAGGACTCGCACTTCAAGGTGAACAGGACAACTGGCGCTGTGGTGGTTCGCAAGGCCATGTCCAGCGACGCAGCCGGCAGTGACGTCCGGCTAGTGATTTCGGCCAGCTCAGGCCGTCCAGGCTCTCTCAACAACATGACCGTGGTAGAAGTCGCGCTCAACGCTCTGGCCAGAGGCGGTTCCAATTTAGTCGGCGCCGGGAGCAGCTCAGCAGCGGAGACCGCCTCGTCCGGTGGCTTGGCCGACTGGGCCCTGGGTCTGCTGATCGCCCTGATTTTGCTTTTAGTGGCGTTCGGCGGCGCCTTTGTGTTCCTGCACATGCGCAAACAGCGCCAGTGCAAGCCCTCCATCAGCACCGAGCCCTTCGACCACTCGTCGTTTGACACCATCGACGTCCGAGGACCGACCACGTCAGCTGTATCCTCTTTGGCGCAGTACCCACCCAAGTACGACGAGATCCCAGCCTACGAGGCGGCAGCCGTTGTGGCGGCTGAAAGACGGCACCATCGGCACCACGGTTCGCATCACGCCAATTCAGAATTATCCGAGCAGAGCCAGTCGGCGTCCAGCGGACGGGGCTCGGCCGAGGACGACGGTGAAGACGAAGAAATCCGCATGATCAACGAGGGCCCCCTGATGCAACAAAGCGGGCCGCAGTCTTCGACAGGCGGCCAGTCCAACCGCGGCCTCCAACTGCCCGGCGACTCGGGCTGCATCCAGGGCGACGAGGACAACCTGAGCGACGTGTCCGTCCACAACACCCAGCAGTACCTGGCTCGCCTGGGCATCGACACGTCGCGCTCGCAGGAGGACGCCAGCAGCAGCAAAGGCGGCGCCAGCGTCGTGGCCGGCGGCTCCCAGGAGCTGTTGTCGCCGTTGAGCCACTCGATATTTGACGACGACGGCAGCGGCGAAGCTGACCTGGCCAACCTGCTGTACGCCAAGCTGCAGCACGGCCCCGGCAGCTGTAGCGCCAGCGCCGTCGGCGACGACCAGTCGGCGGCGTCGACGGGCGGCGGCAACGACGTGCGCAGCGCCTTGCTTGGCTTCACAGTGGCAGACGAAGGGCCCAGTATGACAGGGTCCCTCAGCTCCATTGTGCACAGCGAGGAGGAGCTGACCGGCAGCTACAACTGGGACTATTTGTTGGACTGGGGTCCCCAGTACCAGCCTCTGGCCCACGTTTTCTCAGAGATCGCAAGACTTAAGGACGACACGGCGCCCAACCCGGGCTACGGGCCGCTGCAGGGCAAGAAGCCCGGCCTGCCGCTCACGCCGCAGGTGAAAAATGTTCCTCCGCCGCTGATCACCAACGTGGCGCCGCGCTCCATCGCACCAGTGGCGCGCTCCTCGCACCACATGCCGCGCTCGCCCATCAGCCACGAGTTCGCCGCCGCAATGTCGCCGTCGTTTTCACCGTCGCTGTCACCGCTGGCGACGCGCTCGCCCTCAATTTCGCCGCTGGTGGGGCCCTCGCTGGGGCCGCACCACGGTCGCGCCCTGCCGCCGAGGCCCACCGGCCTCGTCACCGGCACCCCCTCCGGCTCGGAGGCCGAACTGAGAATCTAGTGATGAGAGTGAACGTGTGTAGATATACATTTGTAGCTGCGTGTGAATATTGTGAAATACAAAATCAAAAACTGATGCTGGACTACTTGAATTGATGGAAGTTTCTCCGCGTTGCTCAACTGAAAGTCAATGACGATGCTTTGTTGGTATACTCTCTATCTCTGCTCTGTCTCTCTACATTGCAATTTTTATGTTGTGATCGCAAAAACAGATGAGATTCTCTGTGACCTTTCTCATGATATGTATACGCGCGTGCAGAGTTCTTTCTTGATGAAATGTTTCAAAGTCTCGGTTTTGAGGCAATGTGATATTGTTTTATATATATACTTTGTAATTTATCTTGTCGTGTTTTTGTTGTGCGTATAAATGCCTGCCCATGTCGCGAGTTTCATCACTTATACGCTCGGCCATTATGATGGTCTCATTGTTCATTGTTACATACATATGTGTGAGATCAAAGCACGCCACACACTGTGGGTCTTCAGTTGCCAAATAACTAATAAATAAAACAGCAGTAAATTATGCAACAAACTGAAATTGGCATGACATTATACTAATTATTTTATAAAAACATGAGAAATGAACTGCTGAGAGAGTAAAATGAGATTATTTTGTATATTTGTATGATGTGTGCATGGAGCATTGTGCGAGATATGTAACTGAAGGGTGCAAATAAATTAATAAAAATATTCTCTTCGTTTCTATTAGACATAACATCTTCCTATTAAAAAAATGAAAATATTTGGAAATTGCAAAGGACAAAGGAGCATTTTTACCATATTCATAAAACATAATGAAGGCATGCAAGCTATTTTTGATAACAAGAACTTCACCTTGCTGCTTATACTAGCCCGCGTGGCACATTTGCCACGCAGGGTGCATACTAAACTTTTTTCAAGGCAACTCAGGATTAATTTTCAAATTTTAAAGAGTACAAGTTTAAAACCCCTACCAATACTGTTGCTATGACAACTTTATAAAATAGTATATCGTGATTCAAAAAGGCAAGCACCAAAGACGACGCTTTTGGTTGCTAGGATACTCGTATTATTAACCTGAGCGTCTCTGTGCTAGTTTATATTTTATCGTCAATAGTGAACTTGTTAAAAGGAAGCGCAACATCATGGATGATTTGAGCGAAGATGATAATGAACCTGAGAAAATATTATCTTCATCGGAGACACAAGATATAAAAGCAGAAGTCACAAGGCGGGAGTCATTGGACATCGCAACCAAATTGCAAACAGACAACAGTAAGTAAAATTTGCTTCCCGGTTCCTTTGCAAAATGTTACAAAAAATATAATATTATGCTTCCTAAACAAGTTGTAAGGACTTCTAACGCGGAAATGGAAACTTTTCTCATTCTTGTTGGTAAAAAAGTAATGCTCACCGCAAATATCTTAAATATAAATTTTCATATAAAAGTAAAAAGCCAAATTTTGGTCAAGAATTTTTCGGAGAAATTTATGTCAAGAATTTCTAAATCAACTCGGTCTTTTTTTATTGGTGTGACTATTGTTTTTGAAATTACAAATCCTATTGTTTAGACATTTTGTATACGCATGCAAGTTGATTTTAGGCACATGCAGCTCAAAACATTAAATCCTACATATTTTAGGCATTGACTTGTTAACTACGTCTTTTGAGTCTACGGAAGAAAAGCAGGAACCTCACGTTTTGATTTCTGAAAAAATAAGAAGACTTTTTTCACTCCCTCTGCCTGCTAACATCGCATTCACAGAAGCTTCATTAATCAACATAAGGAGATTTGCAAATGAAGAAAAACTCGATACTTTGATCGTTGGCGTTGCTGGCGATGAGTTAATTGCAAAATTTTCGAATGAAGAACTACCGCAAGCCGTCACTAATACATCATTCATTGTCAAGCAAAAGTGTGAAATTCTCGGCGTCGACGATTTCATGAGCAAGGTCATGCATTTTTCGCTGCCGATGGATGCAAAAAGCGGCTCACTTCACCTCATGCAGTCGACTTTCACCCATAATTTCATTTTTGACGAGCACACTTGGCCAGAAAGTAAAATGACTTAATTAATATTAAAGTTAATTGTTTCATCTTGAGCTTAAATTTAATTTTAGCAATGAAAACTAAATTGACTTCACAATTGCACGAGTATTTCATGATTGTTGGTGATGAAAACTACGCTGAGCAGAGTCTGACTTATCTGTATGTACCCATTGAGAATCTAAATGGAGACGTTTCCGAGCTGATCGGACAAATTGAAGGTATCATAAAGGCATAATACAAATAATTTTGTTTTGTATTGTCGATATTTTTTATTTTTTAAGACGCAGTATCAAGATGGTATGAGCAGGTGACGGTTAGTGTCAACGCAGAAGATTTGGATATGAAGCTTCCAAAAATGACAGATTTGGTGAACTTTTGGGAGAATAAATGTATTTATATCGCACCAGAAAATTAAATTGTGTTTACCATTTCAAGCGCACTTTCAGATAAAAATATCAGTTTCCTGGAGATACAACTTCGCAGCAAGGCCATTCAAAAGATGTTGACTGTCCTCACGCAGGAAAACTCATACAGCGCAAAAAAGCTTCAAGAAATCATTGCAAACACTGCTGTAAAGAAACTAATCAATAATAGAACAACGGAAATAAGATGAAAATATTTTGATTTCATTCAGTGTGCGAAATTAGAAGCCAAGTGCTGCAAGGAACAAATTTCCCAGTTGAGGCCTTGGAGCGACAAACTGGATGCCTGCAACTCATTTTCAGAGGCCAGCTCTATCATAGTAGACACTTTGGTCCAAATCAAAGATCTTTGGCAACACTCGAGCTATTTCAGGGAAAAGTAATTGTGTCCATGCGCTTGTTAAATTATGAAATTTATTGTTGATCACATTTCAGGGACCGAGTGTCAAAAATACTAGCATGCTTAGGCAATCAAGTGATTGAGCTATGCAGCAAAAGCGTACACATGAAACCTCTGTTCAGAGGGAGGCCCGTGCTGGGAATCAGCAAGGTGCAAGAAGCGGAAGAAAACTGTAAAGTTTTTATCGCAGCTTTTCAAAAGGTTTAGATATAAATATTATACAATCGAGTTTACTGAAACTTTTACTCTACTTTTTGACAGCAATTTTTGAAATCTGCTGCTATGAAACTTTGCGATCCCAAAGAGCTGTTCAGCAGCATTTATTCCTTCATGATTAGATGTAACGATTTAATGGAAGTTTTTGAAGCGGTTCGAATATTTGCCAGGTATTTCATTGGTCTTTAAATTTTATGCGAAAATTTTAAATCAATTTTGTTAGAATCGATGAGAGCAAGCAGGTGTTTAGTCCCAGTTTCGGTGGCGCCAACGGCATGTAATTTGAAGAGTGGTCTGAGCGCATAAAGAGCGAAACACTTGATGCAGTGCGTGAAATCGGGGCGCACAAAAATATTGCCCTGGATGTATCCTCTAATGTTTGGCAGCATCAAATGGAAATGTATTTCATCAAATTTATCACTATTCTGTTTAAAAAATAACCTGTTTTACAGTTTCAATGAAAAGATCGCAGCTGTTGAAAGAAAAGTCGAGGCGCTCGTGCGCATGGTGATGGACGATGTTTCCAACATTTACGAGGGCTTGAATGGGTTGCAGCAATTACTGCACTACTTTCAAAGAACGTCTTTTGAACCTTTGCTGAAGGAGCAAAGTTGCATGGTACATCATGCAGTATCCCACCAAATTTATTAATTGTAAAAATATACTTTTGAGTGCAGCTTTATGGGATGCTGCTGAAGGAAGTCGAAAGAGCAACTCGAAATTTGTTAGGTGGCAAACTAATCGGCTACTCAGGATTCCCTCCATACTCAGGATCGGCTCTTATGGCACACAACAGCAGAAGCTACCTTGTTGGTCAAATGCTGGTAATTAAAAATATCTTCTCTTTCCTGATTGAAAGCGAAAAAGTGAAAATCCTGCAAAAAAATTAAATACAAGTTTGGTAGTTTTTATTTCTTTTATGTTGTTATTTTACGCGAAACATATACCCATAAACCTAAAATTTTTCAGAGGACTCAGTTTTTATTTAATTTTTACATTTCTTAAAAACGAGGTTACAACTCAATTTCATTGAATTTTAGCTTCTTGAGCAATGCAAATTTTTGCCTGAATGCGGGATGGAAGCTGTAGTCACAAAGGAGCTGGCATTCTACGTTTCTGTCATTGACGAGACCATTCAAGAATTATTTGATCGCTGGGTCGTTGACCTTCCAATAGATTGGGAGCTAAAACTCCGGCGCCCGTTAATTGCCTACGACCCAGCCTACGAACACCTCATTGAACCCACGTTAGGAAGGTTCTCTCTTCTCTTATAATAAAAAAGCATTAGAATGGATACAAATATTGTGATTGATTAATTTCAGTGACATTTTTGAAACTATTGAGGAAATTAGGGTGTGGAAAAGCTTGGGCTTTGAAGTCCCTGAGAATATGCGTGAGCTTTACGCATTGGAAACGAGTATCGGCCACCTCAAAGATGACGTCCAAATTATTTGTCATCAATTTAATGAAGCCATGCAATGTGAATAATATATCACTTTTTGTGGATTGTGAACCTCGATTATTTATAGGCATCCAGTGTGAAGATTTCAACCTCTTCACTGATTATTTGGCGCGCGTGAAACAAGATTTGAAGCCGGCAATGTTTAACTACAACTGGACATCAAAAGCAGTGGACGAGTATTTGGATAGAAGAATCCAGTCCACTTTGAAAGTAAACCTGTTATTTTGTGTAGCAATATTCAATACACATTGCAATTACTCACAATTGTTCAGCTGAAAATCTTGGCTCGAGAGCTGAATTTGAGAAAATCAACAATTGGGGATCTGTGCCATTCAATTGCAAAATCTCAAATCCTGGAGATCAACTCAACGGATTTATACAATTTTGACCAGACCAAGACAAATTTTGATTCCGTTATAACAAGTAATTTGGAAAAACTGCTGGACTGTTTGAACACACTGAAAAAACAGTTCGGGGATATGTCTGCTGAAGTAAAATTTTCATGTTTTAAGCTCACATATAAATTCTAACTAACTTTGAATTGAATCAAGGTACAACGTAACTGGAAAAATTTCTACCGGATGATTAAGGATATCATTGATGGAAGTGTAATAGCAATTCTGAGAAATTCATTCCGGCTGCTTTTGAGAACTGTAAGAGAGGCTCCATTTTACATCACTATAAGTGCGTCTCTGAATGACAGACAAGGAAATATGGATTTAGCTTATAATAATACATATATTTATTGCTATATTGTGTGAGCAGATTACTTTTGAGAATCTGCTGCTGGATTTTCGAACTAAAATAGAACAAAGTTTTCTATTTCACATCAATCTTGTGAAATCAGTTCCAATTCACGTAGAAATACAATCAGCAGGACAAAAAAGCTTGGAGCAAAAAGTCATGGAAGATACAGTTTGCAAAGAACTTCAAGCAGCAATAAGCACAGGTTTGCCTTTATATTTCGCATTTCACGAGGAAATAGCAATTATCACATAACTCTTGTTCCAGAGCACCAAAAACTAACTGGAGAGATTAAAGAGTTTTCGGATAAATTGAAAACATTTTCCTGGCTGTGGGAAGTCTCTACCGACGATTTCTTAAAAAACTATCAGCGACAGAAACTTAGCCCG
>Ga0114940_10001002_pt1 | contig 11017 bp, 7 predicted proteins | sample ColdCreekSource_FD_87195 | JGI IMG/M metagenome (GOLD analysis project Ga0114940, IMG submission 87195) | Groundwater microbial communities from Cold Creek, Nevada to study Microbial Dark Matter (Phase II) - Cold Creek Source | ecosystem: Environmental > Aquatic > Deep subsurface > Groundwater ... | reverse complement strand
CAAAAGCTACAACTGAACCAGCAAAGGTAATAGCACCAATAAAGATCCCGATATAAATTTCTAGTTCGTGGATAGTAGCTTCAACACCAGTTAAAGTATTTTCAGGCTGTAGGTAGGTAGCCAAACCCACCAAGACCGCAGCTAAACCAACGAAACTATGAAGAATCGCTACCAGTTCGGGCATCGAAGTCATTGCCACTCTCGCCGCCAGCACCGAACCAATAATCGCTCCAGGCACGATCGCTCCAATCAAAACTCCGTAACCGTTCACCTGGGCGCTAAGGGCAGTGGCAACAAATGCGATCGCCATACCAATAATACCGAATAAATTACCCTGACGGGCTGTTTCCTGGTTAGATAATCCCCCCAGGCTAAGGATAAATAAGGCACTGGCTGCAATATAAGCAACCGCCACAAGATTATTTGTCATAAATATGTATGTTTTGTGAAGGAATAAATCGTAGGGGCGGTTCGGACGCGAAGCTAATCCTTTAGGGCGAACCGCCCCTACACGAATGTGATGATGAATTATTTTTGGAACATTTTGAGCATCCGTTGGGTAACAAGGAAGCCCCCAGAAATATTGATTGTTCCCACCAGAATAGCGATCGCCCCTAGAATTACCGAGGGTGAAGTTAACTCTCCTGAGATCTGCAACATACCCCCCAAAATAATGATGCCGCTAATGGCGTTGGTGACACTCATCAAAGGAGTATGGAGGGCGGGGGAAACGTTCCAAATTACCTGATAACCAATAAAGCAGGCGAGGACAAAGACAGTAAAGTGAGATAAGAAAGAAGTCGGCGCACCGATGCCAATTCCCAACAGGGCTAACCCCGCCACAATTACCCACAGCATGCCATTGGATTTTTTCTCTTCTTTAGCGACGGCATTTACCACTGCTTTAGGCTTAGGAGGAGGAGTAGGAGAAGGATTGTCAATTTTTGGTGGAGGCCAAGTGACTTTACCTTCATGAACAATTAGCGCCCCCCGCACCACTTGATCTTCGTAGTCTACTTTATAGTCTTCTGCACCCCCCATATCTTTGAGCAAGTGCCAGAGGTTTGTACCATAAAGCTGACTAGATTGGGCTGCCATGCGACTAGGTAAATCTGTTAAACCAACAATGGTTACACCGTCGTATTTATAAACTTCGTTAGGTCGAGTAACTTCACAGTTGCCACCCTGTTCCGCAGCCAAATCTACCACCACAGAACCTTCTTTCATCATCTCTACCATATCGGTCAGAATCAGTTTAGGTGCTGGTCTACCTGGAATTAAGGCGGTAGTGATAATAATATCGATTTCTTTGGCTTGCTCCCTAAAGAGGGCCATCTCAGCATCAATAAACTCTTTACTCATGGTTTTGGCATAGCCACCAGAACCCGTACCGTCTTCTTCAAACTCTAGTTCGAGGAATTCTGCCCCCAGACTTTCCACCTGCTCTTTGACCGCAGGGCGAGTATCAAAAGCCCGCACTACTGCTCCCAGACTTCTGGCTGCACCGATCGCTGCTAGACCCGCAACCCCAGCACCAATAACCATTACCTTAGCAGGGGGAACTTTTCCCGCAGCAGTTATTTGTCCTGTAAAGAAACGCCCAAAGTTATTAGCAGCTTCAATTACTGCTCGATAACCCGCAATGTTTGCCATAGAAGATAAGGCATCCATCTTCTGAGCGCGACTGATTCTCGGCACTGCATCCATCGCGATTACTGTGGCTTCGCGATCAGCTAGCTTGTTTAGTAACTCTTCATTCTGGGCGGGCCAAATAAAACTAATGATCGTCTTCCCTTGAGGCATCTCGGCAATTTCCGAGTCTTCAGGGGCGCGAACCTTGAGGATAATATCTGCTGCTGACCAAAGAGAAGCCGCGTCAGCCATAATCTTGCAGTCTGCTGCTTCATAAGCTTGATCTGTAAAGCTAGCTGCTGCTCCTGCATTGGCTTCCAGTAGCACTTCAAAGCCTAGTTTTTGCAGCTTTTTAACTGTATCGGGGGTAGCTGCAACACGACATTCGTTAGCATATACTTCCTTGGGAATGCCGATTTTGCGTGGGCTGGCTGGACGGTTTTCTGGCTCTGGACTGTTCTCTACTTGTCTATCGACGGTTGCAGTCATAGATTCTCCTGATATGGTGTACTTAAGGTTACTTCTAAAACCTGATGGTGAAGCGAGATCACTGAAAAATCATGGGTTGGTCATTTACTAATACTCGAAATTCTAGCCATAGGAAGCAACATTAAATTGACTATTTTTCATTGTTTGAGGCATTGATAGTGAGATTGATAAATGTTTTTAATTTGCTGACATTTTTCACCAAGTGCCATCCTAAATCGATCCCCAATGACCTTCTAATATTCTTTAACTTGTCTTAGTAATTATTGAATATTTCTCCCGTAAAATGTTCTTTTCCGTGATCTTTCTAAGCCTTAGAAGATATAGATTACAAAGTTAAATTGACAAGTCTTGCGGGTCTAATCAACAAAAACTTTTGTTAAGTATTTATCAGGATTCACTCTTTGTACTAGCGGCGGCTTAAGAATATTCTTATGCGTCGGCTTTCGGGTGTGAATCTTCATACCCGAAACGCGACGCCTCAAAACGCGCCTTAGCTTCGCGTCGCTCTTCGGTCACAAAGCTTATCCTTTAGGATAAGCCGCCGAGTCAGAGAACGCTTATAGCTTACAGCTAGGGGCATCGCCCCTTTATTTAGCGATCGCTGTTCCCAAAACACAGGCTCGTTCCATGTTTGCCCCATCCAAATTACTACCCTCTAATTCTGCACAGAGTAAGTTTGCCCCCACTAAGTTTGCCCCTGCTAAGTTTGCCCCCCGCAAATCGGCTTCTTCAAGATTAGTTTCACTAAGGTTTGCTCCCTGGAGATCTGCCTGGGATAGATTAGCCCCTTTAAGGTTGGCACTGTTGAGGTTAACCCCCCGCAAGTCTGTCCCTCTGAGGTCAACTCCTTTAAGGTTAACCCCCGTTAGGTTGGCTCCGCTGAGAAATGCCCCTGATAAAGAAGCTTGGGCTAATTTTGACCCCATCAGATTTGCCCCTCGCAAATTACTCCCCCGCAAGTCAGCATTACTAAGATCTGCCTGCATTAAATTTGCCCCTAACAAGTTGGCTCGTAAATCCGTTAAACGGAGATCTGCCTGCATTAGGTTTGCCCCATCTAGTCTTGCGCCTTTAAGATTCGAGCGGGAAAAGTCTGCCCCAACTAAATTAGCTCCTGCTAGATTAATCTTTTCTAGTTGACAGTCTGTCAAATCTTCATCTTCTAAATCTATCCCTGGAAAGTGCTTTTCTTGTCCTGCTCGAATAATATCTACGGTCATTATTGGTGTTTAATTAAAAAGAAATTTTATAGTCTAAGATTTTATAGTCTAAGAAAATGGTGTTTTGCTCTTATTTACGCTATCAGAATCAACTAGCCACATTCCCGTGGCAATTTTGGGTCGATATGCTGATAAGGTCATGCCCTGTTCCATGCCCATCACCAACAAGGATAAAGCATCCAGTAATTTAGGGTCATATCTTTTGCCAGCCAGAACTTGACAGTCTGCCAGAGCTTGGGTGGCAGGATTCTTGTCGGTAGAGTATTGTTTGTAGGCCTTCATCTTTTGCTGAAAATCCGCTAGTAAACAGATAATCCGCGACTCTAGAGGAATCTGGTCATAGGCTAACCCTGCGGGGATACCTGAACCATCCCAAGCTTCTCTTTGGTGATTTAAAATCCGCGAAACGGCTTCTAGTTGGGGCATAACTCGCAAGACCGAGGCTTTAGTTGCTAATGGTATAGGCGATCGCTGCTCACGTTTTTTGGTCACTCCAGGTAAACCTACTCGATGTAATAAGCCTGATAAATATAATCTTTTTGCTTGCCAGGCAGGTAAATCCAGCAGTTGAGACATTGCTTCCGCCATCGATGCAACTTCCGAGGCTGCCATCGGATTACTAACATCCGTAGCGTCTAATAATTGAGCCATCCGCAGAAAGGCTTGCATCTCGTTGGAAATAATATTTTCACTCAAGTCTTTGAAACCTTGGAAATTGGCAGTCTGTTCTGGGGTATTTAAGGTTTTATGGGAGTCCTGAAGATATTTAACCACCTGAGAAACCACTGCATCCAAGTCATCTCTTTGGCGAGTGGCGGATTCGGCAGTAATCTTGGTAACTTTCTGGGTGACTAACTCCCCTAAGGAAAGATCGTATTTTTGGATGTGAGCGATCGCTAGGTCTACGGTTTCTTTCACTAATATTGGTTCAAAAGTCCAAAAGCCATAAAACTTCCGTTCTAGATCCGTTTGGGGCTGGTTGTTACCATAGTCTTCAGCGGATAATTCCTGACACAGCACCATTGCTGTATAGGTAGGAGAGAGAATGATTAAATGCCATTCTTCCGCCACAGGATCTTCTGGTTTTAGCTGTACCAGGGCAACATTTGCCTTCTGACTAGTGGGGTGGCTCTCAAATCCTGCATCGGGAGTTGCCATCAAGACCACCTGTTCCGACTTGTCTGCCAAATCTCGGTAACGATCTGCTTCTTCTAGGTACCATTTACCACGCTGAAATGCAGTAATCATCAAAGGCGCACCGTGGGAATCTAAGATGAAATCTTCCAAAGCATGACAGAGGGCAACCAAAGTGTTTTTGTAATAAACACCTAAGTTGAGGGGTTGTGCGCTATGGCGATGAGCCTCAGCTAATCTTTGTAATATTGAACCTTCCAGCATAGTAGACAAGTGGGTGGGTGTAGTTAAATAGTGATGACAGGGGTGGGGGGTTGGGGACTTGGGGATTTGGGGACTTGGGGAAATTTAGTCGCGAGTTAGATTAGGTTGACTTACTTAAGAGCAATTTTCTGCTGTTCTGATTTTACAGGAGCAGTCAAGGCTTCTTCTAGAGGCGCTTTACCTAACTTATTTTCGAGGATTTGCATTACCTCCCGTCCAAAGTCGTTAGGGTTTTGTTGCCAAGCTTGGAGACAAACCTTCCCAAAAAAAGAGCCAAAAGGTTCAGGATTCCAGAGGAGTTTTTTAGCCGTCCAAGGCATCAGACTCATGGGATTATATCCAGGTTTCAACACTTGCTGTTCTAGGGCATATGCTTCTAAATGGGTATGGGGTTGTAAACCAATAAAGAAAATTGCTGGCTCAACCTTATCTTGCCCAAAAATTGCTTCTAGCTCTCGATGGTATGCAATAGTTTGTCTAATTGTCTCGAAGGTTTCATCAATCACATTGAAGGAGTAATTGACTGACACCACATCATTAAACCCTGCCGTTTTCAGATCGCGACAATTTTGTAAGACTGTCCGCAGATTATATCCCATCCGCATCTTCCGCACTAGCTCTTGGGAACCACTGGTGATGCCAATTTCAAAGTAGTTCATCCCTGTTTTGACCATTAGTTCCGCCAATTCAGGAGTCACGTTATCAGCACGAATATAGGCTGCCCAATGGATGTCGTCCATCCCCGAATCAATGATTTTTTGGAGTAAAGCGATCGCATCAGGGATATACTTTTTGGCTGGGATAAACTGGGCATCGGTGAACCAGAAGTTACGAATGCCCCGCTCATAAAGCTGGCGCATCTCTTTGACCACCTCATCCGCTGGATTAATTCGTACCTGTTTGCCCTCGACTACGGTGTAAACGCAGTAGCAGCAGTTGTGAGGGCAACCTCGTTTGGTTTGTACCCCCAGATAGAAATCGTTGTCCTGGAGATAATAATCAAACTCTGACCAAACTGTAGCAATGTAATCATAATTACAGGCGCTCTTTTCAATGGGACTAGGCCACTCATGAATCAATCTCTCTCTGATCTGATTTTCTCCCACTACATAGCAGCGCTCGTCGCGAAACTCTTGGTTATTCAGTAGCTTGGTTAATAACTGTTCCCCTTCCCCAACGGAAACAATTGTGCCATCAGGTAAGGACTCCTGTAACTGCTCATAAAATACACTGACCGCACCACCCCCCACTACAACTCTTGCTTCGGGATGATATTTCTTGGCTCTGGTCAAGCCTCGTTTAATTAGATTATTGTTGCGCCAAAGCTCTCCGTAATAGGCAGATGCTACTTTAAAACCCCCAAGCGCCCCTCTCAAGCGAATTAAGGGGTTTTTACCATAGTAAAACTCAAAAGCATTTTGTAACGGATTACCCCCTCTACCGCCAACGGGGGCATAAATCTGAATGTCTCGCCAAGAAAATACCAGCAAGGACGGCTTAAACTCATCTACACAACGATCTAAGGCTGGATTAAAGTCTAGAGGGGGAACAGTTCCCAGATCGAAGATTTTTTGTTCCACGGCGGGAAACAGCTTGTGTACATGATCTGCCAAATACACCACACCAATGGGGAAGATGGGGTTGCAGGGCAAGCGAACATAGAGGATGCGCTGAGTCATAGGTAAGAACTATCTGTTAAATTTGGCAATGCTGATGAGTTTTCTGAGAAATTTTTGGCAATTTTCTACCCCAGAGCATCATAAATTATTCATATAACTTAACTTTAGCGAGATTACCCACCACAATCAACTAAGTTACCTAATATGACTATCCGCAATCCCAAGGGATCGCCTTCAGCCTTTTTTCATGAGGTTTTTGTTTTATCCTATCTACCTACCTATATGTGTAACTACGGCGTTGGGCGTTCGTGAATGCGTAATGCTTTAGGCAGAAAGGTAAACAGTGCAGAGTTACGACGGGTCGCTACACGGCGCGTTTTTTGTACGTCGCGTTTTTAGTGACAAAGGGCTTGCACTAAAGCCCTAAAGGATTCTCTTCGGTCACATATGCGAAGCGGTATCCTTTGGGACTCGCTTCGCATCGCCCGCATGTAGCTTCCCACTCAAAAGCCGACTGTAAGAATACTCTTACAAAAAAGCCGCCTAGTCCTTTAGGACACTTGGGACAACGCATTACTTTACCACCAGAATCTCATTTTCTCACTCTAAAATATTTAACATTACACATTTACCAATGCCCCCTTAACTACTTTGAGAGACTTACAGACTAAGGCTGGTACTCAAAAATTACTCAAATAAAGATAGGCGCAGACGTAGATAGAAAACGTTTAATCAGAAAGACGTGGTATAGTACTGCGTCTTTATTTTGCGCTTAGATCACTTTGAACTGGTTTTTGCCGATGGTTAAATCTTTGAACTTTGTTTGCCTTGCGATCGCAGTTTGGAGACAACATGGGGACACACATCACCCCAGTTTTCTGTCAAGAGGGTGCAGTTTGATTGCAAAAAATCACTAAAGCCATGATATTTAATGACTTTGAGAGGGAAGCGGGTGAAGGGATTCGAACCCTCGACATTCACCTTGGCAAGGTGACGCTCTACCACTGAGCTACACCCGCATTTTTGTCAGCTTTTTTAACTAGCTTCTGACTATGTTTAAACGCACGCCTTTACAGATTTGCGCTGTTTCCTTGCCGATTTTAATTATGGCAGATTGTTGACGGATTTTCAAGCGATTATTTAAAAGCAATTTAAATGAAATAATAAAATGCCGATTTAAGCTCTTTTCTAAGTTAATAGTTGGTTATTAGGTGAGCTTCCCTTAAAATAAGTACAATATATGTAAAGTTTCTTAAATAAATATCTGCCGTACCTGGCTTAACAATGACATCTTCTAGTATTTCTTTATTAACACCCGTTGAAAATGATCTGAATATTCTGACGGATAATCTCAAACAGCTAATTGGAGCGCGCCATCCGATTTTAGGTGCTGCTGCCGAACACCTGTTTGATGCTGGAGGAAAAAGGATTCGACCAGCGATCGTTTTGCTGGCTTCGCGGGCTACTATGGCAGATCATGGCTTAACCCCTCGTCATCGCCGTTTAGCAGAAATAACGGAGATGATTCATACTGCCAGCTTAGTACATGATGATGTGGTGGACGAAGCAGATTTGCGACGTAATGTAGAAACAGTTAATAGTTTATTTGGCGATCGCATTGCTGTCTTGGCAGGAGATTTTCTTTTCGCTCAGTCCTCTTGGTATTTGGCTAACTTAGACAATTTACAGGTAGTCAAACTTTTGTCTGAGGTCATTAGGGATTTTGCTGAAGGAGAAATCATGCAAAGCATCAATCGTTTTGATATCGATGCCTCAATCGACGGCTATTTAGACAAAACATACTATAAAACTGCTTCCTTGATGGCGAATAGTGCTAAAGCTGCTGCGGTTTTGAGTGATGCGGGGACTGAAGTAGCGGAACAACTCTATAACTATGGTCGCAATTTAGGTTTGGCTTTTCAAATTGTTGATGATATCCTCGATTTTACTGGGTCAACGGAAGTGCTAGGTAAACCAGCAGGCTTAGATCTGGCTAGCGGCAAACTAACCTCTCCTGTGTTCTATGCTCTTCAACAAGAACCCTTCTTGGAAATTTTAATTGAGAGACAATTTTCTGAACCAGAAGATCTCAATAAAGCCCTGGAATTAATAAAAAAAAGCAATGGCATCGAACAAGCTCGTCAACTAGCTAAAGATCTTGCTTATCAAGCTGCCCAAAGCCTTAGCTGTCTTACTCCTTCCAGTTCTAAAGAGGCTCTCTATGAGTTGACTGATTATGCTGTAAGTCGTTTATATTAAGTTATTAGTCATTAGTTATCAAGATGCGTAGTCGCAGATAACAGCAAAAGTAATAAATAAGTAATAAATATAAGATGCTGGTTTTCAGACAGAATACCGTAAAAGCTCGCGTTCAAGGCAACAACTATTGGTTAATTTCGGTAGTTGTTTTGTTGAGCTTGTTTTCTGCGGGTTGTGAGGAAAACCAGTCTGTTCAGTGCGAACAGATTTTTCAAGTTGCCAAAGAGGTGCAGGAAAGTAATCAGAATATTAGCAAGTCAGATGAGCAGTCAGATGAAACGAAGAACTGGCTTCAGTCTGCCAACACATTTAGTCAAGCAGCAGATCGAATTGCGCTTCTAGAGATTAATCGCAGTGAATTAATAAAATATCAACATCAGCTTGTGACAATCTATCGTATTTACTCTCAGGCTACCTACGATGCAGTCAGAGCTAGAGAAAACAAAGATTTGTCTAGCCTGCAATCTGCCCGTCAGGATGTGATCAAAGCAGAAGTAGTACAGCAGAAATTGATTCGAGAAATTAATACTTACTGTTTAAATAGTCGCTTTTAGAGTTCGGAGTTCGGAGTTTCCCTAGAAGGACTAGTTCTAATCAGGAACGTGAAACTTTTTGATCATTCTTCAGTATAATTACTGATATTTATTCAAAAGTAAATTAATCTTTAAGATCTCAGAGATATTAGTCCGCGTTTTTAAAATATACAATTCGATTAAAAAAATTTAAGATGATTCGTATTTTACTGGTAGACGATCAAAACTTAGTTCAGCAGGGAATTAAATCACTACTGGCTCAAGATCCTGAGCTAGAAATTGTGGGAACTCTCAAAGATGGTCGTAGTGCGGTGACGATGATTGCCGAACTGTGTCCTGATATTGTCTTGCTGGATATTGAAATGCCTGGAATGGATGGTATCACCGCTACTAAATATATTACTCGTCTTGCTCCCGATACTAAAGTAATTATTCTTAGCAGTCATGAGGATAAAAAATATCTAACTCAGGCGTTGATGGCAGGAGCTAGAGCCTATTTACTGAAGGATAGTTTGATAGCGGATTTAAAGCAATCGATCATTGCCGTCAATAATGGCTACTCGCAAATAGAGTCAAGGCTACTCGCTAAAATCTTCGACCCTAGCAATCTCAGACAGAACCAAAGCAATAAGAGAAAAACCAACCATCGATCTGAACAAGCAGCGCGATCGCCAAACTCAGCAATTCCCGTAGCAGTAAGTGAGACGAATACCTCCAGGGACAAGTCTTTGATGGTTGCCGAGCAAGTAAGGTCAGATAGCGAATTTGACCATGAATTTAATCATAATGTAACTGATGTATCTAATTCTGTAGTTGTGACAGAAAGTAATGATCATGATGCTTATTTGGAGTCCCCTGGAACAGTCCCCAAAATCAATTTACCTGACTCAGAATTAGAGTATTTTACTCCTTTACCTTTAGCTAAAAACACCGATGTTGAATCGGATGTTACCAAGTTAGAGGAAATAAGCACTAATGGACTATTGCCAACTGCGGTGGTTCAGAATTCAGCATTGCAACTATCAGAAATCGAACCATCTTTAATGGTGCTGACCAAAAACAAAAATCATAGGCAACCCATAGCTCGATATAAAACTAAATTAACTCAGATTTGGGCATCGAAGATGTTGCAGTGTAAACCGTTGATTAACCGATGTCAATCTCAATTAATTCAATATAAGTCTCGACTGCTGCCACTGTTGAAACGATGGCATGAAAAAGGCTGGTTAACTAATGCTGGCTTGGCTTTTCTGGGTTTAGTTACGGTGATTATTGTTGGTCAAATGTTTTCCTAAGCTAGAATTAACTTGGGTGTTCAACCTCATATTTGTCTGTTATTGAACCAATACTCACTATATTTAGTCTAAAGAACAGGAAGGAATCTATATTCTAGATAAAATGAGCAAAATGTTAGCTTGTTCACAAGCTAGTGGGATAGATACGAAATCAACAATAGGATCGATAACGGAGCAAGAATTAATTTTCCTTTGCCAACAAGGCGATCGCGACTGTTTTCGTTTGCTCTACCGACGCTATCAACAACGGGTACGCTCAACCCTATATCAACTATGTGGTTCAGCATTACTAGATGATTTGGTACAGGAGGTGTTTCTCAAGGCATGGAAAGGATTACCCAAACTGAAAACTGCCAAGTATTTTTCTACCTGGCTTTATCGCATTAGCTGGAACGTAGCGACAGATCAACGGCGTAAATTAGCTAGAGGTCTAGAAAAAACCAGTTTGAATGAAAAAGCTTGGGAGAAAGAAGAATTAGATAGCACCAAGTTCACTGATGCCGAGTCTGCACCAGATTTAATGCAATTGCATTATCAGGATTTAGTACAAAGAGGTTTAAGTAATCTTAGTT
>Ga0114940_10001000_pt1 | contig 11032 bp, 7 predicted proteins | sample ColdCreekSource_FD_87195 | JGI IMG/M metagenome (GOLD analysis project Ga0114940, IMG submission 87195) | Groundwater microbial communities from Cold Creek, Nevada to study Microbial Dark Matter (Phase II) - Cold Creek Source | ecosystem: Environmental > Aquatic > Deep subsurface > Groundwater ... | reverse complement strand
TGGAAAGAAAAGCGGATCGACCGGCCTACCTTACAGGCGCAGTTGGAACCCGCGTGCACGGCGCTGTATAGAGCGCTGGGCCGGACAAAAAATTGCAGCGGTTTAGCAAAAGGCTGCCGAAAGACTACGAAGCACTGCGGCTGCTTGCGAACGTGGAGGGCGTGGCGCCGACGCATCACCACGCGGAGCGTTGTTTGCGTCCTGCGGTGCTGTGGTGAAAGCGTAGTTTCGGAAATCACAGTGCAGTGGGTTGCCACTTCACGGAGCGGATGTTGACGGGGGTGCATACGTTGATGCTGCAAAAGCGTCCGGTGATCGAGTACCTAAAAAGCGCGCTGCGCAACCCCCGCTCAGGGGATCCCGCCCCTTCGCTGCTGACGGCTTGATGGGGACTGAACGGTTGCTGCTTCTGTATCGTCTTACTACGCGCGAAACTTTAGGTGGACTGAACGGTTACATGCTCTTTAGTCCTAATGGTAAGGTTTTTCTGCGGCGCTGTACTAAGCTACCGCCATGCTTGCCGAATTGCGCATCGAAAACCTCGTTTTGATTGAGCGCGTCCATCTGAACCTTGCGGCGGGATTCAACGCATTCACCGGTGAGACGGGTGCGGGGAAAAGCCTGCTGATCGATGCGTTGGGGCTGCTGTTTGGCGGGCGCGGTGATCCGGACTTGGTGCGTCCAGGCGCGGAAAGCGCCGAAGTCACGGCGCGCTTCGTGCTGACCGACGCTGAGTTAGCTGAACACTTGGCAGACAGCCTTGGAATCGCTTTTGACGATGCGGTACCCCCGAGCGGTGAGCGGCGCGTGTTTGATCTGGTCGTCAGTCGCACGCAGCCACGCGACGGCCGCGCGCGCGCGCATGCCAACGGACGACCCGTGGCCGCGTCTGCGCTTAAAGGGCTGGGCCAAGAACTGCTCGATATCCACGGCCAGCATGAAAACCAGTCGTTCCTGCGGCCTGCAACGCGCTTGGAAATCCTAGATCGTTTCGCGGAGGCACAGGGTCAACGTGCCGCAATGCGTCGTGCGTGGCAAGAAGCGCGCGCTGTTGCCGAACAGCTTGCGGAACTGCGCAAGGCCGCGCGAGAGCGTCAAGGCCGCGAGGACTTGTACCGCTTTCAATTGCGCGAGCTGGAAGAAGCGCACTTGGACGAACTCGATCCCGAGCGAGTCGAAAGCGATCTTAAACTCCTGCGCGGAGCGGAACGTATCCGCGCGGCAGCCGGTTCAGCTGCGGAACTCCTGGATGGCGATGAAGAAACCTCAGCCTCCGCTCGCCTAGCACGTGCGTTCAAAGGCCTCGAAAATCTGGGTGATGTCGGCGACGAGGCGCACGCGTTGTCTGAGCGCTTGGACGGGCTGCTCGCCGAAGCGCGCGACTTAGCACGTGACTTGACCGCGTTGGCCGAGAAGGCCAAGAGCGACCCAGCGCGCTTGGCCGATCTCGAAGACGCCCGAGCACGCTGGCGCACTTTGGAACGGAAACACGGCCACGATCTTGCGGGCTTGACCGCACTGCGCGACCAGCTTCGCGTGCAGCTTTCCGACCTGTCCCGCCTGGAGGTCAGGACCGCAGAATGCGAGAAGGCACTGGAGCAAGCCGTTGCTACATTGCGAACTACCGCAGCAAGTTTGACGCGCAAGCGTAAGGTTGCCGCCTGTGAACTGGAGAAACGGACGCTCGCCGAACTTACGGACTTGGGACTTGCCGCCGCACGACTCAAGCTCAAACTTGCGCCGCACGTAGCCGCGTCTCCCGGCACAGATGAAGTGAATCGGGACGAAGCCGCTCGGCTCTTACCTTCCGAATTGCACACGACTGGCGCTGAAGGCGTGGACGTACTCTTCAGCGCCCATCCTGAATTGCCGCTTAAGCCGCTAGCAGAATGCGCCAGCGGCGGCGAGCTTTCGCGCGTTATGCTCGCGCTCAAGGGCGTGCTGGCCATGGCTGGCGGAGCGGATCGCTTGCCGGTGGTGGTCTTCGACGAAGTCGATAGCGGCGTGGGCGGGCGTTTGGGCGCGGTGATCGGGCGTAAGCTGGAAAGCTTGGCGCGCGTGCGGCAAGTGCTTTGCGTCACGCACATGCCGCAGGTCGCCGCGTTCGCGCAGGCGCAAGTAAAGGTGGAGAAAAACACGCTGCGCGGCGGTGGGCAGTCCGTTACGGCAACGGCAGTCGAAGGCGAACCGCGTGTGGCTGAGTTGGCGCTGATGCTGCGTGGCGCAGAAGCCTCCGAACGCACACGCGCAGAGGCGCGCGAAATGTTAGCCGCTGCCCAGGGACCCGCACACGCCTCGGAACGCAAGCGTAAGAAGTAGCTCTGCAGCACCATTTCTTCTGTACAAAAGAAGTGGGTAAGATATGAGTCGAGTGTCTACGAGGGGCTAGTCCTGTGTCCGGGAAACCAACCAGAACCCATCCTACCAAGTCAGACCATGTCCGCCGTGCTTACGGCATCATGGCCGATATCCGCGGTGCGCTGTACCAGAAACTTGCCGAATACGTCTTGGCCAACGAAGGGCGAGTGCGCCAGGAAATCATGGGCGAGGAGTCGTACAGTTTCTGCCTACAGCAGATGGATGAGTTGTATCTGAATAAGCTAAACATCATTGAACGCGCGGTCGCAGAACTTGGCCGCGGCAGCGAACGCGAAGGCCAAGCCACCACCATGACGTACGAGACGGTCGAAGTCGTCGCTCGCCGTGAGGACCTGCCACAGAAAGTGGCCGATGCGCTGGCCGAACACGGCGATGCGGATCTCTTGGATGTCTGCGTATTGCGCGCCGACGACAAACAGGCCGAAATTCTGCTCGTGCTCGCCCGCGAGGAAAGTGAAGCGTCGCTGACTGCCGCGCAAGCGCAGCCTCCTACGCCACCGGACGACAGGTAATAACGAATCACTGCTGTTCGAGTCGAGCTTCTAAAACAAGTCCGGTATCCGCTCTCCCCGCACCAAATCTTCCGCCGTCTGACGTGTGCGTATCAGCACCGGTTTGCCGTTAGAAATCAACACCTCGGCGGCCAGTGGTGTCGAATTGTAGTTGCTGCCCATGCCGAAACCGTATGCGCCGGCGCAGTGCAGCGTGAGCAGATCGCCGACGCAGGCCCTAGGGAGGTTGCGCGTCTCGACGAAGCCGCCTTCGGCTTGGGTGAAAATGTCGCCAGATTCGCACAGCCTCCCGCCTACGACCACTTCCTGAGTTTCGCTGGAGGCCACGCCTTGCGGACAGAGCGACATGGGATGGTACGAACCGTACAGAATGGGCCGCGCCAAGTTGTTGAAGCCCGCGTCGAGGAGGTAATAGGTCAGGTTACCCTGTTTTTTCACGGCGCGGATTTCGCTCAGTAGAAAACCGGATTCGGCTACGAGATAGCGTCCAGGTTCAATCTCGAGTTCGAGTTTCTTGCCCAACTCTTTTTCGAGCCGTGCGTGTGTGTCCAGCCACAGCTTAGTGAACGCGGCTATATCGAGCGGCTTGTCGTCGGGACGGTAAGGCGTGGGTAAGCCGCCGCCTCCGCTGATGGTCTTGAGGTCCTTACCCAGGCGCAGCGCGGTGCTCACCATAGCGCCGCCGACTTGGGTGAGGTGCTCGAAGTCGGTCCCCGATCCGATGTGCATATGCAGGCCAGTGATCTTCAGGTTGTTCCGCTTGGCCAGCGTGACGCACTCCTCTAGCTGCGCGTGCCAGATGCCGTGCTTTGAACCTTCTCCGCCCGTATTGGTCTTCTGACTGTGACCGTGTCCGAATCCGGGGTTAATGCGCAGCATGATCTCGCGCCCGGGACACTGCTCGCCGAATTGCGAGATCATGTCCGTCGAGCCGCAGTTGACGGCCAAGCCAAGTTTCGCGATGAGGTCCAGTACGCTACGGTCGAAGATGTCGGCGGTATAAACGATCTCGCGAGGGTCGTAACCGGCTTGCAAGGCGCGATGGATTTCGCCCGCTGTGACGGCATCGACTTTCACGCCGTGCTTACGCATGAGCGCGAGAATCGCGATGTTGGAGCAGGCCTTCTGTGCGTAGCGGATCACCGGAAATCCGCTCAGGTCCGCGATGCGTTGCTCGATCATCGCGCGGTCGTAGATGAAAGTGGGCGTGCCGAATTCCTTGGCGAGTGTGCGAATGTCCACGCCGCCCATCTGAGTCTGGATCACGAATGTCGTCTCCTTACGCTGCCAAGGCGGCCATTGTTAGGGAGGATGAAACGGAATCAAGTCACGGCAACGAGGTTTCATTTGTGCGTAGTCAACCCTTCTCGCGCAGGGCATAATGCCCGCAGGATCAGAGACTCTCTGGAGCTTTTGCATGGCGTTTCCCGCCACACGAATGAGGCGTTTGCGTAGGCACGCGGGCCTGCGGAGACTGGCGCGTGAAACGTGCGTTACGACCGACGATCTGATCGCGCCGCTGTTTTTATGTCCGGGCACCAACCAGCGTCGGGCCATTTCTTCTATGCCCGGTGTGTACCGTTATTCGGTAGATACTGCCGTCGAAGAAGCCAAGGATCTGCAGCGCCACAAGATTCCCGCGCTGCTTTTATTTGGCGTACCCGACATAGCGGCCAAGGATGCCGCCGGCCAAGAAGCTTGGAACAGCGCCGGGCTTGTGCAGCAAGCCTTGCGTGCTATCCGCGTAGCGGTGCCAGAGCTGGTACTCATCGCCGATACCTGTTTTTGCGAGTACACCGACCACGGCCATTGCGGTGTCTTGGGGAACAACAACGCACTTTTGAACGACCGTACATTAGAAAATCTGGCGCGAATCGCCGTCAGCCAAGCGCGTGCGGGCGCGGACCTGGTCGCACCGTCGGGGATGTTGGACGGCATGGTGCAGACTATTCGCACGACGCTGGACCGCGCAGGCTTTGAAGCGGTCGGCATCATGTCTTATGCGGCCAAGTACGCGTCTTGCTTTTACGGACCGTTTCGAGACGCCGCAGATTGCGCGCCGTCCTTTGGCGACCGCCGCCAGTATCAGATGGATTACCACAACGCTCGCGAGGCGCTGCGCGAGACCTTGCTGGATGTGGAGGAAGGTGCGGATTTCGTGATGGTCAAACCTGCGTTGGCGTACATGGATATTCTCCACGCCATCCGCGAAAAGGTGAACGTACCGCTGGCCGCGTACAACGTCTCGGGCGAATACAGCATGGTCAAAGCCGCCGCTGAACGCGGTTGGATCGACGAGAAGAAAGCAGCGCTGGAGATTGTCACCGGCTTGCGCCGTGCGGGCGCGGACTTGGTCATTACGTATTGGGCCAAGGACCTGGCACACTGGTTGGCCGAACCCTTCGACCACACCGAGAACGCTCCGCTACGCGTTACCGAGACGAACAAGAAAGCCAGGAAAACCGTTGCGTCGGTCGCAAGATCCCCAGTCGCTCGGACTGGAGCGCCGCGCACGTGAGCGCCATCCCCACGCCCACCCTTGTCGCTCGCGAAAAGCTGGCGCGGCTCGAAGACCTTTTACGCGGTTATGGCCGCATCATCGTGGCATATTCAGGCGGCGTTGATTCCACGTTTCTTTCCGTCGTGGCGCACCGCACGCTTAATGGGAACGCGCTAGCGGTCACGGCGCACTCCGAGTCGCTGGCACCTGAGGAACTGGTAGCAGCTCAGGCGCTCGCACAGCAATTCGGTTTTGCGCATCGAGTCGTACGTACCGACGAACTGCGTGATCCGCAATACGCGGCCAATCCGGTCAACCGCTGCTATTTCTGTAAGACGGCCTTGATGGATAAGCTTGAGCAAATCGCCAGCGCCTGGAAAGCCAAGGTCGCGCTGGGCGCGATCCTGGATGATTTAGGCGATTTCAGGCCCGGCGAAAACGCGGCGCTCGAACGCGGCGCGGTCTTCCCGCTGCGCGAGGTTGGGCTGACCAAAATTGAAATCCGTGCGCTGTCGCGGGACTTGGGCCTGCCGACCGCCGACAAGCCCGCTGCGGCGTGCCTTTCCAGTCGCATCCCGTTTGGCCAGCCTGTGACTGCGCAAAAGCTCGAACAGATCGCCAAGGGTGAGGCGCTTTTGCATAACCTGGATTTCCGCGAATGCCGCCTGCGCCACCACGAAAACGTAGCGCGCATCGAAGTGCCGTCGGCTGATGTGCTGCGGCTACTAGAACACCGCGACCATCTTGTGCGCGAACTGAAAGCACTCGGCTTTGTCTTCGTGACGGTCGATTTACAGGGCTTGCGTTCTGGTTCGCTGCACGAAGCGGTTCAGCGCGTCCCCTAAGCCGAGAACGGTTGCCCCCATCCGATGACCGACATTCCCGCCAACCGCCCACACCTTTTCTCCGGTCGCGACCCTGAAGGCCGCATGAGCTTCATGGCGCACCTCATGGAGCTACGCCGGCGACTGATGGTCGTCGCCCTGGCGCTTTTTTTCACGACCGTGGTCACCATGATTTTCTATCAGTCCGTCGTTGGTTTTTTGATGGCCCCCGTGAAACAGGTCAACCGCATGTTTGCCCATGAAACGGACATGCGCTGGTCGCTCATGCTTACGCGCATCAACGAAGACTTGCGGGAAGATTTAGTGCGCATTGATCCGGAGACAGAAGTGCGGGAAAAGGTACTGACGTACTGGGACGATCCACAACGTCTGGTTGCGTTGCAAGCCACGGGCCTGGATCCCGTGGTAATCACTCAAATCCAACGCGCACGACCCGATGTAGAAACGCCTGTCGTGGACATGAGCGCCACCGACATGCTAGGCACCATGCTCATGTTGATGAAAGTGGCGCTCTGGGCCGGCGTGGTGCTCAGTTCACCCGTACTGCTGTATGAAATATGGGCCTTCGTAGCGCCAGGTCTATCGGACCGTGAACGCAGGGCTATCCGGCCCGTGCTCGTGGGCGGCGTGCTGTGCTTCCTGACCGGCGCGGCGTTGTGTTACTACTTGGTTTTTCCGATCACGCTCCAATTCCTGGTTTGGTTCGAACTCGACCTGGGTGTGAAACCCAGATACACGCCCAAAGATTACATGGACCTGCTGGTCACGTTCATGCTCATCTTTGGCGCGTTGTTTGAAATCCCGGTGGTGGCGGCGGTACTGGCGAAACTAGGCTTGGTTTCGCCGGGTATGTTGACGCGCTATTGGCGCTTCATCATCCTCTTCTGTTTCATCTGCGGAGCCTTGTTCTCGCCGGGGAGTGACCCCATGTCGATGATGATCATGTCCGGCACGTTGATTTTCCTGTACCTTGTCTCGTTGGCGCTAACCGTTGTGTGCTACCCCAAGAAGGTACGAGAACATTCATGATCACGTACCAAGCGCTCCAGGACCAACCCTGCTTGAGCGTTCAGCGCCGAGCGGAAACCCCGTATAAGATTCGTTAAAACTGGCCTGGAGATCGACACGTGGTTCGCGGCGTACGTACTCCAGAAGAAGCGCAGGCGCTGGGCCTCGGTCGGCGGCTGATGGTTCGTGTTGGCGCGTTGCTCAAGCAAGGTCTGGAAGTCACTCCGACGTTGCTCGAAGCGGCGCGTCCTGGTACTGCGCTGGAAAACTTTTTGCTCGATGCCGTGTTGCTCGAAAAAGCCTCGGCCTTAAGCGGCGCGCATGTCCGCCAGCTTGCCGCGAAGCATGTGCCTGAGCAGTGCGACGCGTTTGCCGTGCAGTCCGTCGAGGAAGAACGTCACGTGCTGTGCTTCGCGGAAGAATTGGAAGTCGAGGACGGTTGGGACCGGTCGGAAACGGCTGCCGCTGGACCAACACAGCCTGCGCCTCTGGCGCACAGCTCGGCAGGGGCGCTGGCCTCGCGCGGGTCCGTGTCGCGGCAGGAAGATTCCGAGATGTTTTCACGCTCCGAAATCGACCGCCTGCGCTTTAAGCTCGTCACGGCAGCCGCAGATTCCGAACGCATCGAGGCATTGCGCGTCCTGGCTCACGTACCGCTGCCTGGATTCGAGAAAGTCGAAACGATCTTTTTGGGGCTGGAAGACAAAAGCACGCGTGTCCGCGCCGAAGCCGCACGTCTTTTGTTTATCATCGGCATTGAGGACGACGCGCACGAGTCGCTGCAGGCGCTGTGCGATGCCAAGGAAGACGTGCGCATGCGCGCCGCAGAACGTCTGATCAAGCGTATGGACGGCGGCGTGAAAGACCTGGAACTGGGAGCCACTACCGTATGCGCGTTGGCCGCGCTGAAGGCCGAATCTTCCCCGCGCCTGACGCTGCTTTTGCAAGACGTGCTTGCGACCTGTGCGCCCGCGCTAGTCAAGACCCCGCCGCGCTTGGCCGAGTTGCTGCGCGCCTCGCTGGATAAAATCGCGGCAGTGTCCAACTCCGGCGCGTCGCTTACAGCCGCTCTCAACGTACTCACGTCGGCGCAGCGCCTGTTCAAAAAACTCGTGCAAGCCGCGCCCGACATGGTCGTGCCCATACTGAAGACAGAACTAGGTAAAAAACCCAATCCGGAAGTTGAGGCGTTCCTGTTGCGTTTACTGCTCGACTACAGTTCGCCCTTAGCTCCGACCGATCCGGAGTTGCTGTGTCAGTGCGCCCAATTTCTCGCACGCGATTCTAAGGAAGGCCGCGAGTCGCGTGCGATAGGGATGGTGCTGGTCCAGCGCGGTGAGGCGGCGCTTGGTCCCATCGTGGACGCTTTTCCTAATGCAACCTCCGCCGCACAAAAATACTTTCTGCATCTGCTCGACGACATCTGCCGCTACCGCCAGCCTTCGCCCCAGGCACGCGAACGTGCGGCCGGCGTGGTTCTGAGCGCGATGGAAAGTGGCACGCGCGGCCTGCGCATGATGGCCATGCACTGCCGCTTTCCGACGGCACTGGAACTTTCCGAGGCTACGCGCGAAAAAGTGGCGCGTGCGTTCCTTGGTTCTCTGCATGATTTTGGGTTCCCGACCGATCTTGAAATCGCCGAAGAAGGTCTCGCGCGCATGGGCCTGCCCGTCATCCGGCCCCTGACGGAGCGCCTCGCGCCCGAATTCCCGCAGCCGCAGCGCATTCAAGCGGCGCGCATACTGGGACACCTTGCGCTGCACGTGAAGTCGCCGAAGGGTGAAATGCAGCGCACCACAGCCACGATCACCGAGATCCTGCGGTGCATGCAAGCGCTCCTAGCCGAAAAAACTTTTCCGTGGCGCGGCACCTTACACGCGGCCATGGGCAAACTGAGTGCCTCGCCCGCTGCGACCAAAGGGGCCGCCGAGGTGGTCGCACGCACCCTGTTGCAAGTGGCCAGCACGCCGGAAAGCCTCGATTCGACCGGTGCTCTGGAAGGACTGACGCATTTGGCCGCCGCCCGCCGCGCCACTCCGCAACTCATCGCCACCGTCACGGGCCTCTTGCGTCGCACCGTGAACGAGATTCGCACCGATGTGGTCGCACGCGATATTGAAGTGGAAGGCGAAAAAGTTATCGAGATCGCGCAGGGCGAAGACTTGGTCGAAAAGCTGCCCGTGGCGCTGGAAGGATTTGCACGCATCGCCTGCTCGTCAAGTTGCCCCCCCGCTTTCGCAAAGGACATCGTGCGTGATCTCACGGCGCGCTGGCGCAAGATCGTCAGCGGCGATCTCATCTGGGGGCCGGGCAACGCCATACTGGCCGTGCGCGCCCTGCAGGACATCGGCATGCACTCGGGGCTGGACTCCAACCTGCGCATGGAAATTCTTAAGGCGCTCGCGCCGCGCGTGGCGCAAATCCCCGTTCTGCAGGCTATGAGTCGAATTTTGCAGGCTGACGATACCTTGGCTACAGCGCCTGCCGCCTTGAGCTTCGGGCATAACGTAGTGGGACGACGTAAGCCTGACGGGCGCTACGATTCAGAGGACCGCTCCGACCTTCTGGCGGCGCTAGCGCGTGTCGCTGCGCGCACGCACTTGGGCGTGCCCGGCGAGCAAGGCGTCGAAAAAGCCCGTGTCTTCCGCGCCCAAGTGGTTACGGATCTTTTCCAGGGCGCGATCGACCATGTGCCTGGCGCGTTCGAAGGACTGGTTCAAATCCGTGTCGCGAAAGTGTTGCCTAAGCACGAGCAAGAAGCTTTTGAAATGCGCATTGCGGATTTCCACGCCATCGCAGTCGTGCCCTAAGCGCGGCGTCATGGCGCAGCCACTACAAAAAAACGCCCGGCCTTTTCTGGGCCGGGCGACTAACTTCTGGTTGCCTATGTGCGCGAGGGACGGGGTCATTACCGAAGTCGATGCAACTGCGGTTGTTTGACTTACGTCTATCGAGGGTTGTTACTGTTGCGATGAAGAAGTACGTACGGTGAGTCATACTTCGGTCATCGACCCCGCCCTCGCGCCTTTAGGTTTCCAGTCTCTTTTTCTATCCTTTTTTGCGCTGCACTAATTGGACGCCTTAGTCGCACTTCTTATCAATGCTTATTCCACTTTCTTTCAGTCGCTGAAGTGCGTTTGTTCAGCCGGATACGGAAGCGACGTTTCCTGGGTAGCGCCCGCCGGAAGTACACGTGAGATACTCAAATCACGATCGTCCAACTCGAACAAGGAGAGTAACTTAAAGGTCATCGCAAAATTACTGATGGCGTCCACAAATAGCCAAATCTTATAGAGAAAGGCACTTAGCGTATTCCTCGGAGTGAAGTTGTTGCTGGACACCACCCATCAATCGGCGCAATCTGCGGAAGAACTACCCCCCTTCCGATCAAGGGAATCCGCAGATGACACAGAATCACGCAGATGAAAAAATGGTAGCCGTTCAGTCGTGTAGGGCGGGCACTGCCCGCCGTACAGGAAGAGCAGACCTGTGGTCGGCTGGGTCGTCTGCGTCCTCGCCGACTTTTGTTGGTCATAGGTCGGAACGTGAACAACAAGACTGTTCTTTGCGGACTTTGTGTCTTTGTGGTGAACGGTTGCCATGCAAGTTCGCGACTATCAGGTTGTGGTGAAGGTCTCAGACCTGTGCCTAAGGAATCGTGTCAAATTAAGTGGAGGAAGTCCGAGATCCTGCCGACATAGAGAGTTCCTGTTCCCCAATCTCGCGCCGCTCCATTTTCACAGCTAAAAATACAATTTGTTTGCCAGTAATTCCGTTCTTATTCGTCC
>Ga0114940_10000999_pt1 | contig 11033 bp, 11 predicted proteins | sample ColdCreekSource_FD_87195 | JGI IMG/M metagenome (GOLD analysis project Ga0114940, IMG submission 87195) | Groundwater microbial communities from Cold Creek, Nevada to study Microbial Dark Matter (Phase II) - Cold Creek Source | ecosystem: Environmental > Aquatic > Deep subsurface > Groundwater ... | reverse complement strand
GGCATTTTTGGATCGTGGCCGAGGTCAACGGCACTCCGGTCGAATTCCTGATCGACACCGGCGCGACCTTCACCGGCCTGTCCCGCCCGGCGGCAAAGGCAGCGAACATTGCTCCGGCGGGCGACCGCCTGCCCCAACAGGTGACCACCGCCAACGGCGAGATCACCGTGCTGATGGGCGAGGCTGCCAGCCTGCGCTTCGGCAGCATCGCTGTCTCGAACCTCGAAGTCGCGGTCCCGCGCGATTTCGATGACGACACCAACGTCATCGGCATGAACCTGCTCTCGCAACTGGCAAGCTGGCGGGTTGAGGGGGATCGGTTGATTCTTCAACCCAAGGGCTAGGCTAGAACTTGTTATCCCGCGGGAACCCCGTCGGCGGCAAGCGTCCCGCCGCCCCGCGCGCGACCTTCCACAACCGCATATCAGCCTCGGTCCGCACCCGGCCGCTATCGCCGCCCATCTTCCAGCTCAGCCCGTCCTCCAGCTTCAGCGTGGTGGCATCAGCCAGCCCGCCGTCGCGGTAGCGTTGCAGGGTGACGCCCTGGCCCTTGGCGAGCACCGGCAGCTCCTCAAGGCTGAACAGCACCAGCTTGCGGTTATCGCCGACCACCGCGATGTGATCGTGCTCGGGCGGGATTTCGCGCACCACGGCGAGCTTCACGCCGGGCTTGGTGGTCATCACCCCGCGGCCCTTGCGGGTTTCGGCTAGCAGTTCGTCTGCCTCGGCGGCGAAGCCCCGGCCCTGATCGCTCGCCAGCAGCAATTGCGCCTTGGGACGATAGACCAGCAGCGCGACGATTTCCGCTCCGGCATCGATGTCGACGATCGTGCGGATCGGTTCGCCAAAGCCGCGCGCGCCGGGCAACTTGTCCGCGCCGAGGGTGTAGAACCGGCCGTTGTCACAGGCGACCAGCAACTTGTCGGTGGTCTGCGCGTGGAGCGCATAAGCCGGGCCGTCGCCCTCCTTGAACTTGAATTCCTTGTCGAGCGCTTCGTGGCCGGAGGCCCCGCGCACCCAGCCCTTGGCCGAGAGGACCACCGTGACCGGCGCCTTCTCGATCATCGCGTCCATCGAGAACTCGACTGTCGGCGCGGCCTCGGCAATCGTCGTGCGGCGGCGGCCGAGCAGAGTGTCCTCGCCATAATCCTTGCGCAGATTGGCAAGATCCCGCTTGAGCCGGGTGCGTTGCCGCGCCGGGCTGTCGAGCAGTTTCTGCAGGTCGTCCTGCTCGGCCAGCAAGTCATCGCGCTCGCGCCGTAGCTCCATTTCTTCAAGCTTGCGCAAGCTGCGCAGCCGCATGTTGAGGATTGCCTCAGCCTGGCGGTCGGTCAGCTCGAACTCGGCCATCATGAGCGGCTTGGGCTCGTCCTCGGTGCGGATGATCTCGATGATCCGGTCGAGATTGAGGTAGGCGATGATATAGCCGCCGAGCAGCTCGAGCCGGCTGGCGATCTTGTCGAGCCGGTGCTGGGTGCGGCGCAGCAGGATGTCGATCTGCGCGATCACCCATTCCTGCAGCAGCAGCTTGATCCCCATCACGCCGGGAGTGCGCTTGGCATCGAGCACGTTGAGGTTGAGCGAGAACCGGGTTTCCAGATCGGTCAGCTTGTAGAGCGATTCCTTGAGCAGCTCGGGATCGACGTTGCGGCTTTTGGGCACGAAGACCAGCCGGATCGCCTCGTCGCTCTCGTCGCGGATGTCCTCGAGGATCGGCAGCTTCTTGTCGGCAATCAGCTGCGCGACCTGCTCGATCAGCTTGCCCTTCTGGAGCATGTAGGGGATCTCGGTGATCACCAGCTGCCATGCGCCGCCGCCGAGTTTCTCGACTCCGGTGGCCTCCCACGATCCATCAGCCTCACGCCCGGTCGAGAACCTTCCGCGCACCCGGAACGCGCCGCGACCGGTCTCGTAGGCGGCGGAAATCGCCGCCGCGCTGTCCACCACCACGCCGCCGGTGGCGAAGTCCGGGCCGTGGAACACTTCCATCAGCGCGCTGTGTTCGACGTGCGGGTTGTCGATCAGCAGCAAGGTCGCGTCGATCACTTCGGCGACGTTGTGGCTGGGGATCGAGGTCGCCATGCCCACGGCGATCCCGCTCGATCCGTTGGCGAGCAGGTTGGGGAAGATCCCCGGGAAGATCTCGGGCTCCTCGTCCTCGCCGTTGTAGGTCGGGACGTAGTTGACCGTGCCTTCGTCGAGCCCGGCCATCAGCTGGATCGCGGTCTTGGTCAGTCGGGCTTCGGTGTAGCGATAGGCGGCGGCATTATCGCCGTCGATATTGCCGAAATTGCCCTGCCCCTCGACCAGCGGATAGCGCAGCGAAAAGTCCTGCGCGAGCCGGACCATCGCGTCATAGACCGACTGGTCGCCGTGCGGGTGGTACTTGCCGATCACATCGCCGACCACGCGGGCCGACTTCTTGAAGGCGTCGTTGGGGTTGAGCTTCAACTGCCGCATCGCCCAGAGCAGGCGGCGGTGGACCGGCTTCAGCCCGTCGCGCAGATCGGGCAGCGAGCGCGCGGTGATCGTGGAGAGCGCATAGACGAGGTAGCGCTCGGACAAGGCGCTATCGAACGGCGCATCGACGATTGCGTCGAAGGGATCAGGCCCAAGATCGTCGGGAGTGGTTTCAATGGTCATGCGGGGATCGCCCTAGCAGCGGGATTCGGGCGATTCCATGCGGTGTGTGGGGTTTTGCGCAGGAAGTAAGGGGTTCACGCAGAGGCGCAGAGAAGAAAGGAAGGCGCGGAGTGGTTGCGCTTGCGGCGAAGCCGCCTTCGATTCCTTCGCTGCGTTTAAGGCGATGCAAGATGGAGGAAGGAGCCTTCGGCTCAAATTGACTCCTTCGCGCCTCCCTTTCTTCTCTGCGCCTTTGCGTGAACCCCCTTCTCTTACCTCCGCTGCATATCCCGGCTTTCCCCCGGAATCCCCACTTCGATCCCGTCAAGCTCAGCCGTAAGCTCGATCTGGCAGGCAAGGCGGCTGGTGCGGGCGACGCCAGCGGCAAGGTCGAGCATGTCTTCCTCGTCCTCGCTGGCGCGGGGCAATTTGCCGAACCAGTCTGGCGCGATGATCACATGGCAGGTTGAGCAGGCCATCTGACCCTCGCAGGTTCCCTCCAGCGGCATGTCGGCCACCTGGGCAATATCGAGCAGGTTGTCGCCCGGCTGCGCCGCTGCTGCGACACGTTCGCCCTTGGCGGTGATAAAAGTAACCCGGACCATCAAACCCCTTGTGCCACAGCCGCCGCCTCAAGCCTATGGCACGCTTGCTCGACCTCCTCGCGGGTGGTGTAGCGGCCGAAGCCGAGGCGGATCGAATTGCGCGCTTGCACCGGCTCCAGCCCGATCGCGGTCAGCACCCGGCTTGGCGCGCCGGTGCCGCTGCCGCAGGCCGATCCGGCCGAAAACGCAATCTCGCGGCAGTCACTCAGCAGCCGCGGAAAGTTGAGGCCATCCAGCCGCAGACTGAGATTGCCGGGCCAGCGCTGAGCTTCACTGCCGTTGACGGTCCAGCGCGACAGGATCGAGCGGGCCAGGCTGGCGAGGCCCGAAAGGTGCTGGAAATCCAGCTCGATCCGCGCCGAAGCCAGCGCCGCGGCCGCGCCAAACCCGGCGCAGAGCGCGGGGCTGAGCGTGCCGGAGCGCAAGCCGCCCTCTTGTCCGCCGCCTTCGATCAGCGAAGCGATAGCGACGCCATTACGCACCCACAGCGCGCCAACCCCCTTGGGGCCGTAAAGTTTGTGCGCGGTGATCGCGATCAGATCGGCACCTTCTGGCGGGGCGAGTTTCCCGGCGCCCTGTACTGCGTCGCACAGGAACAAGGCGCCTGCCGCATGCGCCCGCTCGGCCAGCCGATCGACCGGCTGGATCGTGCCGATCTCGTTGTTGACCTGCATCACCGCGACAAGGCCGGTGCCCTCAGAAAATTCCACTTCGGGATCGACTAGCCCGTTGGCATCGACCGGCAATTCCTGCAGCGCGGTGCTGCTCGCTAGCGCGGCATTGACCACCGCCGAGTGCTCGATTGCCGAATAGGCAATCCCGCCCCGCGGCACCGAGCGGATCGCCTGATTGAGTGCCTCGGTCGCGCCGCTGGTAAAGATCACCCGGCCGCCTTTGGGCAGCAGCGTGGCAACCTGTTCGCGCGCGACTTCGACCGCTGCCGCTGCAGCTCTGCCAGCGCGGTGCATCGAGTGCGGATTGGCGAACCCCATAGACTCCGGCCCGGACAGCCACGGCAGCATCGCCTCGCGCGCTTCGGGCGCAAGCGGGGTCGTGGCCTGATGGTCAAGGTAGATGAAATCGCCGGACATGTTCGCAATCGTTGCTTTTCGGTTGACCGTTTCTATATAGCGCCTCTCTCCCGATCACAGCCCTATCCGGTCCGGCCTGCCGATTTTCGCAGGTCTGACGATAGCGCCATCAAAAGGCCAGGTCCGACCTATGCCCGCAGTCATCTTCCCCGGCCCCGAAGGCCGCCTCGAAGGCCGCTTCCAGCCCGGCACCCGTCCGCGCGCACCGGTTGCGATGATCTTGCATCCGCACCCGCAGGCCGGGGGGACGATGAATGATCGCATCACGCAGGCGATGTACAAGACCTTCGTGGCGCGCGGCTTTGCCACCTTGCGGTTCAACTTCCGCGGGGTCGGCCGCAGCCAAGGGAGCTTCGACAACGGAATTGGTGAGCTTTCGGACGCCGCCGCCGCGCTCGACTGGGTCCAGTCGATCCATCCCGAAGCTTCGACCACGTGGATCGGCGGTTACAGCTTCGGCGCGCTGATCGGTATGCAGCTGCTGATGCGCCGCCCGGAAATCCGCGGCTTCATCTCGGTCGCGCCGCCCGCCAACATGTACGATTTCAGCTTCCTCGCCCCCTGCCCGGCCTCGGGCATTATCGTCCAGGGCGTGGCCGATACCGTGGTGACCCCGAACGCGGTGCAGAAGCTGGTCGACAAGCTGCGCACCCAGAAGCACATCACGATCCACCACGACGAGATTCCGCGCGCCAACCACTTCTTCGAGCATGAACTCGACGACATGATGCGCTCGGTCGACAACTATCTCGACTTCCGGCTCGCTCCGGATTGTCCGATCCGGTGATCAGTTAAGTTCCCGCTCCAGCGGCACCGCGCCGCTGGAGTCGGGCAGGGTCCAGATCCCGACGTTGATCGCGCAGACCACCGCCAGCACCAGCATCAGCGCCGCCTTTTGCCGCGCGCCGCGCCGCCAGGCCACCACCGCGCCGAACACCAGCACGATGGTGGCCAGAACCAGGACCGACAGGACCAGGCCTAGCGACACAGCTTAGCGGCCGAGCTTGGCCGCCATGCCGAGCAGATCGTCGAGCGGATTGCCGTCGTGGTTCATGTCGATCAGCGACCCGAGCCCGCCGAGCAGCCCGCCCGAAGCCGCTGGGGCTGCCGGGGCAGTCTGAGCTGTTGCCCCTTGGCCGCCGCCAAGGATCGAGCCGAGGATCGAACCGAACCCGCCGTCCGCGCCGCCACCGCGCGATGAAAGATAGCCGCCGACGAGCATCGCCAGCAGCGGCAGCATCTTCTTGAGCAGTTCGGGATCGAGCCCGGTCTGGCTCGCCCCTGCGGCTGCGACCGAGCGGCTAACGTCCTTGGAACCAAATATCTGGCCGAGAATGTCATTGCCCTGACCGACATTGGTCGGCTCGGGCGCGATCACGTTGGTGGCGAGCGCACCGCCGCCAAGCTTGCCGAGAATATCGACGATCGAGCCCAGCCCGCCGGCACCGCCGCCGGCCGCGTCACTCTGCTTCTGGAAACCGCCGACAATCGCCGGGAGCAGCACCGAAGCCCCGGTTGCGGCCATTTCGGGCGATACGCCCAGCTGCCCCGCAATCGCATCGAGCCCGCCGGTGGCGCGCAGCATATCGAGCATGTCCATAGTTCGAATCCTCCAAAAGGGCGACGCGACCCTGCTCCGCCCCACCCTCTCGCTCTATCGTCAAGCCCTTGACCGTGCTAGGACAATCGCGCAGCAGGGGAACACGGTTCGGCACTATGCCGGCCAAGGGTCAGGAGTTTTCAGACATGTCCATTTTTGGCAGAATCAAGGACGCAATCTTCGGCAAGAAGGCCGAAGCCGCCACCCCTGCAGATCCGGCGCCCGAAGCGGCTTCGGTTGCCGCACCGACGATTGCCGTTGCCGATGTTGACGTTGTTGCGAACCTTTCAGCGATGCCAGGGGCCGATGGCCTGAACTGGCGCACGTCGATCGTCGATCTGATGAAGCTGCTCGACATCGATTCGAGCTATGCCAACCGCAAGGAACTGGCGGTCGAGCTCGGCAATGCCGCTTACGAAGGCTCGGCCGAAGACAACATCCTGCTTCACAAGCAGGTGATGAAGGCGCTGGCCGAGAACGGCGGCTCGGTTCCGGCCGAACTGCTCGACTGACACCTATTTGCAGTCACCGAGGGGCCGGCCTTCCGCAAGGACAGGCCGGCCTTTCTGCGTATGGCGACTTGGATCGACCCGCGCGTTTGACTTGCAGGGGTCTGCGCGACAGGTTGCGCTGATGAATCATATGAATTTTTCCCGCCGCGAGGCCATTGCCGCGCTCTCGACCACCGCTCTTGCAGCCTGCGCACCGCGGTTGGCCGCCACCGGACCGGCGCCTGATGCTGCCGCTGCGCTTGAGGCAATTGCCTGGCAGATCCTCACCGGCAATCCGGAGACTGCGACCTCGCTTGGGGTCGATATTGGCGCGCATGCCGGACTGCGCCGCACACTCGGCGACCGTTCTGCCGCCGGACAGCGCGATCTCGCCAGCTTGCTGCGCGGCGGGTTGCAGACAATCGAGGCGCTGATACCCGGCGCCAGCGATCCGCTGCTCCGCACCAATCTAGCTGTTGCACGCAGCGCCTTCTCGGTCGCGCTCGACGGGCTTGCCCTGCCCTATGGCGACGTCGCGGTGGGCGGCTGGCGCAACACACCCTATGTCGTGATCCAGAACGTCGGCGCCTATCTCGATACACCGCGGTTCCTCGACAGCGACCACCCGATCCGCGAGGCCGCCGATGCCGAGGCCTATCTCGCGCGGCTGGCGATGTTCCCGGCGCTGCTCGATGGCGAGTTGGAGCGGCTGACGGCTGCCGGCGCAATGGGTCTGATCGCGCCATCGTTCCTGCTCGACAAGGCGATCCGCCAGATGCATGCCACGCTTGACGATGCCCGCGCGGGCGGCGGGCTGGTTAGCTCGCTGGTCAAGCGCAGCACCGCATTCCCCGGTGATTGGGACCGGCGCGCACGGGCGATCGTGTCCGCGTCAGTCGTGCCCGCGCTCGAGCGGCAGCTCGCCGAACTGACCCGGCAACGCAGCCGCGCGACGGCTGATGCCGGGATGTGGGCGCGTCCGGAGGGCGACGCGTTCTACGCCTGGGCACTGCGCGCCAGCACCACCACGCGGATGACGCCCGACGAAGTCCATCAGCTCGGGCTTGATCAGGTGCGCGAATTGCAGGGCCGAATGGATCCGATCCTGCGCGGTCTCGGCTTTGCCAGCGGCACAGTGGGCGAACGGATGACCGCGCTGGGCGACGATCCGCGCTTCAAATTCCCGCAGACCGACGCAGGACGGGCCGAAATCATCGCCGCGATGCAAGGCAAGATCGATTTCATCCGCACCAAACTGCCGCAAATGTTCCGCCGCCTCTCACGCGGGAATCTGGAAATCCGGCGCTTGCCGCTGGCCGAGGAAGCGGGCGCTCCGGGCGCTTATGGTGGTCCCGGCTCGATCGACGGAACGATTCCCGGCAAAATTTGGCTCAACCTGGGCGATACGGACCGGCACAGCCGCTTCGGGGTGGCGACGCTGGCGTTCCATGAAGGCATTCCCGGCCACGTCTGGCAGGGGGAATACTCCAACCAGTTGCCGCTGATCCGCTCGATCCTGGCTTTCAACGCCTATTCCGAAGGCTGGGCGCTCTATTCCGAAACCCTCGGCGACGAGTTCGGGGCTTACGAGGGCGATCCGGTCGGTCAGCTTGGCTACCTCCAGTCGATCTCGTTCCGCGCGTGCCGGCTGGTGGTCGATTCCGGGCTTCACGCCAAGCGTTGGACCCGCGAACAGGCGATTGAGTGGTTCGCCTCGACCAACGGTTCGGGCAAGGCCGAGGTCTCGTCCGAAGTTGACCGCTATTGCTCGTGGCCCGGGCAAGCCTGCGGCTACAAGGTCGGCCACAGCGAAATCCTGCGCCAGCGCGCCAGGGCACAGGCCGCGATGGGCGCGCGCTTTGACATCCGCGATTTCAATCAGGCAGTGGTCGATGGCGGCAACGTCCCCCTCGATGTGCTGGCGGAGAATGTCGGGCGTCACATCACGGGCGGGTAAACCCTTCGTAGCCACAGCCACAACAGCGGCGGGATCAGCAGTTCCAGCACGCCGAGGAACACGAACAAAGGGATCGGCGGCCCGACCTGCGCCCACGAGAGCAGCCGTGCCACACCGCCGAGGAAAAATACCGCCTGAAGCGCGAGCAGGATTTGGCCTCGATCCGCCAGATCGCGCGCACACCACAGATGCGCTGCACCAAAGCCGAGGAACAGCGTCGCATAGAACCGGTCTTCACTGTCCATCGTCGCATTGACCGGGATCGAACCCGGAATCGCGGAAGGACCGATCAGGATATGCGCCAGCGCAATGCCGACGCACACCAGCCCGAACAGCGCCACCAAGCCCTGTAGCGCGCGAGCCATCAGGTCAGCTCTTGCCGAACAGACCCTTGGCGCTGTCGATCAAGCCGCTGATGTCGTTGAGCGGGTTACCGTCGCCATCGCGGTCGAGCATCCCGAGCAAACCCTTGGCGGCAGGATTTTCCTGTAGCGTCTTGGCATACTCGCCAAGCGAGCCCTCTCCGCCGATCTGCTCGACGATCTGGCTGATCGTGCCGGCATCGAGACCGGTCTTGGCCGCTGCGCCTTCGATCGTATCGCCGGCTTCGGTATGTGACTGGCCCAGCGCAGCGATCGCCTTTTCGGCCATTTCGGGTGAGAGGCCCAACTTGCTGGCAAGATTACCGACGTCGGCGTGCTGACCGACCTGTCCGAGGATGCTGTCAAAAATACCCATGATGGCGACTCCTTAGGTGGAAGCCGCCATCATGCGCCGAGTTGGTGACAGTGCAAATGATTCAGCGCAAATTTCTCAGGCAGCCTTCGGAGCGGCCTGAAGCACGCCTTCGTCGACATAGTCGGTGAACTGCTCGAAGTTCGCGATGAACTTGCCGACCAGTTCCTGCGCGGTCTTGTCGTATTCGACTTGGTCGGGCCAGGTGCCGCGCGGATCGAGCAGCGCCGTATCGACTCCAGAAACTGCAACAGGCACTTCGAAGCCAAAGTTCGGATCGCGCTTGAACTCGACTGCGTTGAGGCTGCCATCGAGCGCGGCGTTGAGCAGCGCGCGCGTCGCCTTGATCGGCATCCGCTTGATCCCCGGCTCGGTGGCCTTGCCGCCCGACCAGCCGGTGTTGACCAGCCAGCACTGCGCCCCGCCCTTGGCGATCCGCTCTTTGAGCAGGTTACCGTAAACGCTTGGGTGACGCGGCATGAAAGCAGCACCGAAGCAGGTCGAGAACGTGGCTTCGGGCTCGGTCACACCGATTTCGGTGCCGGCGACCTTGGCGGTGTAGCCCGACAGGAAGTAATACATCGCCTGATCCGGCGTCAGCCGGGCAATCGGCGGCAGCACGCCGAAGGCATCGGCGGTCAACATGATCACATTTGACGGTGCCGGGCCAAGGTTCTTTTCCGATACGTTGGGAATGAACTCGATCGGGTAAGCGCCGCGGGTGTTCTCGGTCTTGCTCGAATCGGTGAAATCGAGCTCGCGCGTTTCCGGGTCCATCGCCACGTTCTCAAGGATCGTTCCGAACATCTTGGTGGTCGCGTAGATCTCAGGCTCGCCTTCGGCCGAGAGGTCGATCATCTTGGCGTAGCAACCGCCTTCGAAATTGAAGACCGCCTGGTCCGACCAGCCGTGCTCGTCATCGCCGATCAGGGTGCGGCTTGCATCGGCCGAGAGCGTCGTCTTGCCGGTGCCCGACAGGCCGAAGAAGATCGCGGACTTGCCGTCAGCACCGACGTTGGCCGAACAGTGCATCGGCATTACGCCCTGCGCCGGGAGCAGGAAGTTGAGCAGGCCGAACACGCCTTTCTTCATCTCACCAGAATATTCGGTGTTGCCGATCAGGATCAGCTTCTCGGTGAAGTTGACCGCGATCACCGTGTCGCTGCGGCAGCCGTGGCGCTCGGGGTTCGCCTTAAAGCTGGGCAGGTTGATGATGGTGTATTCGGGCGCGAAATTCGCCAGCTCGTCCGATGTCGGCCGCACCAGCAAGGTACGCACGAACAGACTGTGCCAGGCCATCTGCGTAATCACCCGCACGTTTACGCGATATTCGGGCTGCGATCCGCCGAACAGGTCGGCGACGTAGAGCTCGCCCTGGTCCTTCAGCGCGGACAGGAAATCGGCCTTGAGGTTGGCCCAGTGCGCGCCATCCATCGGCTGGTTGATCGCGCCCCAGTTGATTGTGCTCTCGGTGGCAGCGTCGCGAACGACAAACTTGTCCTTCACGCTGCGCCCGGTGAACTTGCCGGTATCGACCAGCAGCGCACCGTCCCTCGTCAGCTGCCCTTCGCCGCGCTTCAGCGAATGTTCGACCAGCGCTGCAGTGCCAAGGTTGGCATGGATCGTGGCCGAGGTATCAACGCCCTGATTGGCGAGCGAAAACGAAAGGGAAGCGGACAAGGTCTTCTCCGTCAATGATGGCTTCGCGGCAGCGCGCGATTCCGTCTTTGCATACCTATGCAAGGATTCGCCGCCGCGCATAGTCGACGTAGACGATTCCGTCAAATTGACCCACTTGCTCGCGGCTGGCAAGCAAAGCGCCACCTAATCAATCGTTTACACAACAGGAGTGACGGGCAATTGCCTCTCCTCTCCTGACCGGCTAACCCCTTGTTCCCACGCAACTGTTGGGGCCCGACCCGCGCCATGGCG
>Ga0114940_10000998_pt1 | contig 11054 bp, 11 predicted proteins | sample ColdCreekSource_FD_87195 | JGI IMG/M metagenome (GOLD analysis project Ga0114940, IMG submission 87195) | Groundwater microbial communities from Cold Creek, Nevada to study Microbial Dark Matter (Phase II) - Cold Creek Source | ecosystem: Environmental > Aquatic > Deep subsurface > Groundwater ... | reverse complement strand
TGTTTTGCTAGCGACGGCTGTAGCATTAGGACTAGCTGTCACATACCGGTGGCCGGCCTGGTTGCGCACTATAGCTATCGGGGTATCGATCGGGCTACATATAATAACTATCATTTGGCTGCTTGCGCTGTGGAGCGGTTTTGCTGGCGTAGCAGTCATCTTGGTCGCAGTATACAATAGTATTAATCTGCTACGGATTATCATCGGCAAAGCCGAGGTCCACTATCTATGGCACTCAGTACGGCAGACCTCTCTATGGCTTGGTCTGGCTCAATTAGCGGCAGTCTACTACTTACTGGTAGACTCATTCATAGATGTTTCTGTTGCGGCAATGCTATACATATTGGCGGCCTCACAGCTGGCACTAGCAATCATTGTATGGCTAGGAACTCGTCGGCAGCTGCGAACCACTACTGTTGATATGCAGGCTATGGAATACATTGCTGACAAAGATTTACCAACGGTTACTGTTGCTGTGCCAGTTCGTAATGAAGCTGGCCAGCTGGAAGCCTGTCTGACGTCGATATTGGCTAGTAACTATCCAAAGCTGGAAGTTTTAGCTTTTGACGACCATTCGCATGATAAGACGCCGGATATTATTAAGAGTTTTGCCCACGCCGGGGTACGGTTCATCAGGACTTCGGAGACTAGCGATGGCTGGTTGGCAAAAAACCAAGCTTATGACAGTTTGGCTAAAGCGGCCAATGGCGAATATATTCTGTTTTGTGGTGCTGACATCCGGCTTGGTATACGTAGTATCCGTCACATGGTGACCGTCGCTCAAAACCGACACAAACGGATGGTAGCGATTTTACCGCAGAACGTGACTACTCAACGCATTCCGCTATTGCAGGCGATGCGTTACTTCTGGGAGATGGCTCCGCCGCGGCGAATGTTCAATCGGCCCCCCGTATTAAGCAGTTGTTGGCTCATAGAGCACAAAGCTCTGCAGCGCTATGGCGGCTTTGCGGCGGTTAAGCAGTCGATGTCATCAGAAGCGCACTTGGCATTATCTGCTATCGCTGATAATGACGGCTATAGCTTCTTACGCAGTGACAGCGACTTAGATATTACCTCGCAAAAGGCTTTGGCGGAGCAGCGCAGCACTGCCCTGTTGCGGCGCTATCCACAGGCTCATCGCCGGCCAGAGGTTGTTTTGTTGTATGGTCTAGGATTAGCGCTTTTGGTGGCTGGTCCAGTGGCAGCAATAATCTATTCGCTGATTGTGGGTATGGCGGTATGGCCTGTAGCGGTGGCGTCGGTGATTGCTTTGGCGCTGCAAACTGTATCATTTGCCGCCATTCAACGGCCAATTTTTCCACGCATCACAGCCTGGCGGTCATATGCTGCCTTCTTGCCGGCGGTGCTGCTCGACATATACTACCTCAATCGTTCTATGCTGCAGTATGAATTTGCTACGGTTAGCTGGAAGGAGCGTAATGTCTCCCAACCGGTCATGCGGTCTACGCGTGACTAACCATCTGTTTGATTAGAATACTAAGAATCTTGATCGGTTGAATTGCGCTTTGCCCGCCAGTCAGTCCACGCTACTGTAGCGATGACACCGGCTCCAATTACCGATAAGGATGGCTGACGTATGCCAACCTCATCACCTACCTTGGCCACATCGGCTAGTATGAGACCAGCACCACTTACGTGTAGCGCACCTCGTAGGAGCCAGCCACGTTGCGTGATGGAGCCTTCCAGCTTATCTAGTTCGTTCTCGCGAGCAAAGTATTCTGTATCATCGCTTGGCAGCGTAGGTGGCGCACTTGTTTCAGGGGTAGTATAGCCTGGATCTCCAGGCTGAAAGGTAGTGCCTTCGAGGGGCTGCAGTGGTTGCAACTGTTGATCTGCGGGGGTTATATGTTCTGGATTCCAGTCATTGATATATTCAGGGGTCATAAGAGTTCCATCTGTACTTAGGTAGCTAGTAAGGTTGATATTATATCATATAGTTTATTAATTGCTATCATGTTTTAGATTTTTAGCAACAGAATCGGGGGCAGCCTTAATGGTTAAACGTCTTGTTAGCCGTCGTCTATGGTAAAGGCTACTCTAGGTTAGGTATATAGATTGTAAAGGTGGAGCCTTTGTTGAGCTTGCTGGTGACATCAATCTCGGCATGGATAATGCGGGCCAGCTTGAGTGTGACGTACAGGCCTAAACCGGTACCGTTATGTTGGCGGGTGCGATAATCTTCGCTGCGGAAGAATTTGTCAAAGATCTTTTCTTGGTCAGCGTGGCTGATGCCGATACCCGTATCAGTGATGGTGAATAGTACGCCGTTTTGGTGTGGCTTGGCCGAGATACTGACACTGCCCTTCTCGGTGTATTTGATGGCGTTGGTAATAAAGTTCTGTAGGATTTCGCGGACGTAAAGCTTGCTGGACAACAATAACTCAAGTTTGGGGTCGACGGTGGCGTGGAAGTCTAGGTTCTGCTTGCGGGCCTTGTCGCTATAGTCTTTGGCGAGGTCGTCAATGAGGCTGCTGACGTTGATTTGCTCGATTTCGGCGATAAGTTTGCCATGCTCGGCGCGCGACAAGGTTGCCAAGTCATTTATCATGGCCGCCAGGAAGAGAATCTGCTCATGGGCATCGTGCAAGGCTTGTTTGATCTTAGGTAAGCCAGCGGTTTTACTAATTGCAAACTGGGCATTGCTAATATTGCCCTCGGCAATGGCGATCGGTGTGCGCAGCTCGTGGCTGACGACGCTAATAAATTCATCACGCTCTTCTTCGAGGCTTTTTTCGCGGGTAATATCACGGATTACTAATACATAGCCGCTAAGTTGCTGGCCGCCAAAACTGCGGGTGACTGGTGAAATGCTGAGGTAGAGGTTAATCGTGCTGCCATCTTGATACTTGAGCCTTAGCGACTCGTCGACGGTAGATATCTTGATAGCCCTGACGAAGGCGATAATGTCAACCGGTTGGTTATTCTTATCGACTACTTTGAGGACGTCATCAAGCGGTTTGCCTTGGATGGAGCTGTTGAGGTCAAGAATGTTGAGGGCGGCACCATTGTAGACGACGACCTTGGTAAAGCGGTCTACAGCCAATACGCCGTCGGCCATACTGCTAATAAGGCTGGTGAGACGGTCATGCTCAATTTGACTGGTGCGTTCATCTGCAGTAGCCATGCACTATAGTATGACACACTATTGCGGCATGCGGGCAGTATTTGCTTGCGCTTAAGCGACTACCGGCCGGTAGGCTTTCATGGCTTTGCGCCGGACTTGGGCATCTGGTAAAACCTGCTTCATGGCCGACCAGAAGTCGCTACCGTGGCGCAGGATGTTAGTGTGGGTCAGCTCGTGGAGTAATACGTAGTCGACAAGTGTCCAAGGGACTTGCATAAGGTAGAGGTTGAGGACGATATTGCGCTCGGAGTCGCAGCTGCCCCAGCGGCCGGTCATTTGTTTGATTTGGACACTACGGTAGTTAAAGCCGTGGAGCTCGGCTAGCTGTCGTAGTCGGTCGGGTAATAACTGCTCGGCCTGGGTCCGCAGGGCGCGGATGCTGGCTTTTTCGGCTGCTACTTGGACTACACTGTCGGTTATGGTGCAAGCTACCGGATGGGTAATACGGATGATATCATTGTCAACCCGGCTGGTGACCTTTTGGACAACCGGCGACGCTTCAAAATAAAGGCGGTGCGATTTGCCAATAACTTGCCCATGGCTTAGGCCAATACCGCTGTCTGGCTGATGCTCGCTGATCCAATCTTGCTTGCTTTTGGCGAACCTGACGCCGGCTTCGTAGGGCAGCCAATACGGCAGAGTAACGCTGACTTGTCCCTTGGCGTCGATACGCAGGCGTATTGAACGGGTGCTCTTACGCTTGGATAAGGTTATGGTGCCGATTTCGGGCACATCAATTTGTTTTGTTGCCACGAATATAGTATAGCACTTTAAAGACGTCGCGCTTGCGCTTAGCGGATAACGATGTTACGGCGGCTCATGTCCACCCGACCGCCCATGTTTGGCACGAGGTTGACCATGCCAGGCTTGACGATCTTGCCGGACATTTGGTCGGCGGGGATCAAACTGAGTTCGTGCATGCGCTTGACGAAGGAGCTGAACTGGGTGGTAAAGACATGCTTACCACTAATGACCATATAGTCTTCGGTGTTGCGGGGGTTTTGCATACCAGAAGCTAAGTTCTCAAAGCTGCCCTGGTCCATAGGGCTAGCGTATTTGTCGTCAACATGCCGGCGGTCACGCTTGGTGGCGCGCAAGAAGGCGGTCTCTGGGTCGATCTGGAACCAGATCAACAGTGGTTGTGCTTTGTGACGGCGGGCCATCTCACGTAAGGCGTGACGTTGGTTGTAGCGCATGGCATTGACGTCGTAGACGACACTCAGGCCAGCGCTTAAGAACTCCTCGGTCATATAATCCATCAATTGGGTGATGACGCTGTTCTCTTCTTTGTCGTACCGCGGCTGGTCGAATAGCTCGGCGCGAATACGGTCGCTCTGGATGTGAGCGGCTTGTATCTGGTCGCAGAGTTGCCTAGCGAAATAGGTTTTACCTGCCCCCGGGAATCCGTAGAGCAAAATCAGTAGTGGCTTGGAAGGTGTAAGCTTCGACATATGTATATAGTGTATAACACTTTTTAATCTGATTGAACAGATACGAAACTGATTTGGACCGATATATTATAATAAGCTGGATGAAAAACACAGGACAATTGCTGCACATCCGATGGCTTGTTGGTCCGGCTATAGGGTTGTCTTTGGCGGCTATTTTTGTCTTTACTGGCAGTACGATGGCCATGGACCGCAATCAACAATACATTTTGCGTGACGAGCCGGCAATGGCGGCCCATCAGGTGTCGGTCGGCATCGTGTTGGGTGCTTTGGTTGGCGATGATGGCAGGCCCTACCCTAATCTGCGCTCGCGGCTCGACGCGGCAGCCAAGGCCTTACAAGCGGGCCATGTTGACAAGCTGATCGTGTCTGGAGACAATCGCTTCGTTGATTACAATGAGCCAAGTGCCATGGAGCGCTACCTCGTATGGGAACATGACATTGACCCAGCCAAGATCCAGCCGGACTTTGCTGGTCGCAGCACATACGAATCTTGTGAGCGCTTAGCTAAGGTTTTCCAGGTCAAAAAAACTATAATTTTTAGTGCCGAGTCACACTTGCCACGGGCAATTTACCTCTGTCGACATTTTGGTATTGAGGCGTATGGTATAGCAGGTACGCTGGAGTCTAGCAATGCCCGTCGCCGTGAGCCGCTGGCGGCAGTCAAAGCGGTTTTTAATGTCTATATTCGTGGCGAAAAGACAATCCTTGGCGAACCGCTCCCCGTACATTAGCCGCGTGGCCGTTAATTATGCGTAACATGGCTAGTATGCCCCGGCTATAACCAAGTGTACCTTACCGTTATTGTTGCCGACGTGGTCATACATCCAGTCAGAATTGGCAACGGTTACGCGGATACATCCATGGCTGTCCGGGTAGGTTGGAACAGAGGTCGAGCCATGTACAAAAACGGCGCCATATACTGAGCGTTTGTTGTACATGTTGCCATAGCTAGAGGAAGTGGCGAAGCGGCCTTGGGTTTGTCGGCTACAATCCGGATACAAGGAGCTGCAGTGCCAGCCTTTTTGGGTATTGCCCATGCTGTATGTACCGTTTGTCGTACGGTGGCCGCTCTTGCCAGTGGAGGTAGTCATAATACGTGAGTAGTAGCCATTTTCGACATATGTCAGTGTCTGGCAGGTTTGGTTGACCAATATATATGTATCATGGCCATTTCTGTCTGGTGCAGGGATTGCACTGAGTTTAGCGTATGTACTGTCGTACGACCGTAATTTGGTCATCAGCGCAGAGTTGGCGTTGCTCCGCGACCAGCTCACCCCGCTGATCTGCCGGAAAGCGCATAAGCCTCGTCCAGTATTGGCTCCGTAGACCCCGTCGATTGTGCCTGTAGGAATGCCGAATTTGGTAAGGATAGTTTGGGCCTCGCGTACGGTTGTGGACGATGGTGCTGCAGCTTGGGTGGTGCCAACGCTGCTAAATGCAAAGGCTCCCGCCAGTGCTATGGCGACAAAGAAATGGTTGGCTCGGACGACAAAAGATGTTTTCATAGCGGCTCCTTACTACGGTCCTAGTATTGCTGCGTGTAACTGTATCAGAGATCCGGCCATTAGTATGTGAAAAATCGCACTAGGGCAGCCTAGCCACGGCCCTTTGCCTTAATGCGGATTGAGCGTAAGAAAGCATTTTGCTTATCTCGCGGCTCTATGCCGACCACCCCAATCGAACCATCATCTAGTTTGATAAAATAGATCCGTGATTGTTTGGCGATCTGCGTCTTGGTAGGCAATCCAACGGCCTCGGTAGGCTTAAACTCGTATAGTGTCCATAATTTGTCAGGATTGGCTACGGTGCTAAACCTAACTTTCGCTCCGCCAATTGTCTTGACGCCTCGGGGTTGTTCTGGCGGTAGGTCACGACGGGCCAGGAAGGTGACCATATTAGCGAGGTCTTCACGCACCTTCTCTTGGTTCTGGCTGATGAACTTTACGAATGTATCAATCAATCCCTCGACGCCGGGTGTTATGGAGTTATTGTTCGTGTTGCAGGTTGATATCTTGGCTGGTTCGGTGATAATCTCGCCTTCGGGACTATCTAAGTACGATTGGGCTAACTCACGGCCAGACTGTTTGTCGCGCTGGCGTCGGGGCGTAGTGCGTCCGCGCTTCATATTAGTGCGCAAGCGCATCATTTCGTACTTATCTTTAGGGCTGATGATTTGTGCGCGACGTACCACCTGTTCTGCAAGGTCATCCATGCTGTCTTCGAATTCTTGTTTTGGATTTTCGAGCAAAAAACTGCTGTCTTTAAGTGTACCTGTAAAGATTTTCTGCAGAGTCTCCAAATTATTCTGCAGCGTTTGACGGGCGTCAGTAATTACTTGTCTTTGGGCGTGTGGCCAGCTATCGATTGTTTCGACCATTCGATTGTAGAGTTCAGCTTTATCGACAGCTTGGTCACCTATAAAGGTTTCCATCCAAGTGGCTAACTGCTGGACGCGGCTTAAGTCGCTATCTAGGTCAGCTTTGCCGTCGACATATCCTATAATGTCATGGGCAATTAATTGGTCGAAATTTCCCTCGTGGAGGTCCTTTAATAAGTTTTGATGTAGCTTGCTTCCGGATAGGACATAGGCAATACCGAAGACTGCCTCGTGCCTATACATGTACTCTTCGGTTGTAGTACTTTTGATCTCTGTAGCGCTGGCCTCTTTGCGGCTATTGTAGGCTAAGGTTTTTAGAAGTAAGTAACGCTTCTGTAGCATGTTATCCGCAGCAGCTTCTTCGCCTAAACTTGTGAACTCATCCGTGACATCTCTCAAAACCATATTGAGGTGGCGCATCGGCGCCACTGCTGGAACAATACGGCCGTTGTAAAGGTTGCCTAATGGCACGTCGGTTTCTGGTGGCATATACTCGCGGCCTTTTTGATACGCTTCGTCTACGTCTTCGATACTTGCTAGGTATTGAACACCTGTTTGGATGACTTTAATTAGGTAGGAACCATACACCGTACGGGATTTGCGTACTTTTTCTCTTCCGTGTCCAATTGGCTGTTCCGACTGATCGGCTGAGGCTGCGCCGATAGCCTGTTCATTATTTTCGTACTCTGTGGCCTGCTGTGATGCTGTCTCCTGGGGATTGAATGCTGATAACGCCCCTGCTAGTGCCTCGGTGAAGACGCCTAGGCTAGGTAGGAGGCCGGCAGTTTCATGGTTGGTAACGCTAAAAAGCTGGTCTGACGGGGTGGGTTAAGCGCTAGCTCTCCGAGTGGCTGCTCTATTTCTAACGATGGCGCGGGGTGGATTTCTGGGTCAGTCATGAGTACAAACTATAATACATATTTGACGTGTAGCCTACCCATGTATTGCGCACTTGACTGCTTAGCTGTTCGTAAGCGGCCACGGTGCTAGCTTTAACAGAGATGTGGATGTCGGTGCAATCTGCTATACTAATGACGTTCCTGAATATTTAGGGGAGTAGCTCAGTTGGTAGAGCACCGGTCTCCAAAACCGGGTGTCGCAGGTTCAAGTCCTGTCTCCCCTGCCATACCGCTTAAGTTTAAAACCTCTTCGGAGGTTTTTGTATATATAAGTATTTTATGTTAAAATGTGCGCTATGTCTGAGACTAAAATAATTCAAACAGAAGGCTGCTTTTTTGAAGCAGACTTTTCAGAATTGCAAGCGAACGTCGGTTTAGGAGGTGGTAAAGTCGCCTGCGGAAACTGTATAAGCCTATGTGAGATAAAAGGTCGTAAAGATGCGGAAGGTGTGCAGCTCTCTACGGACGAAGCGGGAAAAATGCTCGACGCCTGTAATGCGAGTTTTGAGACACGGCGCAGATTACATATCGCCCGGCGCCTCATCGCTAATGACGGTAAGGGTTGTATTGTAGACGATGATTTCGGCATGTCTGGCGAGGCGTTCCTATTTTTAGATAAGTCTTGGGATGATCCCGAAGCTACGATGGCGGTCGGCTATGCTGAGGACAATATCAATGATCACTGGCGTCCTCAAGCGTAATCCATCTCTAAGCGATAAGTCTCCCTCGTAGTTCAAATGTATCGACTAGTCTTTGAAATTGAGCGTTGCTGCGTGTCTCAATGGCCTTTGTCCGAAACATGACCTGTAAGCCCTGCCATGAAAATGACACATATACGATATGTGTCATTTTTTATAATTTTATAATATGGCATCGGTCAGGTCGTGCGGCTCGTCAAAAGCCTCACCGCTGAACGTGTGTTTGCCGAACACCCAGCACTCAAGAAAGACTTGTGGGGTGGAGAGTTCTGGTCAGATGGTTACTGCGCTGCCACCGTCGGTACTGGTGGTAATTGGGCTGTCGTAGAACGCTACGTCAAAAACCAAGGTAAGAATCCAAACGATCTACAACTCACCGTCTGGTAATTGGTATAGCTTCGGTTGAATACCCTGTGGTCTCTGCCGCAGGGATTTTTATTAAAAAGCACGCCATAGTGAAAGAAGGATCATATGTGTAGTCCTTTTTGACATAACCCTATACTAACTCCGCCTTAATTGAATGAGTGCTACTATGGCTGTATGCATCCTAAGAATATAACGATTAACTTAGCAAAATTAAAGTTTAAATTTGAACATAAGCCGCTGCTCATTGGCGGTATGGCTATGGAATATTACGGCATTCGTCAAGCAGGCAGTGACATAGATTTCGTGATTGCTATAGACGACCATAAACGGCTAGCCCGGAAATACCCTAACCACATCAAAGACCTGTATGGTGATATCGGTGTTATTGAGTATGAGTTTGAACTGTGGAATACAATCTGCACCTTTGGTTATAACAATCTTAAAGCTGGAGCAATCGAGGAAGAAAAATATCTAGTAGTGTCTATCGAAAAGCTTTTGATGCTTAAGGCGATTGCTATGAAGGCCGATGAAAAGTATAGGCGCGATGTAGAGCTTATCGGGGAATATATCCGTACCAAAGCGTATGAAGCTTACTAGCGAGTAAGCTTGAAATTGTCGATAACCGAAAAATCTTGCATTGGCTCTCTCCGGGTTTCTATGAGTCTGAATTCGCTAATGGTTTGAATAAAATCCAACGGGTGTTCAATTACGTAGTCTTCGACCTGTGATAACTTAATCTGCGGTGCGATAAAGCGTGCTAGCGAACTGTGTATGATGGTTGGCGGTTGTTTTCCGCCTTCTGGCATTTCCACTGCATTCATGAATGTATCCCGCAGATGTGCAAATTGGCCATCGTCTTGGCCTACTAATATAATTGCTCCTGGTGTAACTTTTAATTCACTAAATTGTATATCAAACGTGCCCATAGAATCTGTAGTCGTTCGAAGTACTGGCTCATATGTTTTGTAAAGTTGCGCGTACAGAGCACGTTTGTCGGCTCCTCCGTAGTCAAACAGTGGGGCTACCCAGTCCAGCACAGTAATGTGCAGGCTCTGTAGGGGCATTGTGTATATACCTTGTGGGACGCGCTGGTTCAGCCCCTCCAGCCACTGGCTAATAAGGCTAGCATTCTCTGCAGAGAATGCCGCGTTGATGACAAAGCCAAGATGTTCTTGCCCTACCCAATCGACAGGTGAACTATGCGGATGTTCCATACAGTGCATTGTACCAGTCTTCTCTTGACACAGGAATACTCCACAATGGAGAGTACTAAAGAACTGCAAGCTCGAGCTGAATAGTTCCAACGGCAGTATCAAGCTGAATGGTGAAGAGCGCGGCAGAGGATATTTCTCAGAGAGCCTAATACTGCGACTAAGAGCTTAGTGGTGCAATCTTCTAACGCATCTGTTGATATAATTATCCAGAGCTAACGAGACAGTACTTTGCGGTCGATACGTCAGTATTTTGGCTTGCAAGAAAGTTTTGCCAAACGAAGTTGGCAGATCAAGGAAGACACTTCTGGTTCCTTCTGTATCGGTTTCACTGATGGTATACTAGATCGCCATATCAAGAAAGGGCAAGTCCAGCAGTACAGTCTCTGCCGTGCTATATTGAATGTAGATATCGCTATTGCACTTATGCTTTTGTAACGCTACTATAGCTTCATAACTCTGGCTGACGGCCTGCAGTACTTTCGCAGAAGACAACCTCTTGTTCCGCTGAACTAACACGAAGGATCTTTCTGCTTTATCACCAGATACAGTAAACCTTCTAGGCACAGGAGGTATGTTTTTATTGCTGAGACGGCATCCATGCGTTACTATAACCAGTTGATTAAACATAAGGGAAATAATATAAGTATGACACGCTTACCTAAACCTGGTGCCGATGATAATGTCTGGGGAGATATGCTCAACGACTATCTACTGGTCGCACACAAAGATGACGGATCATTGCAGCCGGTGGGCCGTACTTCCCTGGATAATGATATCGTGAACTCACTTGATAAGGCCGACAACGCTCTGACAGCAGCTGGTGGCACAGTTGCTGGCTCTCTGACTGTTGGCAATGGCTCGGTTAATCAAAGTCTAACCCTGGCTTCAAGCTATGCTGGCGGTG
>Ga0114940_10000997_pt1 | contig 11058 bp, 8 predicted proteins | sample ColdCreekSource_FD_87195 | JGI IMG/M metagenome (GOLD analysis project Ga0114940, IMG submission 87195) | Groundwater microbial communities from Cold Creek, Nevada to study Microbial Dark Matter (Phase II) - Cold Creek Source | ecosystem: Environmental > Aquatic > Deep subsurface > Groundwater ... | reverse complement strand
CTTTTTTAAATTTTGCTCCGAAGGAGCGCCCTGTTTATAGAAATGTCATTAAATTAGATAATTGCTGGCTCCATAGGAGCCTCCTAATATTATTGTTACAGAAACCTTTCCAGGAAAAATCTCTGTTTAATTTTATGATGTACAGTTTAGAGGAGGCTCCCATGGAGCCTGTCAAACACTATCGACATGGCTATAGACAGGAAGCTCCTACGGAGCAATAAATAAATGTGTCCTAACGGTAGCCCACGGAGAGGGGCAATATAAATTTGCTACTGTGGATAATAAAGTTGGGGTGAGGCCTAACCTATCAGAGGGAGTTTAATTTAGGACTTTAAACGGATATACATATTTTGAATTTTAAATTTTGAATCTTTTTTATTCTTCCTGTTAATCTTCAAATCCTGCCTGTCTGGATCCAGTCAATTTACTGTTAAGGCCCGGTACGTGGTAAAATTGCACTGAATTTATTCTTAACAAAAGGATAGGCTACCACGGCTCCGAGAATGACAATTGTGCCAAGGTAGAAATTCCAGCGCATCACTTCCTTCTCACCAAATACGATCAAGGCCAGAATAATTCCGTAGACTGGCTCCAGGTTGAGCGTGAGTTGAATAAAAAATACAGAAAGTTTTTTTGTGAGATTGATCGCTACGGCATAGGCATAAACAGAACAAACCAATGAAAGAATACCAATCCATAACCAATCTGTTAGCGTTGGTGTTAGATTGAGCTTGCCCCCGGTTGCCCATTGATCCATATAAAAAGGAAAGAAAATGACAACGCCAATGCAGGCGCCTATCATTTCATAAAAAGTAATGGTAAGGGAGCTGATTCTGGAAACCATTTTCGAATTAATGACAGCGAATATGGCGCACGTTACACCGGATAAAATTCCGAGGAAAAGCCCCATGGGATATTGAAAGTCAAAAGAGAAAATGATATAAAGGCCAATGATCACTACAATGCCCAGCCCCACTTCTACGTATTGTATTTTACTTTTCTTGGCGAAGGGCTCAATCAGTGCGGCCCACAATGAGCAGGTGGCAAAACCAACAAGACTGGTGGAAGGGTTTGAGATGCGGCCGGAAGCAAAAAATGCAAGCCAGTGCAGGGCCACAATGAAGCCCGTGAAAATCAGTTTTATGAAATCAGGTGTAGATACTTTAAAAGAACCACGCATCATAATGATGACTGCTCCCATGCCCAGCGCGGCCAGGAGCGTACGATAAAATACCATCTCCACAGAAGGAATGGTTACTAATTTTCCGAGAATGGACGTAAACCCCCAAAGAAAAACAACAAAATGAAGTTTAATGTAATCGGAAGTAATGGCCATTAACGCGGAACATATTTATACATGATTGCAGAAATTACCCCAAAAATAATAGCGGGAATCCAAACTGAAATTAGCGGAGGTATTGAACCCGCTTCGGCAAAAGTCCGAAACATCATAAAGAACAAAATAAAAATAAATGACAACGCAAAGCCAAGGGCGATTTGAAAACCCGTACCGCCACGACTTTTCCGTGACGACACAAGCACTCCCATGAAGGTTAGTATGAAAATGGAAAAAGGAGAAGCAAACCGCGTGTATTTTTCTACTTCATACTCTGCAATACCTGCCGAGCCCCTGGCTTGGAGTGTTTTTATGTATTTGTTTAGTTCTGTCAGTGTAAGGCCGTCATACTTGCGGTAATCATTATCGAATTCCCTGGGGTGTATAATAAGGGCAGTGTCTAACGGTGGATTTTTAGTAAAAACCGTTCTGTCTTTTGTAATCCCTGAATCAGCAGGTTGATCGGCTACAGATTCAAAAATGTTATTGACGTGCCTGAGTTCCCAGTCATGCAGTGTCCATTTATTTTTTGTCGTGTCCCACTCAATTCGCTTAGCGGTAAGTTTTTCAACAAGCTTCCTATCTTCAAACCGTTCTAACGTGAAAGAGTATCCCTTATCGGAAGCGTTATTATAGCTCTGTAAATATAAAATTGTATTGGGCGCCACCTGCATGTGAATGTTGCGATAGCTGGAAGAAGTTTTTGGCCTGAGGTACTCCAATTCAAACGCAAGTCTTGATTTATTGGAGTTAGGAATCACCCACCCATTTAACCAGAAACTGGTGGAGGCAATAAGGAATGCCCCAACAAAATAAGGGAGCAGGATTCTCCTAAAACTCATCCCGGTACTAAGCATAGCCACTATTTCGGTGCGTCCTGCCAAGCGGGCGGTTACAAAAACGGCAGCAATAAAAACAATGATCGGAGTGACTAAGCCACCGATCCAGGGCATGAAATCAAGATAGTATTCAATTATTTTAGAGGCGGGGAGCTTGGCATTTGCATATTTGTCGGTTTTCTCTGTTAAGTCTATTACCGTAATAACGGCCAACAGCATGACTACAACAAAAATAAAAGTACTGAGAAATTGTTTTATAATATATTTGTCCAGCAGTTTCATTCAACAATTTACGTTTACCACCCGGCATTTCCTCCAATAAAACATTGATTAAATTGCGTGTACAAGATTACAACTTTTAATGCGCATACCCCATGGTTTATCGAATGGCTGCAATAAAAAAGAGCTACACCAGGATATTTTTTATTGTTACAGTACTCTTCTTTTCTTTGCATTCATTTGCTCAAAGAAGTTTTGAATATTATTTTCCATTCAACGGGTTTGCCGATAATAGAGAGTATACCAATACCGTGCACCCTCCTCAAACTATTTTCGGTGCAAGAATCTCGCCAGAAGTTGGCTTTTTACTTGACAGCACGCACCGGTTGAGGGTTGGTGCCCATGTAATGAAAGAGTTTGGAAGCCGGCAGAACGCATACCAGGTAAATCCCATACTATATTATCAGTACAACAAACCGGAAGTCGGTTTTTATATGGGTTTTTTTCCACGAACCGGGCTGCTTGACCAGTACCCCCTGGCATTGCTCAACGACACACTTCGATACTTTCGGCCCAATGTGGAAGGAACTTTTCTTCGCGTGAATGTCGGAAGGGGATATCAAACTGCCTGGATTGATTGGACCAGCAGACAGACTGAAATTGAGCGGGAAACCTTTCTAACTGGTTTTTCAGGCAAGCAAAACATAGGACGATTTTTTTTAGATAACTATTTTGTCCTTTACCACTATGCAGGCCCGGCAGTGGAGATCCCCGATGATCACATTCGGGATAATGCAGCGTTCATGGTTCGCGCTGGTATGGATTTCCCCAAAAGGATTTTTTTTGATTCACTTTCTCTACAAGTTTCCTGGTTGGTCTCTTTTGACCGCTTAAGAAATGTTTATGACTGGCGAACACCATCGGGTTTTGAGTATAGTTTTTTTTTAAGGAAAAAGAATTTCTATTGTAATACATTACTTTATTCCGGTGACCGGCACAGCATTGCCTATGGCGATAGCTTTTACAAAGCACCCGTATATGGCAGAGCAGATTTTGGCTACAATTTCTTCAGGAGAGGGTCAATGCAAATGAAGTTTGTTTTTTCACTCCATTATATCGAAGAGAAACTTGATCATCAGCAATTGTTAACGGTATTTATATCCACAGATAACCTGCAGAAAAAGTAAAATATGGGTACCAGAAATTTGTTTATTTTTTTGGGCGGGTGGTTTTTACTGAATGGCGTTCAGGCTTTCTTCACCGATCTTGCAAATGATGAGGCTTACTATTGGGTCTACTCACTTCGGTTAGACTGGGGTTATTTTGATCACCCGCCTATGGTAGCCTTACTCGCACGGCTTGGTTACACTTTGTTTCAGAACGAGTTTGGGGTGAGGCTTTTTACGATAGTGTCTCAACTAACTGCCATATTTTTACTGTATAAATATCTTCTTCCTTCCCAGTATATAGAAACCAGATCGCGCTCAATTCTTTTGGTTGTAGTACTCATTCCCATTTTACATGTGTTTGCGTTCATAGCCACTCCCGATGCGCCTATTTTATTAACAGCGGTAATTTTTCTGATCTTCTATAAGAAGTTTATTACCGATAATTCCTGGGTCAACGCCCTGTTTTTAGGAGTTTCCATGGCATTAATGTTGTATTCAAAATATCATGGAGTATTAATAATCGGTTTTATTATTCTCAGTAATCCCAAGATACTTTTAGACTATAAGTTCTGGGCTGGTTCAATGTTTGGGGCCTGCTTATTTATTCCACACCTGGTATGGCAATTCGTCAATGACTTTCCCTCGTTGCACTATCACCTGGTAGATCGCAATAGTCCTTTTGAGTTCAAAAACTTTTGGGTTTACCTCATGAACCAATTGATAAATTTCAACCCGGTAATTTTAATCACGGTGTGTGTCAATCTGTTTCGATTTAAAATACCCGATGATAAGTTTGAACGGGGATTAGTTTTCTTACTTGTCGGTTTTTTTGGTTTCTTTTTGGTGATGACTTACCGGGGCCACATTGAGCCGCAGTGGACCTATGTTCTGGTAATTCCAATACTTTACTGGGTAGTTAAGTATTCTACAGATTCACAACTAAGAACAATTCTTTATAGCGGGGTTATCGTTTTACCACTGCTTATTTTAGGTCGTGTATTCCTCATTTTTGATATACTTCCAAAGACTAATGAATTTCACGGATATCCGTCTTTAGTGAAGGAGATACATCGAAACACACAAGGATTACCCGTTTTTGTTTTGAATTCTTATCAACTTTCATCAAAGTATCATTTTTATAACCGTGAGTGGGCGTATGGTTTGAATTCCGGTGGTGGAAGGCACAACCAACATGACTTATGGAGAGATGAAGAACAGTTTTTCGGAAAACGCGTGTATGTTGTTTCAACATGGCCTATCAGGAACTTTGCGAAGTTAAATGCAGAAGGACCGTACAATGCTTTTGGCCGTGTGATTGATGATTTTGCCTTTTATAAAGACGTTAAGATTGAATGGAGGGGGGAAGCTATTGCAAAATCTGAAAATTTTCAAGACAGTATTGTGACGGAGAATCCATACAATACCCCAGTCGTACTCAAAAAGACCCAACTAATCATGCTTTTAACAGACAACAAGAATATTAGAATGGAAATTGAACTTGAAACTGACACGGACACTTTGCCTGCTAAAACGGTATCAATTGTGCGGGTTAAAAGTAAAGCCAAAATTCCACCCGGTGAGTATTCGGTCCGGTTCATCCTGAGGCCAGCGAATCAATTTTATTCCACGAATAGCCCTTCATATCCGGTCACGTTTCGATAATTTTGATGATGGAACTGCCCTCCATTGCAATTAAATTTTTAAAGTTTGCGGTAGTTGGAGCTTCAGGTGTTATTGTTGATTTTTCTATTACCTACCTCGCCAAGGAAAAACTTGGCATTCAAAAATATGTAGCCAATGCTCTTGGTTTTTGTTGTGCGGCCAGTACCAATTTTTTTCTGAATCGAAACTGGACTTTTGAAAATAGTGATCCTCGCGTGACCGAACAGTTCATTAAATTCTTTTTAATTGCCACTGCGGGGCTGGGTTTGAATACGTTGATGATTTGGTTTGCCCATCAACGAAAAGGATACAATTTTTACCTCGCTAAAGCTGTCGCTATTGTGTTGGTTATGTTCTGGAATTTCATCGCAAACTTTCTGTTCACGTTTATAAGCTGATTTTTTGCGGATATTTTTTAAACCAGCTGCTAATCGTCATCCATAAGACTCCCAACAGCGCTTCTTTAAAAATACTGGTTGACATTTTGGATACACCCTTTTTTCGATCCGTAAAAATAATGGGCACTTCAGTGATCGTGAACCCGTGTTTCCAGGTTAAAAATTTCATCTCAATCTGAAAAGCATATCCCACAAATTTCACCTCATCAAGGGATAGCGTACTCAACACTTTTTTTGAATAGCAGACGAATCCGGCAGTGGTATCCATAATGGGCATTCGGGTTATTGTGCGCACATAATAACTCGCGAAGTACGACAACAAAACACGCTTGATTGACCAGTTCACCACATTCACTCCCGTTGAGTAACGCGAACCAATGGCCATATCATACTTATTTTTTTTGCAGGCTTCTACTAAAGGTGGCAGGTCAGTCGGATTATGAGAGAAATCGGCATCCATTTCAAGAATAAAATCATAGTGGTGTTCCAATGCCCATTTAAACCCTGTGATGTATGCAGTGCCCAGTCCTAATTTCCCCGGGCGTTGTAAAAGATGAAGCTTCTTATCGTGACTTGTATTATACTCAACCTGAAGGCCCTTAACCTTTTCAGCAGTTCCATCGGGGGAGCTGTCATCGATAACTAAAATGTGAAAGGGATCTTTTAAAAAAAATATAGCATCAATTATTGAAGCGATATTCTCGATTTCATTATACGTGGGAATAATCACTAACGATTTGCCCATACCGGCTACAATAATAAGTATAAAACACTTAAAGCCGCCTGGAAATTTGCTTGACAAGTTGTTCCTTCCACACCATGAATTGACCGCTAATAATTTGCTTGCGGGCTTCTTTTACCAACCAAAGGTAGAACGTAAGGTTGTGTACGGAAGCAATTTGCGCGCCTAAAATTTCCTTATTGATAATCAAATGTCGCAGATAGGCTTTCGAATAAAACGTGCTAACATAACCGCCTAGTGAGGTGTCAATTGGTGAAAGATCGTCTTTCCATTTTTCATTGCGGATGTTGATTATGCCTTGTGTAGTAAAGAGCATACCGTTGCGCGCGTTGCGGGTAGGTATAACACAATCAAACATATCAATACCCAATGCGATACACTCCAAAATATTTTCAGGTGTACCCACGCCCATCAGGTAACGTGGTTTATCGGCCGGTAAAATTTTACAAACGACATCCGTCATTTCATACATCATATCATGCGGCTCACCGACAGACAATCCGCCTATCGCATTGCCATATTGATTTTTGGATGCAACGAATTCTGCCGATTGCCCGCGCAAATCTTTGTATACACTGCCCTGAACGATCGGGAACAACGCCTGTTCATACCCATAACGAGGGTGAGTAGTATTCATCCTGTCCACACAACGTTCCAGCCATTGATGTGTAATCTTTAACGATTTTTTTGCATAGCTGTATTCGCAGGGGTAAGGTGTGCATTCATCGAATGCCATAATAATATCAGCACCAATGGAGCGCTGAATATCTACCACGTTTTCAGGCGTGAAAATATGTTTCGATCCATCAATGTGTGATTTGAACGTTACCCCTTCATCATGGATTTTTCTATTTTCCGATAACGAATACACCTGGTATCCGCCACTATCGGTAAGGATGGGCTTATTCCAACCGTTAAACTGATGAAGCCCTCCGGCCTTTTCAAGAAGATCCATGCCGGGGCGCAAGTATAAATGATAGGCATTCCCTAAAATAATTTCAGCCTGAATGTCATTTTCCAGTTCGCGCTGGTGCACAGCTTTTACCGAGCCGGCAGTGCCCACCGGTATAAAAATAGGGGTATGAATATCGCCATGAGCAGTATGTAAAATACCTGCGCGGGCTGATGATTTTATATCTTTTGCAGAAAGCGTGTACCTCATGATATTTAACGTGCTGCAAAAATAGGGGATTTAAAATAAGTTGCTTGAACGAACAAACTTGGGGTGTACGACCCCGACTTGTCGGGGCAAATTCATTCGGGCTAAAGCCCATTTGTTATATTAAATTTTTTGGGACTTTAGTCCCCAACTACAAAACTGTCGTACACCGTGTGCCTTGAAGTACGGTTCTGTGAGAGGCTTGGGGTGAAATTCCCCTTGCCTACTCGACCATACATTACCTACACATCCTCCCTTTCCCTTTTAATTTTCACCTTTGCAGGAGGTCCCACCTGTATGGGTGCTTTTTCAAGTTCGAGATTGGCGGCTTCAATGCCGTAATGCTCTTCGGTAGAGAGACTGAATTTTTTTAAAATCCGGTAGCCTTGTATGATCAACCTGTCGAAGTTTGATATCTCGCTGTCGGAGGAGGCCCACGATTGAATGATGATGTATTTAAAATCGGCCGTCATGCTGTATTTGTGCAGGGCAGGGTACGGACTGATCAAATCGATTTCTGCGCTATCGGCCATTTCGTGAATGATTTTATTAAACAAAAGATTCAGGCGGTGGTCGGCCTTGAACCCCAGTTTAATGCGCACGAAAAAACATTTCTTTGGAATAATGGTATCTACCGAATATTTACTGGTAAACGGACTATCCACTGTATCTACGTGCAAAAACCAATACACATCAGCACGTTTCGGGCGTTTACGGAAGATGGAGTATATAATATTGGAGTCAATATACTTTTTACTATCCGCCACTGCGAGGAATACAAGATTGGTGGCTTCTTTGGGAACAGACGTATCGGCCTGTAAATCCCGAATCATATCTTCGTAATGCTTCAAGTCAACAAATTCAGTATGGCGTGTTCTGAGCGCACGTGCGCGGACCTGAACAAACAGGATTACAAAAAAGAAAATGGCCATTAAAAATGTAAACCAACCTCCGTGCTGAAATTTATTCAGGTTGGATACGAGGAAAATGATTTCAAGAGAGAAGAAAACGAGCCCGATAATAATGGTTCTTACAGTAGAATGTTTTACTGTGTGAAAATAAAAGACCAACAGCAGTGTAGTCATTAGCATGTTAATGGTAATGGCTAAACCGTATGCACCTTCCATGGCGGATGATTCACGGAAAAGCAGAACGACAAGAATGGAACCGGCCAGCAAAATCCAGTTGACTGATGGAATATAAATCTGACCTCTGAGTTGGGTTGGGTATCGAACGCGCACCATCGGCCAAAGCTTAAGCTTCATGGCTTCGTTTACGAGCGTGAACGTTCCGGAAATCAATGCCTGGCTGGCGATGATGGCCGCTAAGGTGGCAATGGCAATTCCAAATACCAGGAACTCTTCAGGTATCAAGGCGTAAAATGGTATCCGATCTCCAATGACCTGACCTTCAATACTCATTAACCATGCGGCTTGCCCGAAGTAATTGAGCAGTAAACAAATGATGACAACCGACCAGCCTAACCTTACGTTTTCTTTTCCGCAGTGTCCTAAATCAGAATACAATGCCTCTGCCCCTGTAGTGCAAAGAAATACAGCACCTAAAATCCAGAAACCTCCCGGGTGTTCAATCAATAACCGAACAGCATACATAGGATTCAGTGCTTCGAGCACCGCTGGATTTTTCACTAATTGATATGCCCCAAGTGCACCTATCACCACAAACCATACCGACATGATGGGGCCAAATGTTTTCCCTACTACATTGCTTCCAAACTGTTGGAAGAGAAATAGTGCAACCATGATTGCAATAACAATCTGAACAGTAGGAATATTGGAATTGATAATTCGTAACCCTTCTACTGCAGCGGAAATACTGATGGCCGGTGTGAGAAATCCATCAGCGATAAGCGAAGCACATCCGATTATTGCCGGATAAATTACCCACTTCACTTTGTACCTTCTTACCAACGCATACAAGGCAAAAATACCACCCTCACCTTTGTTATCGGCATTTAAAGCCAGATACACATACTTGATTGTGGTGATTAATATGAGCGTCCAGAAAATACACGAGAGGCCACCGTAGATTAATTCTTTACTAATGGTTTCAGCCCCGACAATGGCTTTGAATACATACAATGGTGATGTACCAATGTCGCCATAAATAATACCCAGGGAAATCAGAACACCCGCGGTAGAGAGGGGATTGCTGTACTTTTGTGATTCGAGTGCGGCCATTCTTAGTATTAATGTAACGAAATAATCTTAATTAACCCCCTCCTTGTTACGGCTTATGATCAGCCGGTTACTCTTGTCGTACGAAAAGTAACTCCACCACCAGCTAAACAGAACAAAGAATTTATTCCTGAATCCGATTATCGATATAAGATGAACAAACATCCAGATAAACCAGGCAAAAAATCCTTGTGTTTTATATTGTGTTTTAAAGATATTAAGATCAACCACTGCCCGGTGTCGGCCCACCGTGGCCATTGATCCCTTATCGTTATAGCGGAAAGGTTGAAGCGGTTTTTTATGGATTAATTTTTTTAAGTTTTCAGCGAGATTCTGCCCTTGCTGCATGGCTGGAGGCGACATCATAGGATGCCCGTTTACAAATTTTATGTCGCCTTCCATAATGGCGGCATCCCCAATGGCAAAGATGTTTTCAGATCCTTTCACCCGATTGAATTCGTCTACTTTAATTCTTCCGTTTCGCCCAATGGCCTCTTCCTGCAAACCCCTCAACGGTTGCCCCTTAACACCGGCTGCCCATACGAGCGTTCTGGAGATCAGTTTTTCACCCGTGTTAAACACCACTTCATGTCCATCGTATGATTTCACTGCGCAGTTGAGATGAACCTTAACACCCATGTTCTGTAAATACTCAAGTGCTTTTTGTGAGGCAATGTCCGACATGCCATTCAGCAGGCGAGCAGTAGCCTCCACCAGGTGAATATCCATGTTGCTTAATTCAAGTTCTTTATAATCTTTAGGGAAAACATGACGCTTCAATTCTGAAAGAGCGCCTGATAACTCCACACCCGTTGGCCCGCCACCTACAATCACAAAATCCATCAGGCTGTTCATCAATTCAGGTTCGTCTGTGAGCAGTGCTGTTTCCAGGTTGCGTATGATTCGGTTGCGAAGTTTGATGGCATCGATAATGCTTTTCATCGGTATGGAGTTCTCTTCCACATCCTTCATGCCGTAGTAATTGGTGGTAGCTCCGTTCGCGATCACCAGGTAATCATACTTCACACTGCCGATGGAGGTTTCAATGCAATTTTCTTCTGACTTGATGGAGATGACCTCACCCATGCGGAAGTAGAAGTCGTCCTGGTTGGCAAAGCGTTTTCGAAAAGGAAAAACAATGGAACTTGTTTCGAGCCCTGAGCTGGCTACCTGGTAGAGTAATGGCTGAAAAGTGTGATGGTTGTAACGGTCAAATAACACAACCTGAGCTTTAAAGCCCTTAAGACTTTTGGCCAATTCAAGTCCTGCGAACCCTCCACCGATAATAATAATGCGAGGCTTGCCCAAGTCGGCAATGCGCGTTTGGGTGGTAATT
>Ga0114940_10000996_pt1 | contig 11060 bp, 11 predicted proteins | sample ColdCreekSource_FD_87195 | JGI IMG/M metagenome (GOLD analysis project Ga0114940, IMG submission 87195) | Groundwater microbial communities from Cold Creek, Nevada to study Microbial Dark Matter (Phase II) - Cold Creek Source | ecosystem: Environmental > Aquatic > Deep subsurface > Groundwater ... | reverse complement strand
TTCGATTTCGGCGAGGCCGAGCCCGAGCCGCTGAGCGATCAGGATGAAGCTCAGCCGGCGGATGTCACTGCGCAGAAAGCGGCGCTGGTTGCCCATCGTGCGGAACGCCTGGACCAGCCCCTTGTCTTCGTAAAAGCGGATCGCCGAAACTGCCAGCCCAGTGCGCCGCGCCAGTTCGCCGATCGGCAGGAGGTCGTTCTTGTCCATGGGAAGCCTTCGCAAAGAAAGTGCTTGATCTCAAGTTAGCTTGAGGTTGCACAAGTGTAAAGCGCGATTCGCAACTCGTGCGGTAAAGCATTGCAAGGACTGATTTATCATGCCCAAAGGATTCCTCGAACACGCCAATATCACCGTCAGCAACCCGGAGCGTTCCTCTGCACTGCTGCAAGACCTGTGCGGCTGGCACGAGCGCTGGCGCGGGCCATCGCAGCTCGGCGGGTGGACAATCCACGTTGGCACCGAGCGCGATTACCTCGCGGTCTACACCCACGACAGCCCGGTCCCGCGCTTCGCCAAGGGCCAGCCGCTCAACCACATCGGCTTGGTGGTCGACGATCTCGATGCAGCGGAAGCAGTAGTGGTTGCAGCGGGCCTGGTGCCATTCAGCCACGCCGACTACGAGCCGGGGCGGCGGTTCTACTTCTTCGACTGGGACGGGATCGAGTTCGAGGTGGTGAGCTACGGGTAGCGCTGTGTCAGAAGAAGTAGGACTGGTTCACACGAAGACACGAAGAGGTCGTGCCGCGCCGCAGGCGAAACTCCAGTATTCTGAGGTCGCACTTAACGCGCCGCCCGACACCGCAAGCGGCTCCGCCGCTGACGCAATATCTTCGTGTCTTCGTGTGAACCCAAAATCACAACAGCGCTGGCTGCACGCTTCCGCCAGCCCAGCGCTCATCTGTATGATCCGCAACCAGATCCCCCTCCCATGTCCGGCACAGCGAAAAAGCCGCCTCGGGCGAGCCTTCGACCCACCCGCCCCAGTCTGCGGAGCGCAGGATCACCGGCATCCTATCGTGCACCTCGGCCATCTGCGGCGAGCTGTCGACCATCACCATCGTATAGACCGCGCCCCATTCCGGGCTGTTACGCCACAGGCCTGCGATGGCGAACAGGTCCTCGCCCGGCAAACCATACCACGACCGCGTCATCCGCCGCGGTTCGCCCTGCGGCTCGGCCCACTGGCTGACCGGGATCAGGCAACGGCGATGCTGGAACGAGTCGCGCCAGAACGCTGTGGAGAGCTTGTCATCGCGGGCATTGGTGACCGGCTTCGGCTTCAGCGGCTGGCCTTGCTTGCCTTTGAGCACCAGCGGAAACCCCCAGTTCATCCCCCGCGCCTTGCCCTCTGCGACGACCAGCCCGGGATAGCCGGGATAGACCTCAGCAGCGAAGTTCGCGCCCGGATCAGCCTCGACCTTGAACAGGTTTGCAACCTCGGCGGTGCCCTTGGTCATGCGATAGAGGTTGCACATCGCCTCAGCGCCGCCGCGCACATCCTCGGCGATCCTCACCCGTCACTGTCAGGCTGGCGGTATAGGTAAAGACCGTGTCGGACATCCCGTCGCTGCACGCACCTTTGGCGATCCGAAGGACGAACGGCTGTCCTTTCAGTTTTCCAGTGTAGACTTGCGCCGAACTTTCGCGCGTCTCGACAACTGCGACTGACTTTCCGCTCTGATCCTCGGGCGTCGAATAGGTCACCTTGCCGGGCGCCGTAGCTGCCGACCAGAACGGCTCAGTTCCCAGCGCGACAAAGGAATCGAGAGTTACGGACGTAGCTGAAGCAGCGGGCGTCGGCACGTCGATCTCGACGGGGTGTGGGGGCTGCACAGGAGACGCAATTTCGGTTGGCGACACAACTGGGGCAGAGGGCTGGTTAGGTTCACAAGCCGCGAGCAAAACTAGTGCGGAAAGAGCAGCGTTACGCATTGCCGACCACCCAGCAGGCGAGCGCGACGAGCAGCCCGGCGGTGCGGTTCGAGCGGAATCTGGCGAGAGCATTGTCGGCATCTTTGTCCTCCAGCGTCAGCACTTGCCAGCCAAGGTGCAGCGCCGCGGGCGCCAGTGCAAGCAGCGCGATCCAATCCGGACGGAGCAGCCAGAACGCCAACACCCACAGCGCGACCGCCCCGGCATAGAATGTCGCCACCCCGCTCTTGACCCGCTTGCCCAAGGTCAACGCCGAAGAACCAATCCCGACCATCGCGTCATCTTCGCGATCCTGGCAGGCGTAGATCGTGTCGTAACCGATGCACCACAGCACCGCTCCGGCGTAAAGCGCGGCCAGCGCATCGAGATGATCGCTCCGCAGCGCAATCCACCCCACCGGCGCGCCCCAGGTGAACACCAGTCCGAGCCAGGCCTGGGGAACCCCGGTGATCCGCTTCATGAACGGATAGGCCGCAACCAGCGCGAGACTGCCCAGCGCAACGAGTTGCGCTTCCCAGCGCAGTTGCAGCAACACCACCAGCCCGACGCTGCAGAGCATGAGCAACCACACCCACGCCGCACGTTTGCTCACCCGGCCGCTGGCGACCGGACGGCTGGCGGTGCGCGCCACTTGCCGGTCGAGATCGGCATCGACGATGTCATTGTACACACACCCCGCCCCGCGCATCGCGATACTGCCGAGCAGCAGCCAGGCCAGCAAGTCCCAGCGACTCTGCCCACCCGCCAGCAGCGCCCCCCAGGCGCAGGGCCAGAACAGCAGCCACCAACCGATCGGCCGGTCGAACCGCGCAAGCTGGGCATAGTCGCGCAGCCGCGGCGGAAGTGCGGCGACGAGGCCGCGGTGCTGGGTATCGGGGACGATTGAAGACTGATCGGACATGACCGAACGTTTGCCGTGCACCGGGATAGTGTGCAAGGTTGCAGCGCGGATCGTCACGCTGATGGCCTTTGGCGTTGCGCCGTATCGCAGGGGGAAACAAATGGCTGCCCGCATCAAATTGCCCCAGCCTGCGCACGGCTGGAGGGCGTTCTACACCGAGATTGTCGTGGTAGTCCTCGGCGTACTGATCGCGCTGGGCTTGGGGACGATGGCGGAATGGGCAAATTGGCAAAGCAAGGTTGCCGACGGCAAACAGCGGCTGAAAGACGAGCTGCTGTGGAATGGTGCCAATATGGCCGAACAGGTTACCGTGGCCCCTTGCGTGCACGCGCAGCTGGAACGACTGGAGGCCCGCCTTGCGGCGAGCAACGGCGTACTCGATCCTGCTCCATTTATTGAAACGGGTAGTTTTAAAAGCACGATGAGACTGCCCAACAGGTCGTGGCCCTCGCAGACCTGGGAGGCACTTCAGCAGGATGGCACGTCCAGCCACCTGTCCGGCGACATCCAGGCGCAGCTTGGACGAATCTATCAAAAGATCCTGTTCATACGGGATCTGGGCACCAAATCCGATGATCGGCGGGGTGTTTTTACCATGTTCGGATTTCCCGTAGAGCTGACTCCAGAGATCAAAGCCGAGTTTTTGCGCGACATTCTGAACCAGCATCAGCGTATGCAATTCTCGGCGCTTAATTCCGCGCAAACGCTCGCCATTTTCCGAAGGCTGGATTTTGCACCAAGCGAGGATCAGATTGAGACCAGACGTCGCGATTTGACGACGGGAAACAAGGGCGCCGTATCCAGCGTTGAATATTGCCGGGCAAACAATTTGCCGCTTGCTGATTGGCGAGCCGAAGTCGCCAAGGTTGACGCACAGTGATCGTTTGAATGATGTCCGCCACCCCCGCCTGGCCGCCCAAAAGCGCACCGCGCCTGTTTGTTGCCGAAGAGCTGACGGCAGGCGCACCGCTGACTGTTGAGGGACCGCAGGCGCATTACCTCTCGCGCGTCATGCGGATTGCTCCCGGCGATGTGGTGATCCTGTGCGATGACCTGACCGGTGAGTGGGCCGCGAGGGTAACTGCCGCAGGCAAGCGCGAGGTCTCCGTCGAGGTCGAAACCCTGCTCCGCCCCCGCGAGCAAGTGCCCGATTTCACGCTCTGCGCGGCGCTGCTCAAGAAGGACCGGTTCGATCTGGTGCTGGAGAAAGCATGCGAACTGGGCGTCCGGAGAATCCAGCCGGTGCTGACTCGGCGCTGCGTGGCGGACAAGCTCAACCTAGATCGCGCGCGCAGCATTCTGATCGAGGCGGCCGAGCAATGCGCCCGCACGGCTCTGCCTGAATTGCTTGCGCCGGTGAAGCTTGACACGCTGCTGCGCGATTGGCCCGAGAATCGCACTCTGTTCTTCGCGGACGAAAACGGCGGCGAGAATGCTGCGCAGCAATTTGCAGCGCATTCGGGAGCAGCGGCCTTGCTCACCGGTCCGGAAGGCGGTTTCGAAGATGCCGAGCGCGCCGCGGTGCTTGCGCTACCACAAACCAACGCGATCACACTCGGCCCCCGGATACTGCGCGGCGAGACCGCTGCGATCGCGGCAACAGCATTGTGGATGGGGACACGCGGGGATTGGTAATCGATGTCAGCAATCAAGGCTTCGAACTTCGATCTGGAACCTGTCTGCTTCTTGTTGCGCGGCGCGCCATGCTCCAGTAACCTGTATTCATGCGCATTTTTCCCCGCTGCCCATCATGTTCCGCAAACTTGCCGCTGCGCCGCACACAATGGAATCTCGGCAAGTCCTTCGTCTGCGAAGGCTGCGGAGCCAGACTGGTGATCGACAAGAATTATTGGCTGCCGCTCGCTGCCATCATTGCCTTTTATGCGGCACGTCAACGCTTTGGCGATGGGCTGCACCTGATCTATCTCTTGCTGGGGATTCTCGCAGTTGTCTTCATTGTTCAGATTCAGACGATGAAGCCCAAAGTGGTCGAATCACAGGCGGACTGATGCTGCGATTTTCCGGGCGGACGGACTGACAAAAAGGTCTGGCGCACCCGCGATCTTGGCACTAACCCCGCGCCATGAGCACGAGACAAGTTTCAGATCGCAACGAACCGGTGATCGAGCAGCGCGACCAATTGGTCGCACCGATGATCAAGGGCGAAAAGCCGCGCGAGGCCTGGCGGATCGGCACCGAGCACGAGAAGCTGGTCTATTGCACCGGCGATCACCACGCCCCGTCTTACGCCGAAAAAGGCGGAATTCGCGACCTGTTGCTGGCGCTTGAGGACTATGGTTGGGAGCCGATCGAGGAAGTCGGCCCGGATGACACGACCAACGTCATCGCGCTCAAGGGCAGTGACGGCAATGTCAGCCTTGAGCCAGCCGGCCAGCTTGAACTGTCGGGTGCCCCGCTCGAGACCTTGCACCAGACCTGCGCCGAAACCGGCCGCCACCTCGATCAGGTCAAGGCGATCGGCGCCAAGACCGGCAAGGGCTTCCTTGGGCTAGGCATGTGGCCCGACAAGACCCGTGAAGAGCTGCCGATCATGCCCAAGGGGCGTTATGCGATCATGCTGCGCCACATGCCGCGGGTCGGCAGCATGGGTCTCGACATGATGCTGCGGACTTGCACGATCCAGACCAACCTCGATTATTCGAGCGAGGCGGACATGGTGCAGAAGTTCCGTGTCTCGCTCGCACTGCAACCGCTGGCAACGGCGTTGTTCGCCAACTCGCCGTTCACCGAGGGCAAGCCCAACGGCTTCCTCTCCTACCGCAGCCACATCTGGTCTGACACCGATCCAGCCCGCACCGGGATGCTGCCGTTCGTGTTCGAGGATGGCTTCGGCTACGAACGCTACGCCGAATACATGCTCGACGTGCCGATGTACTTCGTGTTCCGCGACGGCAAATACATCGACGCGGCCGGGCTGAGCTTCCGCGATTTCCTCAAGGGTGAGTTGTCGGTGCTGCCAGGCGAACTGCCGACGGAGAGCGACTGGATCGATCACCTCTCCACCGCGTTCCCCGAAGTGCGGCTCAAGAGCTTCCTCGAGATGCGCGGCGCTGACGGTGGCCCGTGGAACAAGATCTGCGCACTGCCCGCGTTCTGGGTTGGGCTGCTCTACGATCAGACCGCGCTCGATGCGGCGTGGGACCTGGTCAAGGACTGGGACATGGACGGGCGCGAGGCACTGCGCTCCAGCGTTCCCAAGCTGGCGCTCGATGCGCCGCTTCCCAAGTCTGCTCTTGGGAGCGGCGGCAAGCTCAAGGATATCGCCGCCGAAGTGCTGGCGATCGCCCGCTCGGGGCTCAATGCCCGCAGCCGCCTTAATTCGATGGGCGATACCGAGGCCGGGTTCCTGAACCCGCTCGACGAGATTGTCGCCAGCGGCAAGGTCCCGGCGCAGCGCTTGCTGGACAAGTATCACGGCGCGTGGGGCGGCGACCTCTCGCGCATCTATGCCGAGGAGTCGTTCTGATGCAGGTTACCGTTATCGGCCAGTTCCGTCTGCCCGCCGAGGCCATGGCCGAGGCCCGCCCGCTGATGCGCGTTGTCGTCGAGGCGACCCGCGCCGAGGACGGCTGCATCGAATACAACTACGGCGAAGACGTGCTCGATCCCGGCCTGATCCGGGTCAGCGAAATCTGGGCCAGCCGCGAGCAGCTTGGCGCGCATATGCAAACCGCGCACATGGCGGTGTGGAACGCCGAGCGTAATGCGCTGGGGATGTCAGGGCGTTCCGTGACCGTGTTTGAAGTGAGCGGGTCGCAACAGTTCTAAACGCCCCGCAGGTCCTATTCAGCCGGTTGCAGCACCATCCGCCGCCCGCGCGCGAACTTTCCGAGTTTGGAAAGCGGCGCAGTGATCGGCCCGTTTTCCGTCATCCAGGCGTGGTATTCGCGGTATTTTGTGTCTTCTGACAACAGGTGCGCTTCCTCGGTTTTTGCACGCCAGAAGTAGATCGCGTTGGTCAGCGCGAGGAAGCTGGTGTTGCGGACCACGTCGGTCAGCGAATTGCTGGTGACCAGGAACGGCAAGTGCGCTGCCCACCAGAACAGGTTCTTCGACAGGTATGCCGGGTGGCGGGTAAAGCGGTAGGGGCCGTTGGTCAGCACGCCGCGATAGGTCAGGTTGGAGAACCGCAGCCCGAAGATGATCGTCGCCCAGGCGTAAAACCCGGTCAGGACCACCAGCAGCGCCGCCCACAGCCAGAGCAGCATGGGATAGTCTGCGAACCAGTAGTACCAGTCGCGGGTGTTGACCTCATAGCTCAGCAGGCCGCCCGTACCCATCATCACGAAAGGCGGATAGCATAGCAAGGCGGAGAGCCAACCCGCGAGGTAGGGATTGGCGCTGCGGATCTGCGCATCGAGCGGCTTGACTGTCATGATGTAACCGACCGTGCCGATCTGGACATCGAGCAGGAACATGCACGAGATCGCGATCGCCCCCAGCGCGACCGGGTTCATGCCGGTGCTGGCGAAATCGAACCGGACAATCTCGCCAAAGGCTTGCGGCAGGATCGAGATCATGAAGGCAGTGAAGAAGCCCTTCACCGTCCAGGCACGGGCGTGCTTCCACACTTCGGCGGGATCGAACGCCTCGCGCCCGATCAGCATCGCCCCCAAGTGCCAGGCCCCGTCGCGCGGCTCCACCAGCACCCGGTCGAGCCAGATCACGTAAGGGATCGAGAGCACGAACATCGGCACGATCGCCGCGCCGAGCACTTCCATCGCGAACAGGTATTGGCCGGACCAGTACCACCGCGCGAGACAATAGACGAAGCCGATCACCGCCCAGGTTGCCCAAAGGCCCGCGAGTTTGGTGATCGACACGTCGAGGATCGCCGAGACTGCCCGCGGCTTGTCCCAGTCGATCCCGGTCGAGGCCCGGCGATGAACTTTCTCCACCAGCACCGACCACAGCGCCATTGGCAGTCCGGCCGAAGCGACGCCAAGCAGCGCAGCGTAAGGCCCGTCCATCACCGCGCGCGGTCCGGGCAGGTTGAACATATCGGCAAGCATCGGCCAGTTGCGGCAGATCAGCACCCAGGCGACCAGCCCGAGCACGCCGACCAGCCCAACCCAGCCGGACACGTCGCTCTGCGGCCGATTGACAGCGATGGGCGTGGCGCTTTCCATGCGCCAGCGCCTACCCGAAAAGGGTTAAAGGCGCGGTAACGTGAGCGTTTTCGTGTGTTTCAGTAGACTGAAACAGGTGCCGCTTGGAGCCGATTCCACGTACGTGGAAAAAACTTTAGCGGAACGCTGAAATCCGGCCGCTGTCGTCCAGGATATAGAGCGTGTCGTTGGCGACCACGGGCGGCAGCGTGACCGATTGCTTGAGGTCGACGAAGCCCGCGACCGCTCCGTCAGCTACCGCAGCCGAATAGAGCATACCCTCGGAATTGGCGAGCCACAGCCGGTCACCCGCCAACAGTGGCCCAGTCCAGAAGATCGGCCCCTTCTTCTTTTCTTCGTTCTTGAAGCGCGCCAGCTGCGTCATCCAACGGACCTTGCCGCTGCTCCGCGCGATGCACAGCAGCTTGCCGTCATCGGTCAGCGTGAAGATCCAGTCCCCCGCAACCGCCGGGGTCGAGATACCCGCTAGATTGAGTTCCCAGATCCGCTGGCCGGTGACCAGTTCGTAAGCGGCCATGCGCCCGCCCTGACCGAGGGCCAGCACACGCCCGCGATCGATGATCGGATCGGCGTCAATGTCGGTCAGCACCCCGACCGAGGTCGACAGCGAGGTCCGCGCGAGCGCATCGCTCCACAACTCGCGGCCGTTCTCATAACGGTACGCGACCAGCTCACCGGTGCTGAACCCGCCGATTACAGTTCCTTGTCCGGCCGATGGCGCAGCCACGCCGAACACCCCGGTCTGCCCGGCCGAGGCCGCCTTGTTCCATTGCACCGCACCAGTGGCCGGATCGAGCGCGTGGATCTGGTTGTCCTGCGTCATCACGAACAGCGAGTTGAAGGCGATCGTTGGCGATCCGCGCAGCGGTCCGGCCGGTTTGACCTTCCACGCTACTGCGCCGGTGGCGGCGTCGAGTGCGGCGACTTCGCCGGTACCGGTGGTGATGTAGACTTTGCCGTCAGCATAGCTTGCCCCGCCGCCGAACACCGAGCTTGCGCCGTCGCCGCTGATCCGGAAATTCTGGGTCCAGCGCTCTGCACCACTTGTGGCGTCGAAGGCATGGACGACGCCGTTGGTGTCCATCGCGTACAATAGCCCGCCGCCAACCACCGGCGCTGCGGCGAGCCGCTGACTGGTGGTCGATCCTGCGATCTGCGCAGTCCATGCCCGCGCGGGCGCCGCCGCAAGCGCCGGGTGATCGTAGCTCTTGTCGGCGGTGCCGCCGGCCTGGGCCCATTCGGTGTTGGTTGCCGCTGGCGGCAGCACCACGGCAACGCCCGCCAGCTCAGGATCGACCTTGGCACCCGTTTCGACCTGCGAGAGAATCGGCACGCGATTGCCGACAGTTGGCGTCGAAGGCTTGCCCTTGCCGCCGAGGACGCCGCAGGCACCCAGGCCGAGCAGCAAGGCAAGCGCCACCGGGGCGGCAACGAAACGGGGGGATTTGGTCGCAAGCATTGGCATTTCCTTGAAAATCACTGTTGCGCAGGCGCTGCGGCGGGAGCCGGCGGCGCGACTGGGGCAGCGGACACCGGAGCGCTCGCTTCGGCTTCGGCATCCTTGCTGGCGGATTTGATCACTTCGTCGACTGCATCGACGCCAAGTTGCGCCGCAAGCTGGCGGCTACGCAGCCGGATCGTGCGCGGCACCTTTTCATCCTTGGCGATCGCGGCAAACAGTGGCCCGGCAAGCTCGGGTTTGTTCTGCTTGAGATAGGCGTAGCCGACCAGTTCACCTGCACTGCCGAACCACGGATTGCCCGGCACGGCGAGCGGCTTGAGCTTGGCAAGTACCTCAGCTGCTGGCGTCGTCTCGAATGCAGCAGCCATCTGGCGTATCACAGCAAGATCGCGGAACGGCTGCGGCAACGACGTATCTGCCGCCGCCACTGCATAGGCCTTGATCGCGTCGGCCTGCTTGCCCTGACCGAGCAGGATTCCCGCTTGGGTCAGCGCCGCCGCACCCTTGGCCGCGCCGCTGCTGTCCGCAGCTAGCGTCGCGAGGTCCTTGCGCGCATCTTCGGCCTGGCCCGCCTCAAGCTTGTCGATGGCGATGGTGTAGCGCTCGGCCAGCGCAGCCGATTGCTCGCGCTGGTAGTGCTGCCAGTAAAGGAACCCCGCGAGGCCGAGCAGCCCTGCGACAACCGCCGCCGCGATCGGCTTGCCGTAATTGCGCGCGACATGGAGCATCTGGTCCTGCCGCACCGCATCGTCCACTTCGCGCAGCAGGATATCCTGCGCCGCGTCGGGCTTGGCATTGTCGGAATCGGATGAAGGGGGACGCAGGGCCAAGGATACAGGCTTTCGCTGGAAAATTAACAGACGGTCGTGCGGGGCTGTTTAGCGGATGGATGCGCCAATTCAACGCCCGATCTCTGGCTTTCCCCGGCTGAAGCCCCGGTGAACACTGTGCAGCGGCGCCGATCAGGGAAAGGCAGCGCGGCCCATGACCCCGGCATAGACCTGCCGATAGGCCGCGATCATGCGGGCCTCGTCATAATGCGCCTGCGCGCGCAGCCGGTTTGCCTCGCCAAGTTCGCGGCGGAGCGCGGGATTTTCGGCCAGATCGGCCAGCGCCCGGCCAAGCGCTGTCTCATCGCCCTGCGGGGTCAAATAGGGGCGGTTTGCCTCGGCCACCATCGACCCGACGTCACCGACCTGAGGCGAGACGACCGCCAGCCCACCAGCCATCGCCTCGACCACCGAGATTGGGAACTGTTCGCTTTCTGATGAGAGCGCAAACAGATCAAACAGGCCCAGCACCTTGGCGGGATCGGCGGCAAATCCGGGCAGATGGACCCGGTGGCCGACACCCAGCCGGACTGCTTGATCGCGGATCACATCGCGTTCCGGTCCTTCGCCCAGGATCACCAACTGCCAATTGTCCGGCAGCGGCGCAAAGGCGCGGACCAGCCGCGGCAAGTTCTTGACCGGGCGCAGCCCAGCCAGCGTGCCAAGCCACATTTCACCCGGCTGCTTGATCACCCGCGGCAGGGCATCGCGCTTGGGCTTCTTGCCATAGGCCAGCGTGGGAATGCCGTTGGGAATGCGAAACAGCTTGCCGCGCGGCACGTGCC
>Ga0114940_10000995_pt1 | contig 11064 bp, 13 predicted proteins | sample ColdCreekSource_FD_87195 | JGI IMG/M metagenome (GOLD analysis project Ga0114940, IMG submission 87195) | Groundwater microbial communities from Cold Creek, Nevada to study Microbial Dark Matter (Phase II) - Cold Creek Source | ecosystem: Environmental > Aquatic > Deep subsurface > Groundwater ... | reverse complement strand
TTTAATCAGAAAACAAAAAATGAGAAAGCTATGCACCCAAAACCCTCAACTCAAACTCCGGAAGTGATTTCCGGAGGTTCCCTGCATATGAAACAACAGCGTGTCTGGCTTATCGGATCGATGGTTTTGTTTGGCATCTGGATGTGTGCGATGGCTGTCATGTGGTTTGCGCGCGCCCAGAAGATGACGGTCGAGAAGGTGACGGCCTACATTTCCACCCACTCGTTGAAGTCCATGTCTCAGATCGAGAGGATGCGCACCATTGAAGATCTCGCACGACGGGTGAACCAGCTTGGTTTTGAAGAGCGCCAGAAATTCCGCTTCGAGAAAAAGCTCCGATTGACATACGAAGAAATGACCGATGCCGAAAAGTCGCGCTATCTGGATATGACCCTGCCCGCCGGGATGAGACAGATGATGGAAGCCTTCAACAACATGACGCCCGAAAAGCGAAAGAAACTTGTGAATCGGGCCGTAACGGAGTTGACCCGCGCGCAAAACGAGGCAAGCCAGGAGGAACTGGATAAAGTGCTCAACGATCAGAATCTGATACGGGTGATTGACCAGGGGCTCAAGGCTTATATGAGCGAGGCCAATGCGGCTTCCAAACTCGAAATCCAGCCGCTCATCGAACAGATGCAGGCGATGATGCATGGAGCGCACTGAAAAAATGACGCGTGGTTTCACCCTGATCGAGCTGGTGGTGGTGATTGGCATTGTCGCGATTCTCGCGGCGCTTTTGTATCCCGCGGCGCAGTACGCCCGGCGAAGCGCCGAGACAACAGCATGTTTGAATAATCTCCGCCAGATCGGTGTTGCCATCCAGGTGTATGTGAATGAAAACGAAGGGAAGATGCCGGTACTGCAAAATCGTGAGAGCACAACCAACACGGCCGCATCCCTCGACACGGTTTTGTTGACGGGCTCTTCGGCGAACAGGATATTTCGATGTCCTTCGGACCGGGTGAAATTGTTCGAGGAAACAGGCACAAGTTACTTCTGGAATTTTACGGTCAACGGACAGGATGTTGAGCATTTGTTTTCCATTGCGGGTGGCAATAGTCCGGCGCACATTCCGCTGATATCTGACAAGGAGGGATTTCATCCGGACGTAAAGGATCGCGTGAACGTTTTGTATGCGGATGGACACGCTTCCAGGGAATTGAAATTTTCAACGAGTTTGCCATGAATCCCTCTCCATGATCAGTCTTCGCAGAGTCACCAAACGTTTTGGAAAGCGGGTTGCGGTTCATGCCCTGAATCTGGAAGTGCCGCAGGGGCGGATCTTCGGGCTTCTTGGACATAACGGGGCCGGAAAAAGCACGACCATTGGCATCCTACTGGGACAGGTTTATCCGGACGAGGGACGGGTCTTCGTTGCGGGAGTGGATGTGTTCGCTGATCGTCATCATGCGCTGGCGCGTGTGGGCGCCATCTTTGAGACACCCGCCTTTTATGATTACCTGAGTGGTGCAACCAATCTCCGCATTTTTTGCGAATACACCCGGAAGGGCGAAGCTAAGCGGGGGAAGGAGATTGTTAACCTCGTTGGATTGGAAAAAAGGATTCATGACCGCGTTGGCACTTATTCTCATGGGATGCGGCAGCGACTGGCGCTGGCGCAGGCGTTGTTGCCCGATCCACAATTGTTGATTCTGGATGAACCAAGCGAGGGGCTTGATCCAGAGGGAATGCACGAGATCCGGAACCTGATTTTGCGATTGAACCGTGAATGGGGGTTGACGATTCTTTTTTCCTCACATCTATTGAACGAAGTGCAGCAATTGTGTTCGCATCTTGCCGTCATGCAGGAGGGGCGCCTGCTGTTTTCAGGCGAGTGGCAACAATTGGGATTGGATCAATCATGGTTGTGGATCAAGGTGGATCGTCAGGAGGAAGCTGAGAAGAGGTTGGTGGGGGATGGATTATTGGTTGGTTTTGAAACAGATGGAAAAGGTCGGCTTCAAGAAGGGCGGACGGCGGCTGATGTGGCGAAGTGGCTGGTGGAGCGCCGTTTCGAGATAAAGGCCGTGACTCCCATCGAACGCACGCTGGAGGATTTTTATCTGGAAACGGTTCAAAAAGACAAAAGAGTTCCAAGTTCTGAGTTCCAAGTTTAAAGTTGAGGAAGAAAATAAGTGAGCATGGAGATGTTTTGCGCTGCTGTTTTTGAACCTTGAACTTAGAACCTGGAACTTAGAACTACAAACCGATCATGTTTTTCACCCAACTCCAAAACGAGCTTCTCAAACTGTTTGCCCGGAAGCGGACATACATTGGTTTCGGAGCTTTTGTCTGTATGGAAGTGATCATCCTTGCGCTGCTGCAGTTGCCGAAGGCGCAGAAGGCGTTTTCAGAATTATTAACCAGGAATGGCTATGGTTTTGAGGAATATTATTCAGGTTTGACGCTGGCCATGGTAATGATTCTGGCCACGGTTTTCCTGTTGGGAGGGATCTATCTTGCTCTGGTTTCCGGGGACGTTGTGGCCAAGGAGGTTGAGGAAGGCACGATGCGCATGATTTTGTCCCGTCCCATTTCGCGTGTGAGGGTCCTGTTGGTCAAATGGCTGGCATGCGTGATTTACACCGTGGTCCTTGTCTTTTTCATAGGAGCAACAGGTTTGATGGCCGGGGTGATTTATCGTGGCGGTTTGGGAAAACTTTTTGTTTTCGCGCCGCCCGAGCATATCTTCGGGCTTTTCGACACCGCGGAAGGCACGTGGCGGTTTGTTCGCGGGATTTGTTTTCTTTCACTTGTGCTGCAGGTCATTTCCACGCTGGGATTCATGTTTTCATGTTTCAATATGAAACCGGCCGCGGCGACCATTTTAACCCTGTCGGTCATGTTTCTGGACTTTGTGTTGCGGCACATGGAGTACTTTGAGGACATTCAGAAATATTTCATCGCCTACCATGCCGCGTGCTGGGTACGCACCTTTCATGATGTGGTGCCATGGTGGGAGATTCTGGAATCACTGGCTTACCTGGCCGCGCTGAACCTCACCTTTTTTGTCGTGGGAACCATGAACTTTTGCACGAGAGATTTTAAGTCATGAAAAGAGTTCATCGGGCAGTAAGCGAGATTCGACGGGAGGCATGGTTTCGACTGGCATGGAGCATGGAAAAGATATAGCTTTTTCACATCCTGTAAAGTTTATGGAACCATTCCTTCGTCATGACAAACGGCAACCAAATCAGCTGCGGCCTTTCCGTGTGCGCAAGAATTTTGCGCCGGGGGCGACAGGTTCCGTACTTGTTGAAACTGGCAAAACCCGTGTGATCTGTGCGGTGATGGCCGAGGCGTCCGTTCCACGCTGGATGAGGGAGCAAAAGGTTTCCGGCGGCTGGCTTACAGCGGAATACTCCATGCTGCCCTATTCAACCGAGGAAGGCCGGAAGCCGCGCGATATTTCAAAAGGGAAACTGGATGGACGTTCCCAGGAAATCCAGAGATTGATCGGCCGATCTCTTCGCGCGGTGGTGGATATGGAAAAGCTTGGCACGCGAACGTTGTGGGTGGACTGTGATGTGCTCCAGGCGGACGGCGGAACGCGCACCGCATCCATCACAGGCGCCTATCTGGCGCTTGAATTGGCGGTTCGTAAGTTGATGAAGAAAAAGATTCTGAAGGAAAACCCCATTCGGGAGGCCGTTGCGGCCATCAGCGTGGGTATTGTGGATGGGAAAGCGATGCTGGATCTGAACTACGTGGAGGACAAGGATGCCTCCGTGGATATGAACGTGGTGATGACCGCGAGCGGAAATTTTATCGAGATTCAGGGGTCGGGAGAGGAGTCCACGTTCTCCCGGGAGGAAATGGATTCCATGCTTGAATTGGCGCGGCAGGGAATTCTGGAGCTTATCTCAGCACAAGGGAGATATTTAAAATGAATATCTCACAAAGTTCACAGAGGACGGACTGGCTTCTCCGTGTTCTCAGTGAGATTATCCTTTGTGCAATCAGAATCGCATGAGCCACATGAGGCGTCTTTTTTTCCAGTAAATTTCCGTGTCAGCCAGAGGGCCGCGGCTGCCACAATGAGAAGGACAATGATGATTTGAAAATCCGGGGTCATCTGATTTTAAGCTGCTTCAGAATCGAAGTTCTGCAAGGATTAACTCCAACCCATGAGTTGTCCGAACTGCCAGATGGTGAAACTGGCGACCCAGGCTAGGACGGTCATGTATCCGAGTTGAAAGAGCGGCCATTTCCAGCCGTTGGTTTCACGTCGTACAATGGCCACGGTGCTCATGCATTGCATGGCGAGGACATAAAAGACCATCAGGCTGACCGCTCGAAGCGGGGTGAAAAAAGATTTTCCGGTAAGAGGATCTTTTTCCCGTTTAAGCCGTGTTTGCAGATCCGCCGTGTTGTCGGTATCGGAGAGAGCCACGCCATAAATGGTGCCCATGGAGCTGACAAATACCTCGCGCGCGGCAAAGCTGGCAATGATGGCAATGCCGATTTTCCAGTCGAAACCCAGGGGTTGCAGCAGAGGCTCGATTGCCCGGCCGGCTTGCCCGGCAAAACTTTGACGGATTTGTTGTTCCGGAGAGGCGCCTTCCTTCCGTGGATAACTGGCCAGGGCCCATAGAACAACGGATATGGCGAGAATCACCGTTCCAGCATTTTTTACAAAGAGCCACCCACGTTCCCACATCACCCGTAAAATAGCACTGATTACTGGCATCCGATAGGGTGGCAACTCGAGGATCAACGCAGGTGTTTCTCCGCGTATAATGGTTTTTTTGAAAACACCGGCCATGACCACTGCGGCAATCACCCCGAAAAGCACCATTCCGAAAATCACGAGCGCAGGCAGCGGAATGAAGCCGAGAACGGCCTTGTTGGGAATGAAAGCGCCCGCCAGGAGAAAATAGACAGGCCAACGGGCGGAACAACACATCAGGGGAGCCACCAGAATGGTGACGAGGCGATCCCTGGCATTTTCAATGGTTCGTGTAGCCATCACGCCGGGAATGGCGCATGCAAAACTCGAAAGGATGGGAATGAAAGCCTTGCCGTGAAGTCCGACCTTTCCCATCACGCGATCCATGATGAACGCGATGCGTGCCATGTAGCCGGTGTCTTCCAGAATGGCAAGAAACAAAAACAGAAGAAGAATCTGCGGCATAAAAACCAGCACGCTTCCCACACCGGCGATGATGCCATCGGATAACAGGCTTTGGAGTGGTCCTGACGGGATGATCTGGCTTACCTGTGCCGAAAGCCACCCAAAGAATCCAGCAATCGCGTCCATGGGCACCTTGGCGAAATTGAAGATGGTAATGAAAACTCCCAGCATGATGAGCATGAGCATCACCGGTCCCGCAACACGATGGGTCAGCACACGGTCAAGCTGGTCACTTGTGGAGGTGGAAGCCTCTTTCTGTTTACGCGCTTCAAGAAGGATGGATTCAATCCAGTGATAGCGGATTTCGGCCTCAATGGCGTGCCATGTGGCGCCACTGATGGCCAGCTCCTTCCGCGCGGAATTGACAACCTGCTGTAACGCCAGTCCTGCTTTTGCAAAACGTGGATGCAGCAGGACCTTTTGCGAGCCAATCACCCGAAGGGATTCGCCTCTGGCAGAAACACGGCTCACCAGTTTCTGGGCAATCAGGGTTTGAGCCACATGATCCACCGATTTGGTCACATGAGGTGGCAGTGGGATCAGGTCTGATGGTACGGAAGGCGATCGAAGTTGTTGCGTGATGACAGATTTCAATTCCACCAATCCCTGACCTCGATTGGCGCTCATGGGTACGACCGGCGCGCCCAGTTGTCTGGAAAGCGATCCCGTGTCAACCATCACGCCATTGTTTCTCGCCAGGTCCATCATATTGAGAGCCACGACAACCGGCTTACCGATGCTGAGCAACTGGGATGCAAAGAAAAGATTGCGTTCCATGTTACTGGCATCCACCACGGCTATAATGACATCGGGACTGGGCGTATCTTTTTGCAGGCCGAGAAGAACGTCGTGAGCCACCTCCTCATCCGGAGATCGCGGGCTGAGTGAATAGGTTCCCGGGAGATCAATGACATGAACCTCGCCGATTTCATCGACCGGCATGGTTCCCTCCTTTTTTTCGACTGTCACACCGGGATAATTGGCAACCTTCTGACGCATCCCGGTCAGCGCATTGAAAATCGTGGATTTGCCGCTATTAGGATTACCGGCAAGGGCGATGTGGGGAATAACTGGTCCGTCCATAGGAAGATTGAGACTGAGTCTCACTAACCAGAAAAGCAAGAATTTCCAGTTATCGGGTTCAGAGAATGCACTATTATTAATGACGGGAAAACTGCATTAATTGTGGCTGTTGAGAAATGCTGTATTGCTGGTGTCCAACTTCTCCTGGAAAACGGAGCAGATATTTAATGTTTAGGAATTTCAAAGTTTTGGGATGGAAAAAGAGGTTGTCCGCGATCCCTGAAATAGTCACAAGATCAAGGTCATGCCCACGGTTTTGCGAGATCATGGCTTCCAGTTTTACTTTTTCAGTCACGAGCCAAATGAGCCGTCTCATGTCCATGTGGATAAAGGGGGCGCATCAGCTAAATTTTGGTTGGAACCGATTGCTCTTGTAAAAAATATGGGCTACACTGCCACAGAGTTGCGGCAAATCCACCGCATCGTCGAGGAACATCAAACCCTGCTGCTTGAAAAATGGTATGAACACCACAACCAGTGATGAACGGGTCAAAGACGTGAAGCTCTCCGCTGACACGCTCACGGTGAGGCTCATGGATGGCCGCGCGATCAGCGTTCCTCTGGCCTGGTATCCACGGTTGTTGAAGGCGACGCCCACTCAACGCGCCCGCTGGCGCATTTGCGCGGCGGGCTATGGCATCCATTGGCCGCTGGTGGACGAACATCTGAGCACTGAAGGGATGTTGCGCGGCGCTCCTGCTCCAAAATCCAAAGCCGCTGCCGCGGCTTGAAATCATGATCGACCTCAGCTCGAAAGAAAAGCCGTCCAATCTTTTTCCCTCAGCCGTCTCCGATGGAGCACTGGAAGATGGAACTTTTGCCACACGAAAAACCGCATATAGGCGATTTTTTGCAGGGCCAAAAAGCCGGGATGTTTCTTTTTCAGGCAATAACAATACAACGACAAACACGTTTATTTTTCCATTGGGAGAATGAATGTATCATATCCGTCACGTGTCCTACACCAGCGATTTCCGGGCATGCCATTTGTTCCTGAATTTTCAATTTTTCATGCGGCTTTTTTCAATTCAATGATGGGTAAGTGTTACCGATGCCAGTGTGAAAAATAACACCAACATGACTACAAAAATTGTTATTTCGGGCTCAAAGGGGCGCATGGGACAAACGATACTTTTCCATGCGAAGCAGGATCCCCAAATCGAGGTGGTCGACAGTTTTGACCAGGATGAATCCATTGAAGATCATCTGAAACGTGGTGCAACCATCGTGGATTTCACAACCCATACCGCCACACCCATCTTTGCAAAGGCGGCTCAGAAGGCGGGTTGCCCGATGGTTATCGGTACCACCGGATTTTCTGATGCCGAGCGCGTCACCATCGTCAACGCATCAAAAACCATTCCGGTCGTTCTTACGCCCAATATGAGTGTGGGCGTTAACCTGCTTTTCAGTGTCACAAAAATTCTTTGTACGGCATTAAAAGACGGCTTCGATATTGAAATCATCGAGAAACATCATCGGCATAAAAAAGATTCACCCAGTGGAACGGCAGCGCGCCTCGTTGAAATGATTGCGGAGGTGAAAGGCCGGCAGGTTCTGAAATCCACAAGGCATGGGCGTTCCGGCAACGTGGGAGTCAGAAGTGGAGATGAAATTGGAGTTCATTCCGTTCGAGGAGGAGACTTTGTGGGAGAGCATACGGTGATTTTCGCCGGAGACGGAGAGGTTTTTGAGATCACGCATAAGGCAAATTCACGCGAGATTTTCGCAAAAGGCGCGCTGGTGGCTGCAAAATGGGCTTCCAAGGCAAAACCCGGACTTTACGACATGTTCGATGTCCTGAATTTGCGGGCACTGCAGCGAGATGCATGATCTCGTCATATCCTGTTGGTGTGGGACTCGGCTCGAACATGGGAGACCGTCTCCAGCATCTGCAAGAGGCGCTCCTGTGGTTGGAAACATTGTCGGACAGGCCTGCCTGTGCTTCACCGGTGTACGAAACGTCGCCGCTTGACTGTCCTGATGAAACGTCTCCGTTCCTGAATGCGGTATGTGAGATCCATTTCCGGGGCGATCTGTTGGAATTGCTTCACCAAATGCGTGCTTTCGAAATGGAGCGTGGCCGGCTTCGCATATATAAAAAAAATACTCCACGACCTCTGGATCTCGACATGCTTTATGCTGGGAAACTTGTCATGCAGACCAAAGAGCTGACACTCCCACATCCCCGAATGTTAAAACGCCGATTCGTTTTACAACCACTTTGTGATATACGTCCTGATCTGATTCTTCCAACCCTCAAGCAGCCGGTGAAGGTATTTTTGGCTTCAGTTAGCAGCAATGAAAAGATCAGGCTTTACGACGAACTTTAATGCAAGCATCTCAATGCCAGTGAGGACATTTCACAAAAAGTTGACCGCACCTGTAATTCAAGCCATGAAGAAGTCTGGCGCAAAGATTGTGGCGTTGACCGCAGCGGACTTTATCACCGCAAGGCTGCTTGATGAGGCTTGCGTAGATGTTATCCTGGTGGGAGATTCTTTGGGCACGACGCTTCTGGGCTATGAAAGCACTGTATCGGTGAGCATGCGGGAAATGTTACACCATCTCAAAGCAGTCAGCCGTGCCAAACCAACAGCTCTGGTGGTTGCTGATATGCCATTTGGTTCATATCATCAATCCACGGCACAAGCTGTTCGAAACGCAGTGCGTCTGGTTCGGGATGGCGGCGCTGATGCGGTCAAGCTTGAAGGCGGCAAGTCCCAGGAGAAAAAGATTCAGGCAATCGTAGAGGCTGGAATCCCGGTTATGGCACACATCGGGTTGCTGCCACAAAGCGTGTTGCGTGAAGGTGGATACCGTGTCCAGGGTAAAACACCGTTGCAAGCAGGGCGGTTGAAGAAAGATTTGCACGCTGTCGAACGCGCAGGCGCTTTTGCCTGTGTTTTGGAATATGTCCGTGCGAGTGTGGCCCGGAAGTTGACCAGATACGCCACGATTCCCACAATTGGAATTGGCTCAGGCCCCGGATGCGATGGACAGGTTTTGGTGACAAGTGATCTGCTGGGTTTGCAAACATGGCTGGCTCCACGCGCTGCACGACATTACGCTGAAATTGGCAGGGTGATGTGTGATGCGTTCCGACACTTTGCGAATGATGTGCGTGTGGGACGGTTTCCAGGCAAGAGGGAATCTTTTGAATAGTTTCAGTCACAAAGATGCGCAAAGAACACAGGATATGTCCAAGCTTTCTGCGATCATTATCACTAAAAATGAAGAGGAGAGACTGCCCCGTTGTTTAAACAGTGTTCGATTCGCCGAACAAATGATTATTGTAGACTCTGGTAGTACAGATCGAACCGCAGCCATTGCCCGGACTTGCGGTGCGGAGGTCTTTAGCGAGGATTGGAAAGGATACACCGTACAGAAAAATTCCGCTCTGGAAAAGTCAGGTGGCGACTGGGTCTTATCTCTTGATGCAGATGAAGAGCTCTCCGAGGAAGCACAGACGGAAATTCAGAGCCTTCTTCGCGAGGATGATCGTAAGGTTCAGGCTTACGCATTTCGCAGAAAGGTTTTTTACCTTGGGAAATGGATTTATCATGGTGATTGGTATCCGGATGATGTGGTGCGATTATGGCGGCGCGGGTCCGGAAAGTTCGAAGGAGGTCGTGTGCATGAATCCGTAAGAGTCAATGGGGTTGTAAAGCATCTTGAAAGTGAAATTTTGCATTATACCTACAAGGATCTTGGAGATCAAAATGAGCGGATACAGAAGTATGCAAAGCTTTGGGCTTTGGATCATTTCGAAGCCAAACGTGTATCTTCCATGACTGACCTGTGGTTGAGACCTCCATGGCGCTTTTTAAGAGCGATTGTGTTTAAGGCTGGTTGGTTGGATGGCTGGCGAGGTTGGTTGATTGCCTGGATGTGCGCGCGGGAAGTATTGCTGAAATATCGAAATCTCAGAGATCTTCAAAGAAATTCAATGGCCAGGACTGTTTTTCAGAAAAATTCTTGATTTCAAGGTTCCGGGATAATCTTTTTAACAATGCGATAAACCCCGTCCTGAGCCAGCTCGCTGGATGGATAAATTTTTTGGGCTTTTAAATACCATGCCAGGCTCGAGCCAGCCTGGCCTTTTTCCTCGAGTTCCCTGGCGGTCTCAACGGTTTTGACAAAATCAGTCGCTTTATTGGCGAGATTTGCGCGCAGTTGATTCAGCTTGTTGTTAGTTGGGAATTGTTTGTAGATGCGTTCCAGATTCTCCCAGGCACCGGCGTGATCTCCATGTTTGGACATCTCATTTGCACGCATGATACTGCCCTCCACCATCTGCATATCATCCAGAACTTTGACAAGCTGTCCTTTACGCTCTGGAGAGTTGACTGTTGCTGCAATGAATTTGAGTTTGTCATCAAAAATCTGTTGATGGTTTTGCTGGCTTAACAGTTTATCGAGGTCCAGAAGGGCCTGCTGCTGGACATCCGCCTGGGAGAAGATAAGTGAAGAGACCTGGGCAAGATCAGGATTTCGCGGCCATAGTTTGGTGGCCTCCTTCAGTTCAGTTTCCAGAGTTTCGCGATCCCCACTGATAGCCGCGTTCCTGGCTTTTGCCAGATGCATCTTGCTCAAGGTTCTGGCGGTCTCGATTGCAGCCATCGGTTTGGAATTGTCAAAATCCTTGGCAATGACTGCCAGTTCCTTCACCAGACTTTCGGCCAGGGTGTAATCCTTGACTTCAATAGCTGAAACCAGCTTTGGAGTTCCCCCAATTTGATGGACAGTGAGGAGTCTAAAAGTAGACTCAAATTGGAGGAACAAAATGAAGAAAAAAACATATGATAAAGCATTCCAGAGGAGTGCTGCCGAGATGGTTGTCT
>Ga0114940_10000993_pt1 | contig 11064 bp, 16 predicted proteins | sample ColdCreekSource_FD_87195 | JGI IMG/M metagenome (GOLD analysis project Ga0114940, IMG submission 87195) | Groundwater microbial communities from Cold Creek, Nevada to study Microbial Dark Matter (Phase II) - Cold Creek Source | ecosystem: Environmental > Aquatic > Deep subsurface > Groundwater ... | reverse complement strand
TTTCATAGGAGTATGACCATCATAACACACCGATTTTAAGCAAGTGAGCGATTTTATCGCTCATTGCTTAACTTTTTTAACCCCATTTTACCTCTGAAAATACCCCTCTGGGACAAGCTCTATCTATGACGCCTGCTTGGATTCACGGGACTACCGTCCCAAATCAAAGCCATAAAACATCGGTTGAATGAATGCCACGGTCTATCGACTCTGCTGCTCCTTCGCCGCATCCAGCAGGTATTTTTCGAGACTGGAATACTCAATGGATGAATCCGTAGCGCGCTGGGCAACCCAGGCGGCGAGAACTGCCAGATCATTTTCCCTCTTGGGATCCGGTTGTTGATTTTCCTTCAACCAGCGTTTCCATGCTTCAAGGGCTTTGTACAGATCTCGGGATCTCCAGAGAGAAACGATCGCGTTCAGCGAGCGTGTTTGGGATTCGGTGAGTGTGGGAACACCGGAATTTTCCTGAGGAACCGTCTGAGGATGCGTTTCCAGATGTTCCTGTGGCACCGGTGGAGTTGGTGGAGTTTTTGGCGCGTAGGCGGACGGTTTCGAATCCGTTCGCGGAAGAGGGTATCGGCCCGTGGAGGTGAGCTTTTTGACAAGTTCTTTCTCGTCAAGTTTGATTTGGGTCAAAGTACGAGTCTTCTCGAAAAGTTCCCGTTGAAGCAGCCGTTGTTGCTGAAGGCTCGATGGGTCCGACATGCGGACATTCTCTACAGAGAGTTCCAGTTGCAAGCGCCGGACTTCCTCATCGCTGGGAACATCGGCCATTACCAAAATGGCCGATAGCAGCATCGTGACCATGATGGCCTCGATAATGGATTCCTTAACGGTCATAAAATCAGCAGGTGGAATGAAGGACAAGAAGGGGATCTCCTTTGTCGTGTGGCTCACCTCAAAACAAACAGTAACACAACCAGCAACAGAACGCTGACTCCAGTGAAACGATACGCCCATCAGTAAACTCGTCTGTGCTGCTCGTCCAAATCCTTCGGACCATCACTTTGTCCTTTATCACACGCGGGCTGTAATAGGGGTTCGGCATTTTCACTTCACCGTCGAGCAGGCAACGTTGGGACTTTCTGGATTTACGTCAATCTTGCGATCCTTAGGCGAAACCACCAGGTCCATGTCTTCCATTGGAATCGCTCCAAGAAGCACTTGGTTGCCGATCACAAGGGCTCCCCCCAATCCCACTCTGTTTTTGAAATGAATCTCGAGAGGACCAACGTACGAAACGAGTCTCCTGCTTCCGTCTGCGATAGCAGACTCTTTCTTGTCGTATTCTTCCAGGCGCAATTGGATTGCAATATGCTCAGGTATGCACATATGAACCGAACCTGTGTCAGCAAGCACTTCGACTTCTATTGGCTGAATATCAGGATATCGTGGATTTCTTAGAGTGATCATGGTAGTGACAAGCCCCATCTATCGCAAGGTAGCAGCAGGGCGAGACAAGGGCAAGTGTTTCTGCTGAACGATGAGTGATCAAAACCACCGTGACGCACAAAACAGCTCCCGGCGTCCAATTACCTCAGAGAGGTGAACTCAGGTACTCCCTCGGATCCGTAATGTGCCCCGTCAGCGCCGAAGCCGCCACCGTGTAGGGAGACGCAAGATAGACTCGCGATTCCCTGTGCCCCATCCGGCCCGGGAAATTACGATTGGTGGCCGTGATACAGCTCATGGGACGATTGAGCCGTCCAAAGGTGTCTGCCGGTCCTCCCAAACAAGCCGCACAGGACGCATTTTCCGTCATTTGAACCCCTGCGTTCTCGAGGATGCTCCACACACTCCTGCCTTCCCACTGAATCGATTGCAGGTCACGCACCACCTCCGGGGTGGCCGGAACACCGAAAGTGTCGATTTTGACATGTCTGCCTTTTATAATTTTTGCAAAGGCCAGGAAATCACTGGTTTTTCCACCGGTACAGGAGCCAACGTAAGCGCGATCCAGTGGAATATCCGTACATTCCCGAGCCAATGCGCGCTGGCCCGGATCCGGATGTTTGGCTATGGTAGGTTCCAGTTTGGAGAGGTCAAAGGTTTTGTCGTAAATGAATTTCTGTTCCCGATCCGGTTCAACAGGTTGATATGTGGAACAAGTGCCATTGAGTCTGGTATGTTCATCAACATACCTTTTTGTCACTTCATCAAATTCAAAGATGCCATTCTTGCCGCCAGCTTCAATCGCCATATTGGCAATGGTCATGCGGTCGTCCATGGTCAGGGATTTCACGCCAGGCCCGTCGAACTGCATCGCCCGATAGGTGGCGCCGTCAAAACCAATGTCTCCAATCATGTGGAGGATCACATCCTTGGCCATGACACCAAAAGGAAGTTTGCCTTCGAGACGAAACCGCATGGTTTCCGGCACTTTCAACAGAAGTTTTCCAGTGCCGAGAACAAAACCGGCATCCGTATTACCAATACCACTTGCAAACTGATTGAAGGCGCCAGCCATGCAGGTATGAGAATCCGTGCCAAGCAGGATTTCTCCGGGCCGCGTGTGGCCCTTCTCCGGAAGCGCCGTATGACATACACCCGCAAAATTTGAACCATACTGACGCTTGAGCTGACCTTTCGATGGATCAAAATGCCATGAACCATTTGGATCATTGATGACATCGTAGAAATATCGGATCCCCTGTTCCTTTACAAATTCACGCAGGATATCCACGTTGCGGTTGGATTTGGAATCCGCGGTAAAAATATAGTGATCTGGAATAATCACGACCCGCTTCGGATCCCAGACTTTCGCATTCCGGCCGAATTCCCGCTTGAAAACGCCGATGGTTCCGGGGCCGCACACATCGTGCGTCATCAGCACGTCCACCTTTACCCAGACATTTTCGCCGGGTTGGACCTGCGCCTTTTCACTGGCGCGGGCAAAGAGTTTTTCGGTCAACGTCATACGGGGGAAGCCTAATCCGCATGGAAGAAAACTTCAAACACCAAGTAAAACTCTCAGCGGGTGAAAGAGATCCAATATTTACTATTTTCCAGAACGGAGATGGATTCAAAACGATTTCATCTATTGTGGCTAACCCATTTTTTTATGATCCTCAACAGGTGTTGAAGAAGCAGCCAACTGACGACGCCTTACGATGCGGAGGACTCATCGGAAGAACCATGCAACGAGCCCCACTGTCATAATCCACGGCGCCTCATCCGCCATCCCGATTTTGAACCAGACGATCATTGCGTTGGAGTGCCTCCGTGGAGCTGCCGGCTTGTCGCATCGTGGCTGCCAACTTTGCGGATTGACGGGCGCGACCAAGGCTCGGCATCAGCAGGCCGGCAAGAACCAGGCATACGATGAAAATGACGAGAATGGGCAAGGCCATGTGCTGCGATCGTCCCATTCCCCGTAAGGCGCCATTGGTCAGCCCCATCGTTTGCTCAATCCCTTCATAATCCATGCCCTCGAGGCATCTCAGGGTGATGGCGAGGCGGTGATGTTCCGGAAGTGAGGCAAGCACCCCATGAACCTTCTCGCGAAGTTTTTGGAATTATTTGATGAGCCACCCGCTGTCGGCTGCTCCCCGCCTGAAAAATCTTCTTCCAACCATATTACAATATGGCTTGAAATACGGTAATTTTAGCCGTATATTAACCCGTATGAAGACGACCATTGATCTGGATGAGGAGAAGTTGGAGAGGGTGATGAAACTGGGAGGGATTGGGACACGCAAAGAGGCAGTGGAATTTGCCCTCAGTGAGGCAGAACGGGCCCTCAAGCTGCGAAGGTTTCTCCGACGAAAATGGTCAACGGAAGAACTGAAAGATGCCGTCGATCCCAATTATGATCTCATGAAGTTACGTGAGATGGACAAACCCGATTATGGCCCTTCTCATTGATTCTGGTTTTTACATCAAGCAGCAGCGGGCCGGAGTGGATATATGGCATCAATTGGTTCCCTTTTTGCAATCGGGGGAACTTTATAGTTGTGGAATCGTGCGTGTGGAAGTTCTCCGGGGCATTCGGAATGCATCACTGAAACGGGATTTGGAGGATTTCTTTGATATCCTACCGGAGATTCCAACCGATATCTCGTTATGGCAGGAGGCAACCGATCTGGCATGGAATTTGGATCGGAAGGGACAGGTTCTTCCCCTGGCAGATCTTGTGATTGGCTGCTGTGCTCTGCGGGTTGATGCCACCTTGATTACAACAGACCCTCACTTCCAAAAAGTTCCCCGTCTCAAGATTCGTTCCCATCTTCCTCCTCATTGAGAAGTCAAGGCGAGGGCACGGCGGCTGAGTCCGCCGAGACATTCCCTGTTATTGTCCTGCTTATTGGCCAGCAGTAAAAAACGTTGTGGTCTGCTACTTTAAAATCCTCTTCCAGAACTGTGATCAACTTTTACATGGACTTATCAACGATCCCCAGAGGAGCAAGACCCGTTGGAGCAGGGTCTGTTATATGGATGTTGACAAACATAAACATGATATTTATGTTTATCTCATGAAAACGATATCCATGGTCGACTTTCGGCTTCATTCTGAGAGCGTGGTTCGTCAGCTTCGTAATGGAGAACCCTTTGTTTTAACCTATCGTGGTCATCCGCTCGCGAAATTGCTGCCCCTTTCCAAAAAAACAAACGTTGAACAAGATGATCCATTTTATCGACTTTATGAGTCTGCGGATCCAAAACTCAAGCCAATAAGTAACGAGGAAATTGATTCTCTCATCTATGGGCAACCGTGATCTTTTCATCGATACAAGCGGGCTTTTTGCGATCTTGTGTCCCACAGATCCGGCACATCCCAAAGCCGTGGAAATATTGACAAGGGCAAGCCATGAAAAACGGGGCGCCGTGATCAGCGATTATATCATTGATGAAACCGCCACCCTTTTAATGGCCCGAAAGACACCGCATTTGGCAGGGGATCTTTTTTCCATGCTGGAAAGAACCAAGGCACTTCGCATGCTTTTCATCGGCTCTGATTGTTTTGAGCAGGCACGGGATTTGTTTATCAAACATATCGACCAGAGATTTTCTTTTACAGATTGCACAAGCTTCGTCCTCTTGCGGGAAACCAAACTTCGCCAGGTCCTCACGACGGATTCACATTTCCGTGAAATGGGATTCGAAGCGCTTCTTGTGTAAATGATGGTGACTGCCAATCTGAGCGAGTCAAGCATGTGAAGGGACTTCGTGTGGAATGTTGGGTGCCACACTCGTGAAGCACCGGCAATATCAGGCTTTGACTTCCGCTTTCCTCCTTCTTACTTTTGCCTCCTCGCGAGGGGCGGCTGGGTAGCTCAGTAGTAGAGCAGGGGCCTGAAAAGCCCTGTGTCGGGGGTGCGATTCCCTCCCCAGCCACCACCCTCCGCTCGGAGATAAATCTTATCCTCGACAATCGATTACGAGAACGACAACGAGGACGATTGGATTATGAAACCAACCCATTGGGAATCCTTCCTTCATCAGCCACGCTCCTGGTTTGAACGGCTTCGTTGGGAGGAAGTATTCCGACCCCTTATACCCAGGAATTCAGAATCCAGAAGCCAGAAGTCAGAATGGGGAGACGGCCCTGTTCATGTCGATCTCGGCGCGGGTGATGGTGGATTTGTGACGGCGCTGGCACAAAGTCATCCTGATATTCATTTCATCGCGGTGGAACGATTGCTTGGCCGTGCGCGCAAGATTGCAAAAAAGGCTTGCCGCAACCAGCTCGACAACCTCCGCGCGCTCCGCATCGAAGCCTCCTACGCCGTGGAGTTTCTCATCCCACCCCACTCCACCCAGGCAATCACGATCCTCTTCCCGGATCCGTGGCCGAAACGACGCCACCAGGATCGTCGTCTCATTCAATCCCACTTTCTTGTGCAGTGTTCGCGATGCCTGCGACCGGATGGATGGCTGGCGATCAAGACCGACGATGCCGCGTACTTTGACCAAATTTCTGATGCAGTGGCAGGTTGCCAGGGACTCAAACACTGGAAAGACATTGATCCGGACGGGTTGATCCCTGAAAGAACCGATTTTGAGAAGGATTTTTTGAAAGCAGATCGCCCGATCCACTTTCTGGCCGCCCGCCCGATTTGAGTTGAATCAGACAACCCCTTTGTCGACAAACTCTATAAACGCATTCAGGAGCGCGCCTTCTTCTTCCTTCGCCACATGCTCTCCTGTCTCGAGTTATTCCAGAAAATTTTCTCTTGAAGGCATTGGTTTTTATCCCGTCTTCAGTACCTGGATGAAGGCCTCCTGAGGAATGTTGACTGTTCCTACTGACTTCATACGTTTTTTGCCTTCCTTCTGTTTCTCCCACAGTTTTCGTTTACGGGTGATGTCACCCCCGTAACATTTGGCTGTGACGTTCTTTCCCATGGCCTTGACTGTTTCACGGGCAATAATCTTTCCACCAATGGCCGCTTGAATGGCAACCTGAAAGAGTTGCTGCGGAATGACTTCCTTGAGTTTCAACGCCAGTGCGCGCCCGCGGGTTTCGGCTTTCAAACGATGAACAATACAGGAGAAGGCATCCACCGGCTCCTTGTTCACAAGAATATCAAGTTTCACCAGATCTCCCTGACGGTGGCCAATTGGTTCGTAATCCATCGAACCATAACCACGGCTGATGCTCTTGAGCTTGTCGTTGAAATCCACCAGGATCTCGTTGAGTGGAAGTTCGCATGTCAACATCACCCTTCGATTGTCGATGGTTTCCGTATGTGAACAGGTTCCACGACGATCCAGGATCAATGCCATCATGTCGCCGATCGACGGGTTGGGAATCATGATGAATGCCCGGACCAAAGGCTCGTGAATCTGATCAATGACACTTGGATCCGGCAAGTAAACCGGATTATCGACCTCGAGTGTTTCACCATTCGTTTTCCTGATCTGATAAACCACACTTGGATAGGTGGCGATGATGTCCTGTTGATACTCACGTCTCAGCCTTTCCTGAATAATCTCCATGTGAAGCAGGCCCAGAAAACCGCAGCGGAAACCAAATCCCAATGCCACTGAACTCTCGGCCTGGTAAACAAAGGCTGAGTCATTGAGTTGAAGTTTGCCTATGCAGCCTTTGAGGTGTTCGTAATTGGATGTGTCAATGGGATAAATCCCGCTGAAAACCATGGGATGCACCTCCTGAAAACCAGGCAGGTGGTTCACTGACGGTTTTCGCGAAAGAGTAATGGTGTCGCCAATTTTGATCTCAGCCGTTGTCTTGATGTTCGCAATCACATAACCCACCTGTCCAACTCCCAGCGATTCCTCGCGGAGAGGCTGCGGATTGAAAGCCCCCACCTCCTTGACTTCATAATCGTTGCCGGATCGCATCAGCCGAACCTCCGTCCCCGCCCGCATCTCACCATCAAATACACGCACATGGGTCACCACCCCGCGGTAGGTGTCAAAGTTGGAATCGAAAACAAGGGCGCGTAGTGAATCCGGTTCGGTGGATCGCGGGGGCGGAATCCGTTTGACGACCGATTCAAGAATTTCGGTGATGCCGGTCCCCGTCTTGGCGCTGGCATGGATCACATCCTCACCGGGTATGGTCAGAATATCCTCGATCTGCCGGGTCACTGAAGGGACATCCGCATTGGGCAGATCAATTTTGTTGATCACAGGAATAATCGTCAGTTTTTGTTTCATCGCCAGATGAACATTCGCCACGGTTTGGGCTTCCACGCCCTGTGCCGCATCAACAACCAGGATCGCTCCCTCGCAGGCGGAAAGGCTGCGCGAAACCTCGTAGGAAAAATCCACATGGCCTGGGGTATCGATCAGGTTGAGCTCGTAATCCTGACCATCCATGGCCTTGTATTTCATGCGAACCGGGTGCGCCTTGATGGTAATGCCTCGTTCCCTTTCGAGATCCATGCCATCCAGAACCTGATCCCGCATGTCGCGTTGTTCGATGGTTCCTGTCGCCTGCAGCAGTCGATCGGAGAGCGTGGTCTTCCCATGGTCGATATGGGCAATGATACAGAAATTCCGAATGCGAGCGGGATCCATCGGACGAGTAAGCTACAGGCCACAGGCTGCAGGCTCAAGTTTTTGCGCTTCTTTGACTAAGTGGATAACCGACACTTCATCGAAGCGCTGCTGGAGGGAATGTACTACTTCGCCCGTGGATGAGCTTCGTCATAAACTTTCTTCATCCGTTCAGTGCTCACATGGGTGTAAATCTGGGTGGTGCCCAACCGCTTATGCCCAAGCATTTGCTGCACACTACGCAGATCAGCGCCACGATTGAGAAGATGTGTGGCAAAAGAATGGCGCAATTTGTGAGGTGTAATGTGTGGATCCAATCCCACATGTTTAAGATAAGGCTTTAGAATTCGTTGAAGGCCACGGGTGCTGATGCGCTTTTTATCCCTGCCCACAAAAAGAGGGTCTTTCCCTTTACAGTCTCCTCGCAGCTTGAGGCAGGTCTGGATGGCATGAACGGCAAAACGCCCGATGGGAACCATGCGCTCGCGCCCTCCCTTGCCTCGAACACGAACTGTCTCGCCAAGACCGTCCATATCCTCCAGGTTGAGTCCGGCCAGTTCATGGACGCGCAATCCGCAACTATACAGAGTCTCCAGAATGGCCTTGTCGCGCCATTTCTGCCACTCCGCGTACCGCGGTCTCCGAAGACGCAAAGGCGCCTCCATGAGACGTTCCAGCTCATTTTCCTGTAAAAAGACAGGCAGACTGCGTTCCTTTTTGGGGGTCAACAATCCCCTCATGGGATTATTCGTAAACCCATTTTTCCGCATCAGAAACTTATAGAAGGATCTCAGCGCGGACAGGTGAAGCAGCACACTGGCGCGACTGAGAGGAAATAGTTTCAGGTCCCTGAAGCTCTTGAACCGTGGATCCTGTGGAGGCAGTTCGAGAAATGATTGGAGGTATTCCCGCATCAGGGGCGTTTTTAATTCCTGCCACTGAACACCGGGAGCATCCGCGCGAGCGGGATTGGAATCCTGACGCCGCAGCCAGAGGATAAAGCGTCCCAGGGCCTGACGATAATTACGGAGAGTGTTGCCGGATGCCCCTCGTTCAGCCTTGAGATAATCCAGGAAATCAAGGGCCAGAGGATCGTAGAGTGGAAAATCTTCGACTTTCATCCAAGAATTTGCGTTGGTGGATTTCAACCGGTCCCGCTTGGCCCGCATATTTCACAAGTCTGACTTGATGAAATATGCGCCTTGTTCTCGAAGGCGTTCAACACCGTCAGACGCGAGATCATGGTTTGAAAAATTGTGGACGCAGCACAATCAAAATTCAAGAGCCACATGGAGTTTAGCCATGCGCAATCGCCTCGTCGATGTTCTTGACGATTCGCGATCCGTTCTGTTAGGTTCGTGGCCGATGAGACCTTTTTCATGGCTCCTCGTCGGTATGTTGGTGAATCTGGTCGGAGATGTGTCCGCAGAAGACTGGGTCAAGGCTGGGGAATGTTTTGCGGAATTCCGAAAGTTTTATTCAAAGAGCGACTCTTGTGACATCGCTGCCACTCATGAAGCCGAAGTGCTGTTAAAATCCAGCCAGACTTCAATCGCTTTGAAGTTGCTCGAGGAGCTCATGAGTCGAAAGGAAAAGGATGCCAAAAAGAAGCTTGATTCCCTTAAGGCGCGCGCCCTGCCTACCCGGACCTCACCATGAACCGCTTTTCCGCCGTCCATCCATTCAGCCGTTTTCCATGGATCCTTTTGTCGCTGACATTCCTCATCTGGATCGCCGGTGATGTGGCTTTGATTTTTGCCCAGGATGTGGCGGCGCCAGCAACAGAGACTGCCAAACCAAAGACACTGATCGGTATCATCCAACAGGGCGGCTTGGCGATGATACCTTTGATCATCATCTCCATCTGGTGTATGGCTCTGATCATTGAGGGATTCATCCGCATACGTCTTCCCAGCTTTGTCCCAATTGATTTGATCCCTCAACTTAGGGGCGCCTTTGCGGAGGAAAATTATCAGCAGGCCTGGCGCCTGTGCAAATCGCGTCCCTCGTTTCTGACAAACACCCTGCGTCATGGTCTGGCGCGTATCGGCCGTGGCAGGACGGCTTGCGAAACGGCGCTGGCCGAACATAGCTTGAAGGAGAGCATGATCTATCGAACCAGAATTTCCCATCTCTCCACCATTGGCGTCATCTCTCCCATGATCGGCTTGCTGGGCACGGTCTTCGGAATGATCAATCAACTCGGCACAGGTGGCATCGCCAATCTCGCCCTTCTTGCCGCAGCCATCGCAGAGGCGCTGATCGCAACAGCCACGGGATTGTTGGTGGCCATTCCCGCCTTCTTTCTTTATTATTTTTTGCGCAATCGTCTCCAGCTGGTGATCGTACTGGCGGAAGATGTGATGAACCAACTGATGTTGAATGTGAAGTATGAAGAACTGCAGGGCATCAAAATCGGCGAAGAATTCGAGACGGAATTGGTGCATGGCACCCCGGCCATGCCTAGTTTTGGCAGCAGAATATCCGGGCACATTCCCAGTGCTGTCGGCATGGCTGCCGGCGGAGGACTCACCTGTCCTCAGTGCAATGCGCCTATCGTTGAGGGCGCGCTCCGCTGCAACGGTTGCGGTACGGAATTGCAGTGGACCTGAACCATGGCTGCCACCCGCGCCAGCCAGAAGGCTTTTCATGAAGAACAGCCGGTGTTTCAGGTGGCGCCGATGATTGATGTCCTCCTGGTGTTGATGGTTTTTTTATGAGCACCGTGGCCTTGAAACAGGTGGAAAATGAGCTTGGCATCACACTGCCCGGCAAGGTGCCTCTGAAACAAACCGACGCCTCCAGGGTGGGAATAACCATTGGGATTGAAATTGATGGTTCCGCAACCTTGAACAGCGACATTGTGGGCGACCCGCGTGATCAGAGACTTTCACTTCTCCGTGCCCGGCTCGTGGAACAGGTTCAGCTCTTTGATGACAAGACACCCGTCATTATTGCGCCACAACCAAGCGTGGTCAAGTGTTTTTGTGTCTGTAAATTTGGTTATGAGTTGGTAATGGTTTGTGAGGTAATTATGTTTTATTTTTCAGGGTCTAAGGTTTGGGATGATGGGCAAATAGGGTTCTTTAGCTGACT
>Ga0114940_10000992_pt1 | contig 11070 bp, 11 predicted proteins | sample ColdCreekSource_FD_87195 | JGI IMG/M metagenome (GOLD analysis project Ga0114940, IMG submission 87195) | Groundwater microbial communities from Cold Creek, Nevada to study Microbial Dark Matter (Phase II) - Cold Creek Source | ecosystem: Environmental > Aquatic > Deep subsurface > Groundwater ... | reverse complement strand
GCCCAGAAGCTCTGGGAAGGCGAGAGTTTTCGCCAGGACGGTCCGGTCCGTTGCTACGATCATGTGGAACCGAGGACGTGGAGGCACTCAACAGCGTCTTCTCAGCCGTCAAGCGAAAAGCCCGCGGTTATCGCACCGAGCGCTACCTCATCAACATGCTCTACTTCGTGGCCGGTAAACTCCCAATCCCCATGGCCAATTACAACGCTCAGCCCATCACAACCACCCACTGAAATGATCGAGGAACCAAAAAACACGAGTTTTCGGCCAGACACTAAATACCCTCGTGAAGAATTCTTAAAGCTTTGAGGCACCCTCTGGCTACGGAAAACAACGCCGACCACAAAGTCCATTGGCAGAGGCTTGTGTAAAAGGCGAGGGCCGGCACGAAGCGGCGTGCAAACCCTCCCGCACTCTTCAGATGCTTCGAGAATATCGCTCTCTTTGACTCGAAATAGAAGGATACGTCCGTTACTTCAAAGCAAAATGTAAAGTATTTTTGGAAAGTAATTTTCCCAGTGCTTCCGCGCGGGGTATTCAGATGTCCGTTTTATAAATCGGCAAAAAGATCGGTAATATTCGGTTGTTTTATTCCTAATTACAACGGTTATCTCTTGATTTTCAATGGAGTTCGAGATATATTGTTCAAGTTTAAAGATCGGCAATTTATGGATCGTTTGGATCACCTCTCGAACATTGAGCCTTTACTCATTTCCTTGGATGATCGGTTGCGTGATCGGGCTTTCCAAGTCATCGGAGATGCTCGCCAACTGGGGGGGGGGCTCCATCCCGTCACCCGAAAAGCGGTCGCGGGGCTGGTTCGGACGATGAACTCGTATTACTCGAATCTCATCGAAGGCAACCATACTTATCCGCGCGAAATTGAAATGGCGTTGGCCGGCCATTTCAGCCGGGATGAAAAAAGGAGGTCGCTCCAACAGTTGCATCTGGCCCATATCCAAACCCAGGTTCTCATGGAAAAGCGGCTGGAACAAGAGCCCAACATCCGGATCACCAGCGCGGATTTCCTCTGCTGGATTCATGAGGAGTTTTACAAACGGCTTCCCCACAGTTTCCATGAGTTTCCAGATTCCAAGGGAGGAGTTTTTCATGTCCGATCCGGCGAAATCCGAGCGGAGGATGTCTTTGTCGGCCGTCACCTGCCCCCACCGGCCGCAAAATTACGCGATTTCTTAAACCGCTTCGATGAAGTTTATTCCGGTGAATTTTCCCGTCCGATCGGAGCGGCGCTGACCATCGCGGCATCGCATCACCGTCTCCTTTGGATCCATCCTTTCATGGATGGAAATGGACGGGTGGCCAGACTTTTTACCCACGCTGCGTTTCAAATCGCGAAAATGAATGGCGGAGGCCTTTGGAGTATCAGTCGTGGATTTGCCCGCGATTCGACCCGATACAAGGCAGCGCTGGACGAAGCGGACACTCCACGTCTCCATGATAGCGACGGCAGGGGTTACCTTTCCAGGCAAAAACTCGAAGAATTTTGCCTATATTTTCTTGATACCGCCCTTGATCAGATTCGATTTATGTCGGATGTCCTGGATTTAGATGGTATGATTCCGCGCATCGAGAGGTTTTCTGATATTTTGGAGAACCGCAAAGACATTCCGCGCGGGGCGAGTCGCATTCTTCTTGATAGTTTTCTTCGGGGTGAAATTCGCCGCGGCGAGGCCGCCCGCATATTGAACAAGTCCCCGCGGACAGCACAGGCGGTTTTGGGGATCCTTCTGAAGCGGCGCCTTCTTTTATCCGACTCCCCGAAAGGGCCGGTTCGGATTCATTTTCCGGCCGATTTTGCAGAATACTATTTCCCCAGACTTTTCCCAGCCGGTTCAGACGATGTCGAAAAAAACAGTCACCACTCTGTAAAATAGCAGGTCAGTCCTGGACGGGAAATGCGTTGGGCAATGGATGAAGCCAGCCCCGAGGGGATATGTTCAAGAACTGAGGTGAGGAATGAATGATGTATTTGGAGCTTGTCCCCAAAGCACGAATTTTTCAATTTCTGGCGAGAATTTTTTTCCCAGTGATTTCCAAGGCGTTTTGCGCACAGGAAGTCTTCCCCCAATAATGTGCGCGCAATGTTGCAACGCAACGCTCTCATTGAGTGGGTAATCGACATTGCCTTCAATCGTCGGTAAGACTGGACGAAGTTCAGGTTGAAAGGGTAGAATGTTCGGTATCGGTGAGATCGTTTGGTGTTGCATCCGACGATTATAACACACCGATTTTGAGCAAGTGAGCGATTTCATCGCTCCTTGCTCATGTTTTTTTGCCCGTTTCCACTATGAAATCCACTCCTGGGACAAGCTCTACTGTAAGCCGATGAATTGGTCAAGTCGCATGGACGCAATCAGGAAAGATGTCATCATCATTGGTGGCGGGGCTGCAGGTCTCATGTGCGCCATCGAGGCTGGCAAACGTGGCCGAAGCGTGGTGGTTCTCGAACATGCCGAGCGCCTTGGCAAAAAGATTCTGATATCAGGAGGAGGCCGTTGCAATTTTACAAATATCCATACCCAACCCGAAAATTTTCTATCCGACCATCCGGACTTCTGTAAATCAGTGCTTGCCCGCTATACTCCGGCTGATTTCACTGCGCTGGTTGAGAAACATCGCATTCCTTATCACGAGAAAAAACTCGGACAACTTTTTTGCGATCGAAGCTCCCGTCAGGTGGTCGAGCTTCTGGAGGAGGAGTGTAAGGCCTCCTGCGTCCAGATCCGTCTTGGATGTAGGATTCACTCGATTCGCAAGAATCCCTCTTTTCAGATTGAAACGAGTCAAGGGCTTTTCAGTTCAAACTCCCTGGTTATTGCCACGGGCGGTCTCTCCTTCGCAAAACTTGGGGCAACGGATTTTGGTTATCGGATTGCAAGAGAATTTAATTTAAAGGTCACCGATCTGCGTCCCGCCCTGGCGCCGTTGGAGTTGCGGGAACCTGACGGCCTCAGCACGCTTAGTGGGATATCCATCGATGCGGTGGCGCATTGTCGTGGACAAAGTTTTCGGGAAAATATTTTACTGACTCACCGGGGTTTAAGCGGACCCGCTATTTTACAAATTTCCTCGTATTGGCAGGAGGGCGAAAGCATTGAAATCGATCTTCTACCGGAGAGATCGGCTGAGAGTATTTTCCTGGGTGAACATTGCAATAAAACATTAAGCGCTTTGCTGAGCCAGTATTTGCCGAGACGTTTTGTTCAGTATTGGTGCGGTGACCAATCCAACAAGTCCATTAAAGAGTATGTAAAAGCCGAACGGGAGGTGATCATGCAGCGGCTTCATCATTGGAAGATTGTTCCACACCGCACGGAGGGTTATCCAAAGGCCGAGGTTACTTTGGGAGGCATCCGTACCACGGAACTTTCTTCAAAAACCATGGAAGCACGGGCTGTGTCCGGCTTGTATTTCATAGGCGAGGTGGTTGATGTCACTGGTTGGCTGGGGGGATATAACTTTCAATGGGCCTGGGCCAGCGGCCATGCAGCAGGCCGGTACGTGTGAAAAGATTCTGAAGTTATCCGCAGATTACACAGATTTCGCAGACTCAGAAATCTGTGGATTCAATCCGATTCTTCTTCATTCAAAATAGATGAAACCGTAATCACCCGTATAACCGCTTTGTTGAAAAATCCATCCCCATTCTTTCGGAGTGAAGAAACACTCGCAGGTCAACTGCCAGCACATCAGATTTACTTTTTCCTGCTCATTCCGATAACTATCCATGAGAACATATTTTTGACATCCAACCCGTTCAATTTCTTTGAGCGCCTTGTGTAAGTCGTGGATATAAAGATTATGTAAAGCATTTATGGAAACGACAAAATCAAAAGTTTGATCCTGAAATGGAAGCTCAACGGCACTGCCATTCTTCAAAAACGGCTTGACTTCTTCCTTTGCCTTTTCAAGAGCATAAGTCGAAACATCGAGCCCGCAAACTTGAATGCCGGGAACAACCTGGGTGAATTCATAGAGCAAAAAACCTTTCCCGCATCCCACATCAAGGATTTTATGTGAAGGCTTGAGATGGTAATGATCCACCATCTGTCTGGCAACCGGCCGCCACCGGCCGTCGTAATAATATCCCCCATAACCCGTATCACGACTGCCATCCCAGTAATCGAAATCAAATTTCCTGGCGCGCGCCGCAAATTCCGCCTTCTTTCCGTGGGTCACCCGTGCGAGATAATCCCGCTTGGTCGACTGGTGCAGCTTGTTGAGAAAATCGAGATGGGCCATGGCTAAATCTTGGGACTCATCACGGCACGGATATTTTCCAGAAATCTTTTTTCACTGGGATAATACTGTTCCTCGAGCGCAGCGCTCATCGGAGCATGGCTTTGCGGCAGGGAAATTCGAAGAGGGCTTGCCCGCAGACGCAAAGCAATTTTTTCCACTACTCCCGAAACAATTTCCGAACCCACATTTACTCTCTGCCAGGACGGATCGGCCACAATCAGACGTCCGGTTTTTTCAACCGAAGCAATGACTCCTGCAATATCCAGCGGAGCTACCGTCCGCATATCCAGCACTTCGACATCGATACTTTCCATGGCAGCCTCATTAGCCGCACGTATGGCGAGGGGCACCATCATGCCAATGGCAGCGATTGTGAGGTCACGTCCCGTACGACGGACCACCGAACGACCGAATGGAACCCGATAAGGATTTTCTGGCACAACCCCTTTCATGGAAAACAACGATCGGTTTTCCACGATGATACACGGATCCTCTCCAAAAATACTTTCAAGCAAAAGTCCTTTGGCGTCGTGGGGTGTGGCCGGCACTGCCACTCTGATTCCTGGAAGATGAGCAAACCAACCATGTAAACTTTTTGAGTGTTGCGGTCCTTGTCCCCATCCCTTGCCAACAACTGCGCGAATCGTCACTGGCGCCGAGCTTTGTCCATTGGCTTTAAATCTCCAGAGTGAAAGCCAGTTGGCAATCGCGTCGAGAGAATAAAGCATGAAATCCATTCGATGATGCACGAGCACCGGCCGCATGCCGGCCAATGCCGCACCCAACCCTGTAGAAGTCATCAGACTCTCCGAAACCGGAAAATCATGCACGCGCTTGGGACCAAACTTTTGGACAAGGCCCGAAGTCGTTCCAAACACAGCAGGCTTGAAATTAACCAATTGGCCAATGACAATCACCTGGTCGGAAAGTTCCAGCGCCTGGTAGAGGGCTTCGTTGATGGCTTCAGAAAATGTCAGTTCACGCATCATAGCAGCAGTCCACAGCCGATGGTTCACAGTCCACGGTAAAGAAACTTATTGTTCATTGGACTGTGGACATTAATACGGCCCCAAAACAGCATCCGCCTGATAGGCATCAAATTTCTCAAATTCACTTAACGGGAGAAGTTTTTCAGCCAAAGGATTGGAAGGAGCGCTATTCTTGCTTAAAAATTCGGTGGGATAAGCGCTGGAACGCGCAAATTGGATGGCTTCGGAAATTTCCTGGTCGATTTCTGAAATCATTTTGCGCTCAGTCTCTACATCAAGCAATTTGGCATTTTCCAGATTGCGCTTCATGAGTTGGATGGGGCAACGTTCCTTCCAAAAATCAAGTTCTTTGGAATCACGATAACCAACGTGATCATCAGATTCAGGTCCAACGTGAGCGCTCCATCGATAGGTGTAGAATTCCAGGAAGAAGGCGCCTTCTCCGCGGCGCGCTCGTTCGACGGCCTCCTTGATGGCCAGATAAGCGGCGACCACATCATTTCCGTAAAGGGCATGGGTTTGCACACCAAAAGTTTTCACCCTCTCATGAAGATTATCCGAAGCTTGTCTGGAAAGTTGATGTGAATACATGGAATAAATATTGTTTTCACACAAATAAACCAATGGAAGTTTTTTTACGCCGGCATAATTGATGGCTTCCCAGAAGATGCCCTCTTCCGAAGCTGCCTCGCCAAAACCGGCTACAGCCACCTGGGAGGAGCCTTTCAATTGAAAAGCCAAAGCGCTCCCCACGGCGATGGATGCGGCGCCTGTAAGGACAGCACCGCTATGGAAATTGACCGAGGGACAGGAAATTTCCTGTGATCCTGCAAGCCCACCGTTGGCGCCGGTCGCGCGACCGAAAAGCTCGGCAATCAGTTGATTCAAAGGCGCCCGTTTGGAAAGAAAATAACCATGAGAACGATGATGGCAGAAAAGATAATCTTCCAACTTCAGAAGAGGAGAAAGCGCGGCCGGAACAGCTTCCTGTCCAATTGCAAAATGAACCGGACAGCGAATGCCCTCACCCACCCGATACTCACGGATGAGAGCTTCCTCCACTCGTCGCAAACGCATCATGTGCCGATAGAGCTCCAGCAAAAGAAGACGATCCAATTTACAAAAATCGATCCGGGTGGGAGGTGGTTGGGCGCTGAAAGTTTGATGATTCATGTCAAGTCCTCAACACATAAGTGGGGTCTACTTGTTTGAGTTCTTCGAGATGTTTTCTGCCCCAGGCAATCACTTCCTGGATTCCTTCCTCGAGGCTAATCTGAGGTTCCCAACCCACATCGCGTTTGATAGCCGAGCTATCGAGCCAATATTGAGAATCCTGCCCCAATCGATCCGCAGTAATTTCACATAGCTGGTCAAATGGAATTTTCAGAACCTCGGCAACTTTTGCAACCAGATCCCGAATGGAAATCGGAAGAGCCGGGCCTGCGTTGTAAACAGTTCCCAAGGGCGCTTTTTCGGAAACAAGATGGATGGCGCGGGCCAGATCACGGGTATGAATATAAGATTTTCTGGCTTTTCCACCGCCTTGCAATGGAAGTTTTCGTCCGGAGAGACCGCACAGGACAGCGCGGGGAACCACCCGATGCAACAATTGTCCGGAACCATAGGCATTCGAGGGGCGGATGATATTCATGGGGAACTTCAAAGTTTGAAAAACAGATAAAAGATAAAGATCTCCCGCCGCTTTGGAAGCCGCATACGGACTCGTGGGACGGATGGCGGTGTCTTCTTTCGCTGCGAAATCCACCGAGCCATAGAGTTCGGAGGTTCCGATCTGAATCCAGCGCTGGAGATAATCGCGTTTCATCAGATCTTCCACCGTCCTGGCGATGGCGGTGGAGTTGGTCTCGAAAAAGCGCCACGAGTTTTTCCAGGAAACCGCTCCTTCGCCTTGTGCGGCAAAACTGATGATTACTTCGGGCTTTTCCTTGTCGAATAATTCGAAGAGCCGGTCCTGCTCATGCACAATGTGAATCTGATGGTAGGCATAGCGTGGATCGCCCTTTCCAACATTCAAACTGAAAGCCCCGGGCTTTTCCGGATTGCGACCGACACAAATCACTTTTTTGGGATTGGCATTTTGAAGCAGGTACAAAGCAGAATGAACTCCGAAGGAACCGCCACCGCCGAGGATGATATAAGTCTTCATTGTTTTCGTGCTTGCTGGCAATTGCCCATGTTGTTAAATCAAATCTGAGGCAGGCAATCTTAGACAGGATTTACAGGATTTTCTGACCCGCACTACGCCACAGGCTTCGGCGAAGCGAGTGAAGGCATTGAGGGGATTATTAGGACCCGCTCTGAGCGGAATTCAATAATCCTTTCAATCTTGTTAATCCTGCCAATCCTGTCAAAAAAATTCAACTCCTGAAAAGGCCGCCTCGGTCATGGTGTTTGAGGAGTTTTTTGTTGCGCGCCTTTCGATCTGGTCAAAGCCAGGTCCCACAATGGAATCAGAAATTCTGGAACAAGGCGGCATTCCACTTGTTCAGCAGGATGACCGCCGAAACCCATTTACGAATGGCATCCTTCATGTCAATTCACGCAAAAACTGATGAAGAGCGGTTTCCAACGGCGTGAAAGAAATCCTGGGAAAGGCGCGCAGCAGGTTGGAAGGAGCAAAATGCCTGTGAGTAACAGGTCCAGATCTTGTCATGGATTCAACGCTCGTGCCATTGTTGACCAACCGGATGATCTGTTGGGCGATTGAACCAAAAGAGGCGCTTTCTCCAGGAGCAACATTCAAGAGTCCGGTTGTGCGGCGAAGCAACGCCTCCAACAATATGGCAATCAGATCATGGATGTAAAGTTGCGGCCGTTTTTCCTCGCCTTGTCCAAACAACTTGATTTTCCTTTCTCCGAGCGCCGACCGAAGAAAACGGTTTGGACCATAGCTGTCATGCGTGTCCCCCGGACCATAAATGGTGCAGGGTCTCAAAACAAGGCTCGGTGTTTTGGTTTTTTCCAAAACACTTGCCAGAATTTTTTCTCGCGCAAGATGCATCAGTCCATAAATCGTGGGGGGATCTGCGGGAGTGGATTCTGTAATGGGCGGGAGATCGTCGGCAAAGACGGCGTCCGAACTGATGTAAATCATGTGGGAAAGAGCAATTCCTTCCAACGCGGTCGCCACGTTTTCTGCCATCTGAAGGTTTCTCATGAACGTGCGAACATCCTTGCCTTTGTCCGGCGTAATGGCCGCGGCAAAAACAACAACATCATCAGGCCGAAAAATGGCGCGCAAGGCAACCGCTGAATCCGCCGAGCAAAGATTGATATCCGATGAGCGAACTCCTTGAACCTCGATACCGCTGGCAGCCAGCTTTTCGCTCAATTTCCTTCCAATAAACCCGCCGCTTCCCAAAATGACGACGCGCCTTGGTTTCGATGGTTGTTTGTTCAGATGTTGGGGCATGTTAGAGTCCATGGTCTACAGCCCATCGTTAATCATCACAGCCCGGCCTGTTAACCGTGGACTGTTCTCCGGCCCCCAATTTGAAATAAGCGAAGCCTTCCTGACGCGCCTTGGTTTCATCAAGCATCCCGTACGGATCAAGGATCAAACGTCCTCGCATGGCGCTGCGAACCTCCATGATACTGACATCCTTGAATTGGGGCCAAGGTGTCATGATGGCAAGCGCATCAGCTTCCCGACAGGCAGCCAGCGGTTCTGAAACCTGACGGAATTTTGGATGGGTGTTATCAGGCAATCTGACTTGTGGATCATATGCTTGTTTTTCGATATGAGGAATGGATTCGATAAGGACAAGCGCCGCAGAATTCCTGGTGGAGTTCGTGTTTTCCTTATAGGCCAGACCCCAAATGGCCAACCGCGGAGAATCCAAGGATGTAAGGAGATGATGAAAAAGCAGTCGCAGCACCCAGTCCCGACGATAACGGCTGTTTGCCTGCCAGGCCTCCACCAGGCGCCAGTCCACACCCAGTTCATTGGCCATATCACGGAAGGTTTGTAGATCGCGCTCCAGATTGCCGCCGGAAAGGCCAAGCCCCGGATTCAGATAAGCCTTGGGCCCGATCCGCGCATCAAGCCGAAGGGCCGATTGAATTTCCAACCAGTCAGCTCCAATTTTTTCGCACAATTCCGCCAGGGTGTTGCTCGTGGTCACAGAAGAAACGAGGAAGAAGTTGATGGATATCTTTGCCAGTTCTGCGCTCTCATATCGCATGGGAAGGATCGGACAGCCAAACGATTCGAGCCAGCGGCGGTAAGGTTCCGGGAAAGGTGGAGTGGGATCGGCACAACCCACAATTAAACGCTCTGGATGCAGGGCTCGTTCGACAGCCCGTCCAAAAATCAAAGTTTCAACCTGATAATAAACCGCACCGGCTTGCCATCTTCCTTCGTTCCGGAGTTGGGCAACCATTCTACGAGTGAACCCCGGCGTAACCTGGCTGAGAAAAACAACGGTGGAACCGGACGTAATATGGGAAGCGACTGATTCAATGAGCCGGCACAAAGGTTGAAGGTCGCTGTGATTGTTGGCGTCCGTTTTGACATCAAGCGAGAAAAAAATCAGGGACGCCAATTTCAGTTCGTCAGGATTCACGGTGTAATGGATTCGCCGTCGGTTCTCGCTGAAAAGTTCTTCGAGACCCGGTTCAGCCACGGGGAATTTTCCATCCGAAAGATTTTGAACGAGCGCTTGATCGGGATCGCAGGCAATCACCTCAAACCCCTTTGCTGCAGTGGCCAGGCTGTAATTGATGCCAAGGTGTGAAAGACCGATGAAAGCGATGGTGTTCATCTTTGATGAGTCCATGGTTGGTGATGTCGATGGTCGGCCTCGTTTACAATTTTCCTTTTCTGTCCAATACTATGGACGATGGATTGTTGACTATGGACTATTTTGCAGCTGCTGCAAAATGGAATTGATCCAAATGTCGTTGTCGAGATTGCTTTTGCCGGTTTGACACCAACGTTTGAAATGATCGTATTCCTCCTTCCATGTGGGATCCGGACCATCCATTGTATTTATTTCTTCCCCGGGGCGGCCACTTGGCAAAATGCGTTTGCGAACGGTAAGGATGCTTGGCCCCCATTTGCACAGACCCTCAATGTGTGCGCTCCCCTGTTCTCCGTAGATATCCAGCCGCAAAGTGTTACGCCAGGAAAGGAGAGTCACTTCGTAATCCAGCGCCATTCGGCCATTGAATCCAAAATGGCAATGATCAGGAGCCCTGTTTTCAAAGCAGTTTTTCCTCCAGACTTCCGGCTTTGCTTCGGGTTTTCCAAAGAGAAAAAGCGTCCAATCAAGCAAATGAGATCCAAGATCAGAGAGCACACCCATCCCATGATCTCGCCAGGACGAGTTGCGAACATCCCGTGCCGTACCATTACCGTAAAAAAACTTCGCGATGTAAACAGGACCCAGTCTGCCGGAATCCAAAACCCGTTTCATGGAGACAATATGAGGCTCAAACCGGTGGTTGTAGGCGGTGTAACAGGCGACCTTGCGCGTCGAGGCCAGTTGTTTTAGGCGGAGAAGATCATCGGATTTTTCGGCAAGCATCGGCTTTTCCACCAGGACATGTTTTCCATTGGAAAGAAGAAATTCCACGATCGAAAGTTTGGCGTTGTCCGGAACGCACACCAAAGCGGCGTCATAGGAATCAGGCGGCGCCTCCTCAATGGTCTTGTAATTTGCACCGGGCGCGACGGGATCCACAGTGGCCACCACCTCGCTACCAGCAATAGCGAGGCGCTTTTTGCCCTGGATGCCCAAACCAACCACAATGCACTTCATTCGTAACGAATCCTTTTTTCGATGTTCGCCAATTT
>Ga0114940_10000991_pt1 | contig 11074 bp, 9 predicted proteins | sample ColdCreekSource_FD_87195 | JGI IMG/M metagenome (GOLD analysis project Ga0114940, IMG submission 87195) | Groundwater microbial communities from Cold Creek, Nevada to study Microbial Dark Matter (Phase II) - Cold Creek Source | ecosystem: Environmental > Aquatic > Deep subsurface > Groundwater ... | reverse complement strand
GTGCCAGCACGGGCGAACAATAAGCGCAGGTAATCATGGATTTCCGTCACCGTGCCCACGGTGGAGCGCGGGTTGTGGCTGGTGGCTTTTTGCTCGATGGAGATGGCGGGGCTTAAGCCCTCAATCACATCCACGTCCGGCTTGTCCATCAACTGCAAAAACTGCCGCGCGTAGGTAGACAAGCTCTCCACATAGCGGCGCTGCCCCTCCGCGTACAGCGTGTCAAACGCCAGACTCGACTTGCCCGAGCCGCTCAACCCGGTGATGACAACCAGCTGGTTGCGAGGGATATCAATATCGACATTCTTCAAATTGTGGGTTCGCGCCCCCCGAATGCTGATTTTTTGAGCAGCCAAGGCTTGCGCCAAGTAGCGGCCATTTTGAGTATTTACGTCATTAGCCGCTTTTTCTTTCTCGAAAGCAGCTTCGAAACTAGCAATGGATGCGGTAACGGTGGTCGAGTCGGTAGATGAATTCACAAAAAAATCGCTAAAGAGCGTCAAAAAGACAACCCTCCATGATAAACCTCTATCCGTGTTTGCGCTATTCTTTAACTAATTTCAGCCCACGATTCAAGCATTAGCCCCAATTACTCGGGCAAAAGAGCATTCGATAAGCGGATCGAAACAACAGTTCCATGACCTCGGCGTGACTTCATCGTTAACTTGTGCTCCAGCAAAACACATAATTGCGCAACGATGGCCAGACCAAGCCCAAAGCCTTCGCTGGTACCAGTGTTTTCAGGATTTTTGTAAAACTCAGAAAAAACAGCCTCTTGCATAGAAGGCGAAATCCCGACACCTGTATCCCAAACCTCAACCCGAAAACCATATTTGTCGCAATCACGACAAACAAGCAAAATACCACCTGTATTTGTATATTTAATGGCATTGGAAATTAGATTACTGATGATTCTTCGCAATAAGATAGGGTCATCAACTATGTCTCGGTCTGTATTTTTGTATTGCACCCGAAATTGCAATCCTTTATTTTTCGCAATAGGTTTATATTGCTGGTCTAAAGCAACAATAATGTCTCTTAGATTAAATTTGATTTTCACTGGCAACAATTGATTCATAGACATGCGTGCTAAATCAAACATGGCATCAAACATGGTAATGACAGACTTGGTTGCTTCTGAAATTTTAGGCACAAGTTTGTGCAAACTTTCAGGCGCACTAATTAACATGTCTGTGTACAAATCTAAAGCCAAAATAGGCTGTCTCATGTCATGCGTCGCGCTGGCCATGATGCGATTTTTGACATCAACAGCATTAATGGCGGTCTGTTTCTCTATCATTAACGATTCAATCAATTCTTTATTTTTGTATTGAAGCGACAAACTCCTCATATGCGATTTATTAGCTTCGGCGGCAAACTTGTTAAGCATCAACAAAAACAAAAGCATAAAAACTGACATAACCAAGTTATCAATAACCTGGTTACTTTGCGTTGTGAATAACATGGTTCCAAGCACTGCACCAAGTAACCCAGTACCGTAGCAAATTAAAAAAATACTCCAAGTTTTTAGATTTTGCGAAAGAGTGATGGAACCAGAAATACCATATATAAATACAAGATTCAAAATGAGAATCTCCATTTTGGAGCGTTCACCGGCAATAAGTGGATAAGCCGTTGAGCCCCACGTCATTGCAATAATGCCAATAATTACCAAATTATTAAAATGATACCGGCTAGATTTTTCTGCTTTGCCACTTTTTATATAGGAAATATATGCTATTCGCAACGTCAAACATAAGCAATGTATGACTACCCATGCCAACCATAACCTAGAATTAACATAGGGGTACATGATGCCTAGAACTACAGCAACCAAAAATATTGCTGATGGTTTAGAACTCACGGCCAATTCTTTTACTGGCTTTAGTGATTCAGCCTCCATCCATAATAATTCGGCCTCGCTGTGCGCAGTTGATGCGTAATGATTATTCATACATGATTAACAGAATATAAATTTCAAGAAATAAAAAATTTATAAATATCTACTTCAAAAATATGTAAACACAATGTTACCTAGTGTGTATGGAAGTAGGAATGAAATCAAGTAATCTAAAGTTCGCAAATCGATGATTTTTTGATTTTTCATGTACGATAATGGTCAAATTCTTAGAACTTGATCCCTATTTGGAGATTCCCGCATGGCATCCGTCAACAAAGTCATCCTCGTCGGCAACTGTGGCCGTGACCCAGAAATTCGCTATTTGCCTTCTGGTCAAGCTGTCGCCAACATCAGCATCGCGACTTCTAGCCGTCGTAAAGACAAAAACACAGGGGAAAACATTGAAACGACTGAGTGGCATCGCGTCACTTTTTATGACAAATTGGCCGAAATAGTCGGTGAATACGTCAAAAAAGGCCGTCCGCTGTATGTTGAAGGTCGTTTGAAATACGGCAAATTCACTAACAAAGACGGGCATGAGCAGAATACCTGCGACATCATCGCTACAGAAATGCAGCTTTTGGGTGGCCGTGAAGGTATGGGTGCGCCAGGTGGAGACGAAGGTGGTGGCGGATACGCTGCTAGCTCAAATGCTAGACCTGCCAGTGCTCCGCGTGCACCATCAGCGCCAGCGCAGCGTCCCGCAGCTGCTAAGCCGGCTAGCAATTTCGACGACATGGACGACGATATTCCGTTTTAACGAATCGTTCGCTCGCCAATAGAGCCTTAAAATCCTCGGATGCTTTCTTTAAAACACGAATTGCTCGTAGCCTTGGCTGGCGAGCTAGACAATTTACTCACCGGAGCGGCTGCCAAAGCTGCTTTTGAGTCCCCCAAAGTCGCCTCCCATGGCGACTTTGCTTCTACTGCGGCCATGCAACTGGCCAAACCGCTGGGTAAAAACCCTCGCCAAGTAGCAGAAACATTGCGTGACGCGCTACAAAAAACAAAGTCGTTTACGCAATGGGTTGAATCTATCGATATCGCCGGCCCGGGGTTTTTGAACATTCGCCTCAAGCCTGAAGCCAAACAGCAGGTTATTCGCGAAGTGTTGAGCGCGTCCACCCACTTTGGCGACCAGCCAAGTTTGGGTAAAAAGATGATGGTGGAGTTTGTCTCTGCCAATCCGACCGGCCCTTTGCACGTTGGCCATGGTCGGCAAGCTGCTTTAGGCGACACGATTTGCAACTTATACCAAACCCAAGGCTGGGACGTCTATCGCGAGTTTTATTACAACGACGCGGGTGTGCAAATCGGCACGCTGACCAACAGCACCCAGCTGCGTGGCAAAGGCTTCAAGCCGGGTGACGCAGAATGGCCAGAATCGTCTTATGCCGGTGATTATATTGCTGATATAGCTACAGATTTTATAGCGAAAAAGACCGTTTCTGCGGATGACCGCAGCACCACTGCATCGGGCGATTTGGATGATTTAGCGTCTATACGGGAATTTGCCGTGGCCTATTTGCGCCGCGAGCAGGATCTGGATTTACAGGCGTTTTCGGTCAAATTTGACAACTATTACCTAGAATCTAGCCTGTATTCCGACGGTTTGGTCGACAAGGCGGTACAGATGCTGCAAGCCGCTGGCAAAACCTATGAGCAAGACGGTGCGCTGTGGCTGAAATCGACCGATTACGGCGATGACAAAGACCGCGTTATGAGGAAATCGTCACCCGTGGGTGACGAGGGCGCAACACCACAATACACATATTTCGTTCCCGACGTGGCCTATCACATCACCAAATGGCAGCGCGGCTTCGGTAAAGTTGTCAACATCCAAGGCACAGACCACCACGGCACCATTGCCCGCGTGCGCGCTGGCCTCCAGGCAGCGAACGTGGGTATTCCACACGGTTACCCCGACTATGTGTTGCACACCATGGTGCGGGTGATGCGCGGGGGTGAAGAGGTCAAAATTTCCAAACGTGCGGGTTCGTACGTGACGCTGCGAGATTTGATCGAGTGGACCAGTAAAGACGCCGTACGATTCTTTCTACTCAGCCGCAAGCCAGATACCGAATACGTGTTCGATGTGGACTTGGCGCTGACCAAGAACAACGACAACCCTGTGTACTATGTGCAATATGCCCATGCGCGTATTTGCTCCATTTTGAACACTTGGAAAGATTCTGGCGGCGATGTTGCTACTTTGACAACAGCAGACCTAAGCCCGTTGACCAGCCCGCAAGCCTTGGCTTTGATGCTGCAACTGGCCAAATACCCAGAGATGTTGACGTCTGCAGCTCTAGATTTCGCGCCGCATGACGTGACTTTTTACTTGCGGGATTTAGCTTCTTGCTATCACAGCTATTACGATGCTGAGCGCATTTTGGTGGATGACGTGCAGGTAAAGACTGCGCGATTAGCCTTGGTTGCGGCGACGGCTCAAGTCATTCGCAACGGTTTGGCTGTGCTGGGCGTCGGTGCACCCGAGAAAATGTAAAATATGTTTATTTATACAGCAAAAAATATGACCAAACAACGTGGCGGAACCATACTCGGCTTGATGATTGGCGTGGTTCTGGGCTTGGCCGCAGCCTTGGCTGTGGCGGTGTTTGTCACCAAAACGCCATCGCCTTTCAACAACAAAATGCAAAACCACAGCGTCGAGACAGACGCCACCGAGTCTAAAAAGAACAAAGACTGGGATCCAAACGCTGCTTTGTCAGGCAAAAATCCGGCTAAGCCGACACCCCCTGCAGTGCCTGGTGCAATTGTTGTACCCAGTTCGTCTGGAGCGCCAGGAGCGACTACCGCGCCAGCTAATACACAAGCCAATACACAAGTTAACACGCCTGCTGCAGCTGGAACAACGCCAGCGACCAAACCTAGCGCTGCGAACACAGCGCCCGCTATGCCGCCGGAAAAACCAGCCAAGCCATCAGCCACTACAACGTCTACAACGCCACCCGTCGTGGCTGGCTCTTTAAGTCCTTCTGTTCCTGCAGGCTCTACAACAACGCCAAAACCTGCATCCAAACCTGGGGCTGACCCGATCAGCGACTTGATGAAGTCAAAAGCGGAGCCCAAATCATCCACTACTACTGCTGAACCATTTATCTATTTCGTGCAAGCTGGTGCGTTTAGAACGCCTGAGGATGCGGAGGCTCAGCGTGCTCGCTTGTCACTGCAAGGCATTGATGCCAAAGTGACAGAACGCGAGCAAGCGGGTCGCACGGTTTACCGTGTGCGCAGCGGCCCGTTTAACAAAGAAGAAGACGCGGATCGCGTCAAAGACAAACTCAGCGCCACAGGCGTGGATGCCGCTTTGGTTCGGGTACAGCGCTAAATTCGTTGAATGTCTGAACTATTTGTCGTCTTTCCAGTCACATTTGACGTTATATAAACCGGTCTTATCGATTCAAGGAGCTTTTTAATGCAACGTCGTCAATTTACCCAAGTAGCCCTCGCAGTAGGTGCAGTGTCATCACTGTCAGCCGTCGCTTTGCTGTCCAACACATCTGCCCAAGCACAAGCAGCCAAACCACAAGCTGGCGTGGATTACTTGGTGTTAGATAAAACTGTGCCAACAGAAGCCGCCGCAGGCAAGGTCGAGGTGATCGAATTTTTCGGCTACTGGTGCCCACACTGCAATGCGTTTGAGCCTGAATTAGAAGCTTGGTTGAAGAAATTGCCCGCAAATATCAGCTTCAAGCGTGTGCCTGTTGCTTTCCAAGAAGCTGCTGTGCCTTTGCAAAAGCTGTATTACACCTTGGAAGCCATGGGCAAAGTCAACGACATGCAGCGCAAGGTGTTTACAGCTATCCACGCGGACAAGCAAAACCTCAACACACCTGATGCCATTGTGGCTTGGGCAGTGAAACAGGGCTTTGACGAGAAGAAGTTTGTGGAAACTTTCAATTCATTTGCCGTCAACACCAAAGTGTCACGCGCCAAGCAGTTGAGCAATGACTACAAAATTCAAGGTGTGCCATCTTTAGGCGTTGCTGGCAAGTTTTACACAGAAGGTGGCTTGGCCAAAGGCATGACGCGTGCCTTACAAGTGGTTGAGTTTTTGGCTAACGAAGCGAAATCGAAATAAAGCCAAATAAACCTACTTGAATCTCTCAAACTAGAGCCCACAGCATCTGCTTGTGGGCTTTTTTACGCGCGGGTTGTTGCTACAATTGAACTAAAGTAGCCCATAAGCAAGATTCATACCCTACTCTTGCCAAAAGCTTCAAAACATATCTATCAACCCAAACCAGTAGCTTTAACGATTGCTTTTTATGACCACTTTTTCTAAAAAAATGATCTCCTGCGCAGCATGTTTGGTGTTGTGCTTGTCAGTTTCATCAGTTCGGGCTGAAAAAGCTGACCGCGACAAACCACTGAATGCCAACGCAGATGCACTGAAATACGACGATTTGAAGCAAACCAGCGTTTTTTCGGGCAATGTCATCATCACCAAAGGCAGCATCATCATGCGCGGTGGGCGGGTGGATGTGCGGCAAGATCCGCAGGGATTTCAATTCGCAACGGTGACATCTAACGGCAACGCGCAAGCTTATTTCAAGCAGAAGCGTGAAAACGGCGTGGACGAGTGGATTGAAGGCGTGGCCGATACGATTGAGTATGACGGCAAAGCAGACACAGTGCGATTTGTCAAAAAAGCCAATTTGAAGCGCCTGCGTGGTGCGACGACAAGCGATGAAATCGTGGGCGGCTTGGTGGTTTACGACAACACAACCGATGTTTACACCGTTGACGGTGGCACTGGTCAAGGTGGCAGCGGTGGCCGCGTCAGCGCTGTTTTGAGCCCAAAACAATCAACCACGCCAGCGCCTGTAGCTGTGCAGCAAGGGTCGCTTCGCCAAAGTACAACCCTGAATCCGAATACACCTGCAAGCACCCCTGCTAATACGCCTGCTAGCGGTGCAGAGAAGAAGTAATGCAGAATGCCCCAGAGTTGGCGAACAAAGCCAACGCACAGTTGACAGCGCGCGCTGTTTCGCCTGAAGGTTTATTGGCTGTCGAGGGCTTGCAAAAATCCTATGGCAGCCGCAAAGTCGTCAAAGATGTGTCGCTTTGGGTTAGAAAAGGTGAAGTCGTCGGTCTCTTAGGACCCAACGGTGCAGGTAAAACCACCTCGTTTTATATGATTGTGGGCTTGGTGCATACCGATGCTGGCAGCATATCTATTGACGGTCACTCGGTCGCGCATTTGCCGATTCACCGCCGCTCGCGCTTGGGTTTGAGCTATTTGCCGCAAGAAACATCGATTTTTCGTAAATTAAACGTTGAAGAAAACGTGCGTGCTGTACTTGAATTACAAAAGTACCAAGACGGCGACAAAAAAGGCAAATCACTCAGCTCGGCTGATATTGAAGAGCGTTTAACCTCGCTTCTCAAAGAACTCCATGTAGACCATTTGCGCCATTCGTCTGCGCTGTCGCTATCAGGTGGTGAGCGCCGCCGCGTTGAAATCGCCCGCGCTTTGGCCACACAACCGCGCTTTATTTTGCTAGATGAGCCGTTTGCTGGTATTGATCCAATTGCGGTGATTGAGATTCAAAAAATCATCACTTTTTTGAAATCAAAAGGGATTGGCGTACTCATCACCGACCACAACGTGCGCGAAACCTTGGGTATTTGCGACCATGCCTACATCATCAGCGATGGCAAAGTGCTCGCGGAGGGCACGCCTGAAGACATCATTGCCAACGCTGAAGTCAGACGCGTGTATCTTGGCGAAAACTTTACGATGTGATGCAAGGACACGGTGAAACAAGGTCTTTCATTAAGGACGTCGCAGCATCTGTCGCTGACGCCGCAGCTGCAACAATCGATTCGGCTCTTGCAACTCTCCACGCTAGAGCTCAGCCAAGAAGTTGAACAAGCTCTGGATGAAAATCCGTTTTTGGAACGCGAAACTGACGAAGCCGTACGCGAAGAGTTTGGCAATGATATTGTCATTGAAAGTACTATTAATTCGATAGCTGATGAGGCAATAAATACGCCGGCCACATTCGATAATGCACATGAAATTACGGTAAATTCAAGCACGGATGACATCGTTGAGTCCATTTCTTCGCCCAACGATTGGGACGGCGATGGCAGTGTCGATATCTCGCCCGACGACAGCGAATGGGGTGGCGATGCAACAGCTTCATCGTCTCAAAATAGCTCGCAAAACAATTCTGAATCGACTTTAGATGCCACCGAACTAGCTCGCCAGCAAGAGTCGCTGACCATGCATTTGCACAGGCAAGCTTTGGCGCTGCGCCTGAGCGAACTGGACAGCGCGGCACTACGTTATTTGATTGAATCGCTGAACGACGACGGTTATTTGGAAGACAGTTTGCAGTCGCTTGCGCAGAACCTGGGTGATGCCAGCAACATTGAACAACAAGACGAGCTGGTACATCGCTTTACCGTGGCGCTGCATTTACTGCAAAGCTTGGAGCCTACCGGCGTAGGCGCACGTGATTTGGCCGAATGCTTGAGTTTGCAAGTCAAAGCCAAGTTGAATGATTTGAACCTCGAATCAGACAAGGCAATGCAGCCCAAGCAAACTTGCCAAACCGCGCTAAGCATTTTGAAGCAACCCATCGATTTGCTGGCAAGGCGTGATTTGAAAAAACTCGTGCAACTCTGCCGCGAATCTGAAGCCAACATCAAAGACGCCATTGCACTGATTGCCCACTTAGAACCTAAACCAGGCCGCATTTTTGCCGATGTGCAGCGCAATATCATCGTGCCCGATGTGTTCGTCGTCGCTTTAGGGCGCAGCAAACCAGGCGCGGAGCCGCAATTTAGGGCACAACTCAACAGCGACATCATGCCCAAGCTCAAAGTGCATGACATTTACGCCAATGCCTTGAAAAACTTCAAAGGTGATTCAAATGGTGGGGGCGCATCAGGCGCGATGGCGTTGCAGCAACGCTTGCAAGAAGCTCGCTGGTTCATCAAAAGCATACAACAGCGGTTCGACACAATTTTGCGCGTCAGCAACGCCATCATTGAGCGGCAAAAAGGCTTTTTGATACACGGCGAGCTGGCGATGCGACCGCTGGTGTTGCGCGACATTGCGGACGAGCTAGGCTTGCACGAGTCCACCATCAGCCGAGTCACCACCGCCAAGTACATGAGCACACCTTTTGGCACGTATGAGTTGAAGTATTTTTTTGGCTCTGGCCTGAGCACCGAGGGCGGCAGTAACGCGTCCAGCACGGCAGTGCGGGCGTTGATCAAGCAGTTTGTCGCGGCCGAAAACCCGAAAAAACCGCTCAGCGACAACAAAATCGCAGCCATGCTGAAAGAGCAAGGCATAGACTGCGCGCGCCGCACCGTGGCCAAATACCGCGAAGGCATGAAGATAGCACCCACCAATCTGCGAAAATTGCTTTAAATTTATCTTTTCCTTTATCTTTTCATTCAATAACAATAAGAACAACAAACCATGAACCAACTTCAACTTTTCCTCCCCTGCGCCGCCGGCGTAGAAGACTTTTTAGCCCAAGAGGTCCACGAAATCACAGGCCTGCAGGGTGACGACCTGCGCGTGATGCGCGGTGGCGTGAATCTGCGCTCCTCTTGGCGTGACGCCATGCGGCTCAACCTCTACAGCCGCCTGTGCCAGCGCGTGCTGGTGCAACTGCATGCGGGTGAGTACCGCAATGAGCAAGACCTGTACGAAGCCGCCAGCAATGTGGCCTGGGAGATCTGGTTCACCCCCAAAGAAAGCTTCAAAATCGAGATCACTGCGCAGCACAGCCCGCTGCAATCGCTCAATTTTGCAGCGCTTAAGATCAAAGATGCGATTGCCGACCGCTTCCGCTTCAAAACTGGTATCCGCCCTGATGTCAACACCCAGTGGCCAGATGCGCGCATTTACGCACATTTAACGACAGATACCGTCACCATTTACATTGACACCTCGGGCGAACCTCTCTTCAAACGCGGCTGGCGACAAGACACCGGCGAGGCACCGTTGAAGGAAACCCTAGCCGCCGCCATGATCGCTGCGAGCGGTTGGGCAGAGACGATTTATGACGAAACTGACGATGCTGAACCCAGCTTCGCCCCGTTTTATGACCCCTGCTGCGGCAGTGGCACGATTGCCATCGAAGCCGCACAAATCGCCTGCAACATCGCCCCCGGCACAACCCGCCGCTTTGGTTTTGAAAAGCTGCTACCGTACCAACCCCACGTTTGGGACGCTATTAAAAGTGAAGCCGCTCAGGCAGTATTGACGCCGACTGAGCGCGAAAATATTCAGATTTTTGGCAGTGATGTGTCCTTCCGTATGGTCGATTTTGCAACTCGCAACGCCGAACGCGCTGGCGTGGCCGACGTGGTGCAGTTCCGTGGCGGTGACGCGCTGCAACGCATGCCACCCTGCGAGAACGAGAAGAAAAACGGCATCATGATCGTCAACCCGCCGTACGGCGACCGGATTGGTATCAGCGGTGTGGCCGGTCAAAACGCTAGACGCAGCGGTGGACGGGAGAATGCACAACAACACGGGCAGCAAAACCCGCGCCAAAACATCAATCAAAGCGCCAATTACAACCCCGATGCTGCTGATTTTGAGCAAGACGGACATTCTGATCAACCCCGTTTCGGACAGCGAGAAACCGCACAAACCGAAAACGGCGACGAATTTTTCCCTCAATTGTCAGCGCACTGGAAGAAAAACTACGCCGGTTGGACCGCCCATGTGCTCACGCCAGACATGAAGCTGCCCACCAAAATGCGCCTCAAAGAATCCCGCCGCGTGCCCATGTGGAACGGCCCGATTGAGTGCCGATTGTTCAGATTCGACATGGTGGCCGGCTCAGCCCGCGCGAAAAAACCTGAGTAAATATATGGGGTCGGATTCCAATTCAGGACAATTCTCAAGTCGACGGACAACAATGGTGAACGAAATTGGACTCTGACCCCATTTATTTACGGGTCGAGAACAAACTCATCCTAGATACAAATATTGTCTTGGATTTGTTCGTCTTCAACGACCCAGATCTAGCCGCCCTCAAACCCGCCCTTCTCGCGGGCTTGGAGAACAAACAGCTCAACTGGATCGCCACGGCGGACATGCGCATCGAACTGGAGCGAGTACTCACTTACCCCAAAATCACGCCCCGCATGGCTTTTTACCAAGTCACGGCG
>Ga0114940_10000990_pt1 | contig 11074 bp, 9 predicted proteins | sample ColdCreekSource_FD_87195 | JGI IMG/M metagenome (GOLD analysis project Ga0114940, IMG submission 87195) | Groundwater microbial communities from Cold Creek, Nevada to study Microbial Dark Matter (Phase II) - Cold Creek Source | ecosystem: Environmental > Aquatic > Deep subsurface > Groundwater ... | reverse complement strand
ACCACTTTGCCATCAGGGGAAATAACTTGTTTGCGAACAACTCTTTCGTAAGTCATGATTTTTGTTAGTGAATGTAATTAAGGATAGTGGTTCTGGAGGAATTAAATTCTAGTTTTCGCCTTAAATAGCTTTTTTAGTAACCCCTTCCTTCCCAATTATAGAAAATATCAAAATAGATTGAATTTAGTATGAATTATCGTAATCCTGCACCAACCGTAGATATCATTATCGAGTTAATTGATCGCCCTGGAAGACCAATTGTGCTGATCGACAGAAAAAATGAACCCTTCGGCTGGGCAATTCCAGGGGGATTTGTAGATTATGGCGAGTCGATTGAAACCTCGGCAATACGGGAAGCAGAGGAAGAAGTTAGCCTGAAAGTGGAATTGGTAGAACAGTTTTATGTCTATTCCGATCCTCAACGAGATCCTCGCCAACACACTCTGGCGATCGCTTTTATTGCTACAGCTAAAGGGAATCCTGTGGCAGCGGATGATGCTAAAAGTTTAGGCATCTTCCATCAATGGGAAGTACCGCAAAATCTCTGTTTCGACCATGACCGCATCATTTCTGATTACTGGAACTATCGTAACTATGGTTTAAGACCAAGCATTAAATAATTTAACTACCAAATAGTTTCAAGATCGAGGACAAAACCAGGCATAACTCTCTCTCCCGAAAGGTTCTGTGGGCGATCTAATATTTCTACTTCTTGCCCCTGTCGATAAATTTCTACCTGTTGATTTTGGGAATTGATTAACCAACCCAATTTCATGCCATTTTCTAAATATTCTTGCATCTTGTCTTGAGTTTTACTTAATTTGTCGCTGGGGGAAAGTAATTCAAGGGCAAAATCAGGACACAGGGGAAGAAACTTTTGTTTTTGCTCATTAGTCAGGCTATCCCATTGAGCTAATAAGATCCAAGACGCATCAGGAGATCTATTTGCACCACTTGGTAATTTGAATCCAGTGGAGGAATCAAACACTATCCCCAGCTTTTGTTGATGGTTCCAATTCCAGAGTTGGGCATTAATTCCCGCATTTTTTTTCCCTGTTTCTCCACCAGTAGGAGGCATAATCAAGAGATCTCCGTTAGCGCTTCTTTCAAAGCGCAATTCAGGATTATTATTGCAGAGTTGATAGAACTGCTCCTCTGTTAATTCCAGTGATTGACAGTCAAGGATTAAGGCTTCCATGAGTTAAGCAAAATCTCTGGTGATTTTGGCGTTACTGATTTAATGCATGATATTCAGTCATTAGTCATTAGTCATTAGTCATTAGTTTCTGGCTATCGGCATCCAGATTCCGTACCAAGTTTCGGCAGCCAGCACAATCACAACCATAAAGAGCGATCGCTTTATCTCCTTGACGATCCATTTGCGCTGCGGTTTGGGGATCAGTTCCATCACAACTACAATCAGCAAAGGGATAATCGGTTTGGCTGGCGGGAATTTCTGCTACTCCTTGATCGACTTCAGGAGCAGTGAAAACATATTCTGTGGCACTGACGGAATTCATCCCTAGTAAAGAGAAAGCAAGAGAACCCGAACAGCCTAGGGTGGTGAGTAATTTCTTATTCATTAGCTACTCCATCAACAAAAATCAATTATATCCTGGGCATCAATAAAAAGGCTTCTCCTTGGCTCTAAGTTGCAATGTTGTAATACCATTTTAAATTTAAAAGACAACAGATCATTTGTGTAGGGGCGAACCGCTGTTCGCCCTTAAGATTCATGTGCAGGAAAAGTTATTTAATTTGGTATAAGTGTGAAGCTTAGAGCTTTTTTGATAAATTCGGTATCATTGGAGCGTCGCGATCATGAAGTAAGTTCCTCTTGATTCTTGCTAGCAGGATTATTGATGGCAAACTCTGGCACTAAACCAGGAGTAATCCCCGACTCGATTAAGCCACCCGAATTATGAATCGGTGCTTCTCCTGGGGCAAAATCATTACTCGACTGAGTTACTTGAGGATCTCCTGAGGGCAGCCAACCCAAGAAAGGGAGTGGCAGCAAGGTAGAAAGATTGGTGATCACCACCAACAGCCACAACTGATCAAAATTGTTTTCGGTAACTCCTAACCAGGCAGTAAGTAATGCTCCTAGTTCGTGGGATAGTAACCCCGATAAATTCCAAATCGACATCAGCAGGGCAAACAAAGTAGCTTCAATCCCTTTCGGACAAAGACGTGCCGACAAAACCAACACAGGCATCCAGGTAATCTGTCCCACAACCGTCAAGATCAGACTATCTCCTAAACTAAACCAGCGATCGCCAATTCCTAAAGTTCGGTTAGCATGAGTTACCAGGAGCAAAGTTGTCATTCCTAAAATGGCAGCAACGACGGTACTCCAGCCGAGGATTTTACGAAAGGGGACGGTTTTGAGATAGCGCTGAAATAAGAAAATTCCCACCAAGGAGGCAAAGCTAGTGACTAGTCGAACTCGACCGAGAAACTCTGGTTCAAATCCTAACTCATTGGTACTAAAGAAAAAGAAGGCAGAATCGGCGGTGGGAGTGGCTTGCCAAGTAAACAAAAAAGCGATCGGCAACCACATTTGCTTTTGTTTTAAGGCCCCCCATAATTGCTGGATTTGCTCTTTGACAGGGGACACGTGAGTTGTGGGATCTGCTTGATCAATCTTCTCCTCGGTAATTAACCATGCTACGGCGGAAACAATGAGCGGGAAAGCGGCGGTAATTTCAAATACTTGATTACTGCTGAAATGTTGTAGGAGTAATCCACTAAAGTAAGCGGTTAATAGTCCCCCTAAAGCAGAAGCACCCCAAGACAAAGACTGCAATGAGCCAGACTGAACCAAAGACTCTGACCGCGCTCGTTCTACAATTAAAGAATCGACAATCACATCGCTAATTGCTACGGAGAGGGAAGTTAACAGAATCACTATGGTGGCAGCTAAGGCGTTATCTACCAGGGTTGCCAAAGCCAACCAAGAGGCAGAACCGAGTAATCCTGATAAAATTAAATACGGTCGGCGACGATAACCCAAGATCGGTAAGCCATCAGAGATGAAGCCAAATAGGGGTTTAATCACCCAAGGTAGAGCAGTGATCCCCGTTAGGGCAGCGACTTCCGCAGGACTCAAGCCCAAATCATCTTTCAAAAAAAAACTCACTGCTAACCGCGCTAATCCGAGTATTCCTTGAACAAAGTAAACCGTGAGAATACCGAATAGTTCGGCGGTTGGCTCATTACTAAAGAGAATTTTATCCTGAAGGAATTTTTTAATACCTTTGAGTTCAAAGGAGTTAGCAATCATGTATATTATTAAAGTTTTATATCGATAACTTAATCATAAGCAATCTTGCTCCTAAAAACCGTCAGTTCAGAGAATGAGTCTGAATTAAATGATGAAAAATAGTCCAAAATACTTGATACGGTTAACTTTAACCCTAGTAGCGATCGCTTGTCTGTTGTCTAACTCTATCTACGTCCCTGTCGCCCAAGCTCAAACTAGTGAGGCGACCTATTATCGGGAGAAAAGGATTCATAATCCTGACGGCATCGGCAAATACTATCTCCGTCGAGAAATCGCCCAAGTAATGGGGCATCAGGCAATAAATTGGCTAGAGAGAGAAAGTCGGCTCACAGAAGAAAAACCCGACCTCACAGTACAGAATTTGAACCTCAAGCCTGATGACGTGGTGGCAGATATTGGAGCAGGCTCAGGTTATTTTAGCTTTCGTCTAGCACAGCAAGTACCAGGAGGCAAGGTATATGCCGTGGATATTCAGCCTGAAATGTTGGATGCTATTACCTCAGTCCAGAAAGAGCGACAGATTACCAACATCGAAACGGTTTTAGGACAAGAAACCAGCCCCAATTTACCGCCCGAAAGTATTGATTTAGTCTTAATGGTAGATGCTTATCATGAATTTGCCTATCCCAGAGAAATGATGGAGGCTATTGTTCAAGCCCTGAAGCCAGGAGGTAGAGTGGTGTTATTGGAATACCGTCAAGAAAATCCGATGATTATGATTAAACCGCTACACAAGATGACTCAAAAGCAAGTGAAAAAAGAGCTTCAGGCAGTGGGGCTAAAATGGCAGGAAACCAAAGAGTTTTTACCAGAACAGCATTTTTTATCTTTTAGTAAACCAACTTAACGGGTAACAAGTAGCTTGAAATAAAGACAGGGGTGGGATAATGGGTATTACTCTTCCTTCAATAATCTTGTGATGAATATGCGGTTAGTTCGGAGTTCGACAGTTTGTGACGCGAAGCTAGTCGTTAGTGTCAGTTAAACAAATTCGTTACTAATTATGTCTTCGGTACTCAAAAACTCGATTGTCTGAGGATCGTTGAGGGATGTATAGACATAGATTGAGCCATAACCAGAGATAGGAGAACCAGAAGATTCGGGATTAATGAATTCACTGGCGACTCCCACCACCACAGGCTCCAGATCAGACTCTACCAGCAAAGGACCCCCGCTATCCCCAGGAGCAATTCCTCCTTCTAAAGAAATCGGCTTGGGGGAAGACTCTGGCACGGATGTTAACTCTGGATAAGAACCATCTAGATTAGGACTATTAAATCCTTGATCATTGTTTTTTTGGATCAAAGGATCGGTACTATCATAGTCAAATCGAATTAAACCATTGTCAGCGCTATCTATGATATTTTCTGCGGCACGGCGCAAGCCATCGCTATTGTCGGGATCAGCAGTGGGGTTGCCATAATCTCCATAACCAATCAAGGTTCCTTTTTTCCCTAGCAAAGATGCGTTATCTAATAGTTCAGGAACATCGGGGGATACCTCAACTGGTTCTATTTCGGTAAAGTCACTATTGAGAGTTAGAACAGCTAAGTCATATTGAGGGTTGGGAATATCTTGACCATCATTATCACTGACTCGATTAGCTTTAGCAGCCTTCCATGATGGATGTAAGGTGACCTGATCAATTTTCAAGCTATGGTCAGATCCCTCATCTAAGTTGTCTCCTAATTCAAAGGAATACCTGGATAAATCTTTGACCTCAATAATGCCATCTAGATTAGGGTCAATTACATGAGCCGCCGTGAGAACTTTATTAGGAGCCACTAAAGTTCCTGTGCCAATGTTTAACTCCTGGTAATCAGCGGTAGTAGCAGTAACAATTTCCACTCTCCCCACTGGATCTATCGGTTTTGCCAATTTAATTGAAGCCGAATCCTTTGTCTTGTCATTAATTACAACCACCCTGCCTTACTCCTCAAACCCAGATAATCATTATGCTCAGTCTAGGGAGTAAATATATCATAGCGAACCGACATTCTCTTCTGCGCGAACGCAAGAGAATCCTCAATTATTACTAATTCAATAAAATGTTTAGAACTCCCCAGGTAGGATTTGAACCTACGACCAATCGATTAACAGTCGATCGCTCTGCCACTGAGCTACTGAGGATTGCTGTGTTAGCACTAAACTATGATAGCGAATGCTTCCACGATTGGCAAGTATTTCCACCAAACTAGCTTTAAGCCAGATCAACTAATTATTCGGCAATCTGGGTTTTTGTAACGAAATGCAACGTATAATAATCAAATTGAGTCGTAGACTGTAACGACTTTTGTGTAAACCGTTATTTGAGATTAGTATTTGTAAATGCGAGTTGCGATCGCCGGAGCAGGGTTGGCAGGATTAGCCTGCGCTAAGTATTTGGTAGACGAAGGACATGAACCGATTGTCCTCGAACGTCGGGATGTTTTGGGGGGATTGGTAGCGGCTTGGAAGGACGAGGATGGAGACTGGTACGAAACTGGCTTGCACGTCTTTTTTGGGGCATATCCCAACATGATTCAACTGTTCAAGGAATTAGGGATTGAAGACAGATTGCAGTGGAAAGAACATACGCTGATCTTCAATCAGCCTGAGAAACCAGGTACTTATTCTCGTTTCGATGTTCCTGATATTCCTGCTCCTTTTAATGTCATTGTCTCGATTATTCGCAATAACGATATGTTGACTTGGACTCAGAAGTTTAAGTTTGCGATCGGCTTGTTACCCGCAATTATTCGGGGACAGCAGTATGTAGAGCAAATGGATCAGTATGATTTATTGGCTTGGTTGGAACAGCAGGGAATTGATGAGCGAGTTAATAGCGATATTTTTATTGCTGCATCCAAAGCCTTAACTTTTATCAATCCTGAAGATGTTTCCGCGACGATTCCCCTCACTGCCATCAACCGTTTTCTAAAAGAACGTTATGGTTCAAAAGTCGCTTTTCTCGATGGTTCGCCTACAGAGAGATTATGTCAGCCGATGGTGGATTATATTACCACCAGGGGTGGGGAAGTGCATCTTAACGCCCCCCTTAAGGAAATCACGACTAATGAAGATGGCACAGTCAAAGGCTATTTAATTCGTGGTTTAGACGGTGCAGCAGATCGAGTAATTACAGCGGATGCTTATGTCTCGGCACTGCCTGTTGATCCCTTAAAGCCAATGTTACCCAAAGCTTGGCAGAAGCACACTTTCTTCCAGGATATGTGTAAGTTGGAGGGAGTTGAAGTAATTAATTTACATCTCTGGTTTGATCGCAAGATTACCCAAATTGACCAGTTATTATTTTCGCGATCGCCTTTACTGAGTGTCTATGCCGACATGAGTAACACCTGTAAAGAATATGCCGATCCTGACAAGTCAATGTTAGAACTGGTTCTCGCCCCTGCTAAAGACTGGATCGCCAAGTCTGATGAGGAAATTATTACCGCGACGATGGCAGAACTGAAAAAACTGTTTCCCCAACACTTTGAAGGAGATAATCAGGCAAAATTGCTCAAATCCAAGGTAGTTAAAACCCCTCGCTCCGTCTATCGTGCTTTAGCTGGGACTCAATCCGTAAAGCCTACCCAAAAAACCCCCATTAATAACTTTTATCTAGCGGGGAGTTTCACTAAGCAAGAGTACCTGGGAAGTATGGAGGGAGCAGTGCTTTCTGGTAAACTAGCAGCCAAAGCGATCGCCAAAGATTATGCAGCTACAACCCCAGTAGATCATAAAACTCCTGCCGTCGTAATTTGATCCCCTGTTTAAGTCCCCTATGTAATTTTATTGCTTGTTATATGTTTCTAGTAGCAATAGGATGAGACAATGCTAGAGGACTAGGGCAAAAAATGTACACTACCCTAATTTTCCGCTAAATCAAAGACAGTAACTTCTGCTTGCTTCTGAATGTTGCAATTACCAAAAACCGAAACGAAAAAACGACTAGTCTCGACAGATGAGGCTTATGAGATTTGCCGCCAAATTACGGCAGATTACGCCAAAACCTTCTATTTGGGTACTTTATTGATGCCTAAAGAAAAAAGTAAGGCAATTTGGGCAATCTATGCCTGGTGTCGTCTAACTGATGAACTAGTTGACGGCGTTAAAGCCAAGTACACCACCAAGGAAACTTTAGCAGCATGGGAACATCAGCTAGAAGCCGTTTTTGCTGGGCATCCTGTGGATGATACCGATGTGGCTTTAGTGGACACGATCCAGAGCTATCCGATGGGAATTCAACCGTTCCGCGACATGATTGCCGGGCAGAGTATGGATTTAGTCTGTAATCGCTACCAGACTTTTGAGGAGCTAAAGCTCTACTGTTACCGTGTTGCTGGTACAGTTGGCTTAATGTCTAATGCTGTATTAGGAATTGGTGCTGATGCCAACGGTGTACCCTGGGAACGAGATCAGGCTATTTATGTTCCTACCGAAGAAGCGATCGCTTTAGGGATGGCAATGCAGTTGACCAATATTTTACGGGATGTAGGAGAAGATCTCCAACGCGATCGCATTTATCTCCCCATTGAAGATCTTCACGCTTTTGGTTATACAGAGCAGGATCTTCTAGCAGGAGTAGTAGATGAGCGTTGGAAGGCAATGATGAAGTTTCAAATCAAACGAGCCAGAGCATACTACAAGCAAGCAGAAGCAGGTATTCGCTATTTGATTCGTGATTCTCGATTGCCTGTGTGGGCTTCTTTAATGCTGTATCAGAAAATTTTAGATGAGATTGAGGCGAATAACTACGATGTTTTCAATAAACGGGCTTTTGTCTCCAAACCCAAGAAAGCCTTATCTCTTCCCGTAGCTTGGCTGAGGGCGCAGGTATTGTAGAGGTTTCAGCAGATTAGCAGCCTTTATATTTAGTTAAAATTATCAATTAACTCATTGATCAATTGTCCGTTGAGCTTTTCGACATTACTCAAGATAATCTCAGCACCAGCTTCCAGCAACTTTTGAGCATAGTCTTCTTGCCTTGCCTGAGTAGTTTGTACATGAGGAGGTAGTATCCCTACACCGATCCAATTTCTTTCTGGTTTTAGCTCTCTAGCTTTGATTACTGTGTGCATATCTGCCACCGTGTCTCCCAAATAGAATGCAGGAGCGTTATGGAGAGTGGTGGTAATTTGAGAGATCGCCTGAAACATTCCTGTGGGATCAGGTTTACTAGGGGCATCTTCCATCGCCACTAAAACTGGATTTTCTAGCTTTAAGCGCTGTTGAAGAACAAATTCTGCCGAGGCTCTAGTCGCACCACTAAAAAAGCCATAAGCAAGGTGTTGATTACTTAGCTGGGTAAAATAACCAGGAGTTACGAGCAATGGTTCATTAGCAATGTAGCCATCAAAAAGTTCGGGCTGTTTGCCTCGATAACGCTCCTGAAAATACTTGACAATTTGGTCGTAATCCAGGGCTGTTTCATCACGAGGCTGGTCTAATGCTTCAAAATAACGATAGGTCAATTCCTGAGATGCTTCCCAATCATTATTCCAAATTCCTTCTGATTTGAGGTTGTCTAGGTCTTCCATTGTTGGTCGCCAGCCACCAACCGTAAACTCTTCTACCGTATCGGCGATCGCCTTGCGATAGGAATTGCTCACATCCCTGATCACACCATCAATATCAAAAATAATAATTGCTTGTGGTTGGTTCATGTTTAATAATCAGTTTTTAGTTTTTAGTTTTTAGTTTTTAGCAACTTAATTGAGAGATTAAATTTAATAATAAAAAAGGCTGCCATTTAGCAGCCCATAAAGTAATAAGTAGCTCCACCAAAATAGTTGGTCTACTTACTGATTACGCCTTCTTACTCTTAGTAAAATAATCGCTTAGGGCATCAGCAATAATCTGATTCATTGGTCTACCCTCTTTTTCGGCAATTTCTTTTAAGCGAGGAAAAACATTATCAGGAACGCTAACACGACGCTGATTTTTACGGAATTTGGGTTTGGTGGTGGTATCTGTATCCATATAACTTCCTATGGTGTAGTTTTCAGCAAAATTACGAATGGCAGCGAACCCAACGCGACTACAGAATGAACCAAAACTTTCCTTAGACTTGCGACTTTGCTTGAAGAAGACAAATATAGGTTCAAAAAAGGTTTCTAGCTCACTAACGGGCATTTTCTGCTCGTAGGGTTGGGCTAGCTGAGTTTGGTTGGGAGTGCCTCCCAGCCAGATTTGGTATGTCTCTGGTGCGCTGCCGACAAATCCTAGTTCTGCCATGTAGGGACGAGCGCAGCCGTTGGGACACCCCGTCATCCGCATCACGAAGTGTTCGTCTGCCATTCCTAGTTTATTCAATAATGTCCTGATTTGATCGGTAATTCCTGGTAAGGCTCTCTCTGATTCCGTAACTGCTAGTCCGCAGGTGGGCAGGGCAGGACAAGCCATAGAATAGCGAGTTAGGGGTTCGATCGCCTGGGGATCGGTGATTATGCCCCGATCATGGAGAATCTGCTCGATGGTTGCTTTTTGTTCGGGAGAAATTTCGCAGAGAATAACATTGTGGTTAGGAGACAGGCGCATCGGCAGATTGAACTGCTGTACAATCTCTCTCAGGGCTGTTTTTAGCTGAAAAGCTCCTTCGTCTTTAACCCTACCGTTTTCCACGCTGATGCCGAAAAACCAGTTGCCATCTCCCTGTTCATGCCAGCCTAAAAAATCATGATACTGCCAAGGGATTAGTTTTTTATAAGGCTTGAATTTTTTACCGAAGTAAGATTCGACTTTGGCTTTAAATTTCTCCACGCCCCAATCGTGAACTAGGTATTTCATCCGCGAATGACGGCGGTTAGCGCGATCGCCATAATCTCTTTGGGTAGCTACAATTGCCTTGACTAAATCGTAAATATCAGCCTGATCGACATAGCCCAACTCATCGGCAATCCTCGCAAAAGTTTCTTCTTTATTATGAGTCCTTCCTAAGCCACCTCCAGCCATCACATTGAATCCCTGGAGTTCTCCCTGCTTATTGGTGATGACCACTAGACCAATATCGTGGGTATAGATATCAACGGAGTTGTCCCCTGGCACAGTGACACAGATTTTGAACTTACGGGGTAAAAACTGTTCGCCATAGATCGGCTCAAGGCTATCGGGGACAACCATTCCCCTGCCGTCATTGCTTCTTCTGGCGGCGGTTACTTCAGGGGCTTCTTCGACACTAATAGCTTTTTCTCCATCCAGCCAGATTTCGTAATAAGCACCACTTTGAGGATTTAACAGATCAGCAATATTATTGGCATATTCAAAAGCATACTGGTATTCAGGCTTCTGCTTAAAGGGCGCAGGGGGAGACATGATGTTGCGATTAACATCTCCACAAGCACTCAAGGTTGAACCCATATTGTTCAGAATTGTATTGATTACCGTTTTCATATTTTTCTTCAGAATCCCATGAATCTGAAACCCCTGACGAGTGGTAATTCGCAGGGTATGATTACCATACTTATCCGCCAGACGATCTAGGGTTAAAAACAATTGTGGTGGAATAAAACCCCCTGGGCTACGAGTACGCAGCATCATCTGATAGTCTTTTTCTTGACCCTTGACTCGATTATCACGGTTATCTTGCTGGTAAGAACCGTGAAACTTAAGGATTTGAATCGCATCTTCGGTAAAGTGGGTGGTATCTAGTTGCAGTTCACTCAAAAGAGGTTCGCGAAGGAAGTTACTGCGCTCTTTTAATTTTTCTACTTTGGATACTTTTTTTTCAATTGGAGTCTGAACCATGTTCTTGTTAAATATATACCAGGAAGTTTTTTGAGTTTTGTTAGTTGTGCTGTTTGGGGTTTT
>Ga0114940_10000989_pt1 | contig 11087 bp, 13 predicted proteins | sample ColdCreekSource_FD_87195 | JGI IMG/M metagenome (GOLD analysis project Ga0114940, IMG submission 87195) | Groundwater microbial communities from Cold Creek, Nevada to study Microbial Dark Matter (Phase II) - Cold Creek Source | ecosystem: Environmental > Aquatic > Deep subsurface > Groundwater ... | reverse complement strand
GGCGACGTAAGAGAATGAAGCGTTTGGTTTTGTGAAGAATGTAGGCATGGTAATTTCTTCAAAGGTTAATTAACTATAAAGTTAAATTTCATAGGTCGTTGATATGGCTTGGTTATTTGGATGAACTTGGCAGCATGCGGCTGACCAAACCATCTTTGTCTATGAAGTGGTGCTTCAGCGCTGCGCCAATGTGCAAGACTGCTAGTCCCACCAGCGCAAAGGCTGATATTTCGTGCAAGTCTTTGATTTGTTTGGCAAACTCTTTGTCCACAGCTAGAAAGTCAGGCAACGGCAGCACGCCAAACAGCACAATCGGGAAGCCTGCGGCAGAGCTGTACGCCCAGCCAATCAAAGGCACGGCGAAAAATAGGGCGTAAAGAGCGTAGTGCGTGGCGTGGTAAACCTTGGTTTGCCAGCTGGGCATGGCTTGCTCAATCGCTTTGGGCAAAGCCGGTGGTTTGTTCAGCAAACGCCATACCAGTCGAAGCACGGAAAGTATTAAAAACGTGACGCCTGCCCACTTGTGGTAGTTGTACAGCTTCAAGCGCAGGGGCGAAAACGGCAGGTCAGACATGTAAATGCCGATGGCAAACATGGCGAAAATGGAGATGCCCAAGAGCCAGTGCAAAACGATGGCTACGGTGCTGTAGCGAGCTGCTTGGCTAGACTCGCTTAGATTAGTTTGTGCATGAGGTTTAGACACTTGAGGCTTTCAACTTATAAAGTATTTATAAGTGTATGTCCCCTTAACTCGCAATAAGTTCCACGAAATTGAAGATTTCATTCAAATATTCTGAATGAAAGCAAAACGAATATCAAAAAGGTAAAAGGGCGAATAGCAAAGATGGCCGCAAAAGCTTAGTGATAAAGCTGGCGAAAATACTCATAAAGAATGCAGGGAACTGGTGTATAAATCTGCCATGCCCCAGTTACAACCCAGTCAAACTGCTGAAAATTTAGTCACGGTCACCTTTGCCGCCAGTTTGCAGCGGCATATTCCCTGCCAGCCGCAAAACACAGGTGTAGCCACGTTGCGCGAGGTTTTAAAAACAGCACTTGTAGCCGCGCCCGATTTGTCGCACTATGTGTTTGACGACCAAGGCAATATCCGCAAGCATGTGGCAGTGTTCATCAACCGCGATATGTTGCAAAATCGCGCTGATTTGACGCAAAGGTTAAACGCGGGCGATCAAGTGCTGGTGGTGCAGGCTCTTACCGGTGGTTAAGTGACTAACTAACCCCGATGCAATATCGACGTTGTACCTGCGCTAGTTAAGTTATAAATTCTTCAGGGGGATAAAAGCATGACATCATTATTAGTAGGCTCTCGCAAAGGCTTGTTTGTTTTAGAGAGCAACGCCATCACCGCGCACCATTTTCAGGGCGAGCCGGTGACGCAAGTGCTGGTCAATCCGCACAATCAATCTTGGCTGGTTGCGCTGAACTTGGGGCATTTTGGCGTCAAGCTTCACAAAAGCACCGACCAAGGCAAAACCTGGGCAGCGCTGGCTGCGCCTGCGTTTCCTGCCAAGCCTGCGGCTGGTGATGCTGATTTCGACCATTTCAAAGACGACCCCATCCCGTGGAATGTGGAGCTGGTTTGGTCACTTACCGCTGGCGGCGCAGATGAGCCTAACACCTTGTGGGCGGGCTGCATGCCAGCGGGTTTGTTCAAATCTACCGACGGCGGACAAAGCTGGGCGCTGAACATGCCGCTGTGGCGCGAGCCACGCCGACAATTGTGGATGGGTGGGGGAAATGACTTTCCGGGCATTCACTCTGTCTTACTTGATCCGCGTGACAGCCAGCACCTCACTTTGGGCATCTCTTGCGGCGGTGTGTGGCAAACTTTTAATGGCGGCGATACTTGGTCTTTGACCGCCAAAGGCATGAAGTCTGACTACACACCGCCAGACATGGAGGAAGACGAAAACTCGCAAGACCCCCATTGTGTGGTCAGTTGCGCCAGCGCGCCTGACGTGCTGTGGGCGCAGCACCATTGCGGCATTTACCACTCGACCGATGGCGGCAAGCTGTGGCAGCAAATCACCACGCCAATATCAAGCGACTTCCCATCCGTTTTCGGTTTTGCCGTGGCGGTTGACCCCACCAACCCACAGCGCGCTTGGTTTGCGCCAGCGGTGAAAGACCAGTTCCGTTACCCCGTGGACGGCAAATTCGTGGTCACCCGCACCGACGATGGCGGCAAAACCTTCCAAGCCTTTGGTAAGGGCTTGCCGCAAAGCCACGCCTACGATTTGGTCTACCGCCACGGCTTGGTGGTTGCACCCAATGGCCGTGATTTGGCGATGGCGTCCACCACGGGCAGCTTGTGGACGAGCAGTGACTCAGGTGAAACTTGGCTCGCAGTATCGCAAAACTTACCACCCGTTGCAGTGGTTAAATTTATTTGAACTTTTGTCTGCTTTTTTACTGTTGTATTGCGTTCGGGGGGCTAATATTTTATGGAAGTGTGACTTTGTTTGCAGTTATACGAACATAATTAGCTACATTGAAACAATTTGTTTTTCGTAGCGTGTTTACGTAGCTCAAAATGGAGCTGCATACAAACAAAGCAGTTCAGTTTAGTTGTCATGATTGATACCTCTTTGAATCAAAATCAAAGCATTAACGAGCAACAGTACACGCCTTTGGTATCCAAAGAAGTATGGTTTGAATTAGAGTCAAACCGCCAGCTACTTGAGCCTAGAAAACAAGTCATATCCAGCATATTGAGGTTGATTTCCGCACTTGCTTTGGTGTTTTACACACCATTTGTGTTGGTGCTGGGTTGGCTTTTGCTTATTTTTGGCGCTAATGCTTGGATGAGGCGGTTCTTGCGTGCTTATGCTGAGATTTTAGAGCGTACCCCTAATCCAAGCAGCACATCATCAGAAATGGCGCAGATTGTGCGAGGCTACAAACACGCTTGGCTGATCAATTGTGTTGTTTGGGGCTTGTTGAGCGGATTGTCACAATTTTGGTTACCCGAGGGGCCAAGGTTTGTGTGCATCATCATCTTAAATGCGCTGATGTTTTTGTCCATCACACGTACGCATGTGGATCGTTGGTTGATGCACTGGGTAACGGCTATTTTCATCGGATCGCAATTTGTATTTTTAATGGTGCGTTTCATCTACATCGGTGACTATACGTCGCCTGGTTCCAGCGATTCGCACAGGCTTGTTAGTTATTTAATTTACTTGGTTTTAATGTCATATTTGCTGTGGATAGTCGGTAACCGGTTTGAGCAAATGCACCTTCAGCATTTGAATTCTGAATATAGCAAATTACAACTGATTGAGACGCTTAACCAAAACAAAGCGCAATTGCGCCTAGAACAGCAATCTTTGGTCGCATCCAATAAGCTGGTGCAGCAGTTTTACTCTGGCGCGGCGCACGATTTGCGTCAACCCGTGTACGCCATGCAGCTTTATGCATCCATGTTGTCTGACGATGCCAGTTTGGGAAAAGTGCTGTTGCCTAAAATAACCCAGTCATGCGAGTCTATCAACGACATGTTCAACACGCTGTTTGATTACCAGCAAACGCACATGAACGACACCGACCTGGTTGAAAAAGACATCAAAATCCACGAAACCTTCAGAAGCTTGGCCTTGCATTTTCAGCCCATTGCGGCAGGCAAGGGTTTGGAGATCAGATTCCGGTCGATTGGTGGTTTTATCACCATAGTGCCGCTTTATTTAGCGCGAATTTTGAGCAATTTAATCTCAAATGCTTTGCGCTACACCACCAAAGGCGGGGTGTTGGTTGTTGCTCGCAAAACCAATGCAAATCTTCAATTTGAAGTATGGGACACAGGTATAGGTATAGACGATTCTAAAAAGCAGCATATTTTTAACGAGTTTTACAAGGTCAATGACATTGAAATAGACAACGAAGGTTTAGGTCTCGGGCTTGCCATTGCGAAACAGCTGTCGGCACGGATTCCAAAGTCCGAGATTTCGGTGCGGTCACGCGTGGGACGGGGAAGCGTGTTTACATTTTCTGTGCCTTTAGAGCGCTACAAACCGCTTCTGTAGAATGCAGCGATGCATTCAAACCCCAATCGCCTCATCACGCGCGTCATATTACTTGTCTTTGCGCTAACTACAAGCTGCTTCTTGGCCAGCTGTGCCACTGGCCTCACCAGCAGCGAAGCCAAACCCACGCCCACACTGGCATTTCAAAACAAAGCACTGAGCCCGGCCAACGGCGGTTTACTTATCAGCGGTGCGCAACTGCAGCCGGGCGACATTATTTTGACGGCAGACAATGGCATCAAATCACAGGGCATTCGCTTGATCACACTCTCGCCAGTCAGCCACGCCGCTGTTTACATGGCTGACCAGCAGGTGGCCGAAGCCGTGGGCGAGGGTATTCGTCGCCGCTCAGTGGCCGAGCTCTTGGCAGAGGAAACCACCATCGTCGTCTTTCGCCACCCAGGGGTGACGGTGGGCAGTATGCAGAAGATGGATGCCTTTGTGGACAAGCACGTCGGCCAAAAGTACAACTATTTTGGTGTGATGCTGCAAGCGCCTTTTGCCATAGAACGCCGTATCTGCGAGCTGCCGTTAGTACCCTCAGCCATCCGCGATTTTTGCATTCAGGGCGTGGCGGCAATTCAGCTCGGTTTGGGGCGCAATGACCAGTTTTTTTGCTCGCAATTTGTCCTAGAAGCCTACAAAATCGCAGGTTTGCCGCTGACAGACGCTGACCCGCGCCTTATCAGCCCTGGCGACCTGCTGCACATGCGTGAGGGCGATGTGCCCTCAATCAAAATCCGCCAAAAACTGCAGTATGTGGGGCATTTGAAAGCCCCACCTTCAGCGTCACCGCAAACCGTGGCTTTGCTGGATTAGCTGCCCACATGCATTGTAAATAATGCCCCATTTGACAGCTTGCATTGCCCACTGCCCAAGCTGGCCGAGTTCATTTGGTACGTGCAGTTGATGTAACTGCCCCGGTTGCCGCTGCCATTGGCCACGCCCGTGCGCAAGTTGCCGTTTGAGCGGGTGGCTTCACCCATGAAGTTTTCGCCGTTGATAGCGGTACTAAATGTGCCGCGCCCGTTCAAATCATTCGTCACCACAGCGCTGACCATGCCGTAGCTGCTGGCCAAGTCGTTACTTGGATATAGTCGCGCCGCAAAGGTAACGGGGGCAGGGGGTGTTGTTGGAACATACACCGTAGCTGGCGCAGTTGGGTACTGGTTATGCGGCACCACATAGCAGCCCGTCAAAGCCAGCGCAGCGCCTGCGACAGTGGCTGCCAGAATAGAAGAACGAAAAACTGAAGAACCCAAAGCAGAACGAAACACAGAGTTTTTACTCATAAATTACCAGGTTGCACAGGCACATGCCCGTGAACGCAATGTACGCGGCTTGATTTAAAAAAGTGTTTAAATTTGATACAAGTCTTGTATTTATATACTTGCAGTATTGTATTTTGATTCTTTTTTAGAATTTTCAAAACGGTTATACCAAGCTAAATCACCCAAGCAATGCCTTTAACCTCACAGACTGCACTGTCATGTATTAAATGAGAAAATCCAGTCATAAAAAATACTACAAGGAAATATTCATGCTCATTCAACTCACCTACGCCAGTCGCCCGTCTCTAGCTTTCAAACCCGAAGATTTAGACAGCATCCTTGCCGCTTCAAAACGCAACAACTCGCGGGTGGGCGTTACTGGAGCGCTTTGTTTTGCAAATGGCATCTTTTTACAGCAGCTTGAGGGCGACCGCACAGAGGTCAATCGCCTATATCACCGCATTTTGACCGACCCGCGCCACCGCGACCCCGTCGTCCTCAACTTCGCAGAAATCAACAGCCGCCGCTTCACGACCTGGGCCATGGGCTCGTTAGCTCCGTTAGAAGCTAACCGTCATATCTACTTGAAATATTCCCGCTCCGCTAGCTTCGACCCCTACGGTATGAGCGCGGCAACCTTGCAAGACTTCTTCACCGAGCTGCTGACGAATGGCGAGTGGATCAAGTAAATAGCAGTTTGCAATTAGTTGGTTAAAACATTTTTTAGAGATAAATAGGTCTTTAGCCCACGTATTTTCTGCCTAAACAGCTATAAATAATGTAGCAAATTTAGTCTTTTTCGTTAAGATAATCTTGCACGATCTGCACCAACCAGTCCATCACCACCCGCACCCGCTTTGAGAGATTGCGCCGGTTGGCATATAGCAGCGTCACTGGCATGGGCGCGGCGTTGAACTGCGGCAAAACTTGTACCATGATGCCTTGCTTCAAATAGTCTTTGACGCAAAAATACGGCGCTTGGATCATGCCCATACCCGCCAAACAGGCGCTGAGGTAAGCGTCCGCGCTGTTGACGGTTACTGCACCTTTCATAGCGAGCGATTGGTTATTGCCATCGACATCGACATACTCAAAGCCCATTGATTTTGCCCCCAGCGTATTGGCAAAATGCACCAATTGGTGTTGCGCCAAATCTGCCAAATTGTTCAATGGCTCGTGTGCCGCCATATACGCAGGTGTGGCGCAATTGATTTGGCGCAATTGCCCCACGGGGCGAGCAATCAAACTTGTGTCGTGCATCTTGCCTGTCCTCAAGACGCAATCAAAACCTTCGCTGACCAAATCAACAATACGTTCGGTACTGCTGATTTCCACAGACAAATTAGGGTGAACTTGAATCAATCCAGGTAGCTGCGGCATGACCACAAGGCGCATAAAACCACTGCTCATATCTATGCGCACCCGCCCGCGCAAGCTGCTGGCATGTGGCATTTGAAACATGCTTTGCAGCTCGTCTGCATCCGCAATCAGGTCTTTGCTGCGCTCGTAAAAGGCCACACCATCTTGCGTTAATTGCACCTTGCGCGTTGTGCGGTGCAGCAAGCGTGTTTCAAGCTTTGACTCCAACTGCTGCACCGCGTTCGATACGCTGGCTTTGGGTAAATTCAACGCTTCAGCCGCCTGTGTGAAACTGCTCATTTCCGCGACACGGGTGAAAATTTGTATGTTCTCGATCAAATTCATACTGGCATTGTCAGAGTTAAAAGTGGTTTTATTGTTCGTTATATATGAACAGTGTTATCAAATTTAAGATGTTTATCTAATTAATTATAGGTAATACATTCGTGGTTCTCGTTATTTATCAATTTTTAAAAGGAACTGAACCATGAATACCAACACAAGTACCAACACAAATACCCCGATTGCATTGATCACGGGCGGCAGCCGTGGCTTGGGTAAAAGCGCGGCTTTGCACTTGGCCAAGCAAGGCGTAGGCGTCATCGTCACCTACCATAGCCAGCGGGCTGAGGCAGAAAGCGTTGTTGCCGCCATCACCGCCTTGGGGCAAAAAGCTGTGGCATTGCAGCTTGATGTCAGCAACGCCAGCGCTTTTGCTGCTCTTGCAGATCAAGTTAAAACGGCTCTAGCCACAACATGGCAGCGCACTTCGTTTAACTACTTGGTTAACAACGCAGGCAGTGGCGTGCATGCGGGCTTTCTGGAAACCACTGAGGAGCAGTTCGACAGCATGGTTGATATTCACCTCAAAAGCGTGTTTTTCTTGACCCAAAAACTCGTGCCTTTGATGGCAGATGGCGGAAAAATTCTAAATGTTTCCACAGGGCTGACACGTTTTTCGTTCCCAGGCTATGCGGCATACGCAACTGCCAAAGGCGGCGTTGAAGTGCTGACACAGTTCATGGCAAAAGAGTTAGCCGATCGCAAAATCACCGTCAATGCGATTGCACCCGGCGGTATTGAGACTGATTTTGGCGGAGGCGCAGTTCGCGATAATGCTGAACTCAACGGCATGCTTGCCTCTTTGACTGCACTGGGGCGGGTTGGCTTGCCAGACGATATTGGCACGCTGGTGGCGGGCATGTTGACCAGCACAGGTGGCTGGGTCAATGGCCAACGTATCGAAGCTTCGGGTGGCATTTTCTTGTAAGCTCTGCCATAAAAGTTCTGAAATAAACAGTGGCGCAGCAAAGTTGTGCCATTTTTGGGCAATAAATACGCACCTAGCCGGCGTATTTATTGCCTAAGCAGCTATTAAATATATAGCAAAAAACTCTTATGTGGCAGTCTTCAACCCAAGTTTTCCGACCAAGCCTTTGAAATAATCGTTGTCGCGCTTCATGTTGGCGCGGAAAGTTTCTGCGTTGCCGTAGCTCCAGCCCATGCTCAGGCGGTCTAGGCCTTCTTTGAAAGCGGGTTCGTCAGCGCATTTACGGGCGACTTCGCCCAGCATGGCCAAAATCTCGGGTGGTGTGCCTTTGGGGGCCGCCAATCCGCGCCATGTGCCTAGGGAAATGTCCAAATTGCGCTCTTTGAAGGTGGGCACGCTGTCAAAGCCTTTCACGCGTTTATCAGAAGCCACCGCCAACGTACGCAACTTGCCGCCTTGTACATGGGTGGCGACTTCGCCGGGGCTGACGGCAACCGCGTCAATATGGCCGCCCAAGAGCGACAATACCGCCGGCGCAGCACCGCCAAAGCCGACATGGTTGAACTTCACATTGGTTTTTTCTTCAATGGCCGCTGCAGCCAAGTGCCAAATCGAGCCTGAACCAGAGTTACCCACGGACATCGTACCGTTCTTCTTTTTGGCATCGGCTAAAAACTCTTCAATGGTCTTCCACGGTGCATCTGCCTTCACCGTGATGGCGGCGGGGTCGCCGTTGAGCTGCGCAATTGGGGTGAAGTCTTCGTACGACAATTTGGTCAACCCCAAATGCGGCACGATCACGATTTCGGCAAACACCACGGCGATTTTGTAGCCATCCGGCTTGGCGTTGATCATCTCACCATGGCCAATCATGCCTGACGCGCCTGGGCGGTTCACCACCGTGATGGGTTGTGAGAAATGCTTACGCGCCACGTCTGAGAACACCCGAGCCAACACATCTGTGCCACCACCAGCGCCAGCAGGCACGATCAACTCAATCGGTTTGTTTGGGTAAGCGCCTTGCGCCCACAAACTAAGGGGCATGGCTGCAATAGCGGCAGCGCCCAAGACATGGCGGCGAGTCAATGATGGAGAGCTAGAACGCATGGTTGATCCTTGAGGTTAGTTTGAAAAGCAAAGAGAGAAGTGAGGAGAAAGCTGAAGAGAAAACTGAAGAGAAGAACAGGTGTCAGTCATCATACATCTAAGCTCTTAAATTCAGAGAGGGTTAACCCTAAATCGTTCCAAAATGCTTGTGTGGAGGGTGTTTTTTAGGCTCTAGCAAGCGTATTTATTGCCTAAGTAGCTATTAAAATTATAGCTATTTTCGGATTGATCAGTTCCAAGGATTAATCAAATTCAACCCCAAACCCTCAAAATGTTTGGTATTTCGAGTTGCTAATTGCGCATCTTGCACCCAGCAAATAGCGGCGATTTGTGCATCTGCCATGTCGATGGGGCGGCCTTTTGCCATGCAACGCGCTGAAATTTCGGCATAGGCTGCGGCTGCTTCAAGGTCAAAGGATAAAATGCGGCCAGCGTAATCCACCTCAACTGTCCCTTGAATGGATTTGGATAATTGCCGCTTTTTTGCCCCTTCCGGCAATCGCGCTGCACCGAACATCAGTTCTGCAATGACGACGCTGTTGAGCCAAAGTTTGTCAGGTACTTGTGCATCCAACCACTTTTCAACTTTGGCATCAGGTGCAATTCGCATCATTTCTGATACGACATTGGTGTCTAAAACTATCAATCTAAACGTCCAAAATTAATCTTCAAAGGTCGCATATCTAGGGGGATTACCCGTGCGAGGTGGTATGTCAAGCTCAACGCCACCTAGCGCCGCAAACCGAGCACGCATCCGCTCACCCATGCCCATCGTTGCAGGGGCTACGGCAGGTTGCGCCAGCACAGTACGTAAAATCGTACGAACCTCTTCCTCCATAGACCGCCCATGCGTCGCCGCAGCAATACGCAGTTTGTCTTTGATGCTGGGTTCTAGGTTTCGAATGGTTAGTGTGCTCATGACGTTCTCCTTAAAAGTTGATTTTAACGGAGATTTGCTAGCAATGCTAGCATTGCTGTCAGATTCATCAATACTCTATAGGGGTTAGAAAAACGATGAATTTGATCGAGTAGACTTCCTTTTAATATTTCACTGGAATTTTGTATGAGCAAATTGATACTCGAATACTTACGGTCAGGGGTGGAGTGTTGGCCAGATTCCAATTACGGTGACGGCTACCGGTGTAGCGCTTATCTAACTGACGGCACATTTATACCTTGTGTCATGCTTAGAAAGAGTGAACCACTCGTCAAGCTTGCTATTCGACGCTTTGAGGAAGAAAAGAAGGGAAACGGAGTTTTCGGCTTATTCGGTTCTCATAGCGCTTATGAGAGAATTGTTAAGAGCTTTGTGACTTCTGGCAATAAAGTCAATGACTACAATATTGATCGCATCGAGCCTAGCCGATTTGCCATCCCTCTTGAACTCATGAGGAAAATAGAAGGCGAAACAACTATGGCGTGGACAGGATTCGCTTTCGAAATGATGGATGGAAAATTATTCTCTTATGGAACGTCATTTGGGATGGAGTTTTTTGATCTCCCCGATGGTTATCGATTCGAGGATGTAATTGCAGTTCACAATCACTCATACGTTTCGCCTACAGGAAAGCTCAGCTCGCTTGTGCAGGGAATGAGTGCGCAACCTAGCGACTATGATTCGTCATTGGTTTTGCGTGAAAGGCCGTATTTTGTATGCCATTACGACGCATAACCTATAGTGGCGACTATTTTGAGCGATAGTGTCAAATGTTAATGTAATTTCAGGCTGAAGCCTGCGTATTTATTGCCTAAGTAGCTATAAAAATTATAGTAAATCTACTTTGCTTCAACATTGCACTGCAGCCGCAGAAGTGCCAGCGCATCATGCAGTTGATAGTCAAAATCACTTTTCAAAGTGCTTTGCGCATCCGTTATGAACTCTTGCCACATCTCGCAGAAGTCGTTTTGGTAGGCCGCAGGGGCATGTTCGCGGATGTAGGCTAGGGGGAGTTCTGCGTCTAAGCCGGATTTGCGGATTTTCTTGATTAAGGCGGTGGCGGATTTCTCGGTTAGCAGCGATTTGGGCGTTGCACCGGC
>Ga0114940_10000988_pt1 | contig 11108 bp, 11 predicted proteins | sample ColdCreekSource_FD_87195 | JGI IMG/M metagenome (GOLD analysis project Ga0114940, IMG submission 87195) | Groundwater microbial communities from Cold Creek, Nevada to study Microbial Dark Matter (Phase II) - Cold Creek Source | ecosystem: Environmental > Aquatic > Deep subsurface > Groundwater ... | reverse complement strand
CTTGCCAACCTCGCACCGCGAAGCCTTGATCCTGGTTGCGATCGGCGACCTTTCCTATGAAGAGATCGCATCGGTTTGCGGGATTGCACTCGGCACCGTGAAGAGCCGCATCTGTCGCGCCCGTGCGATGCTCACCCATGTCATCGAATCCGGGCAGCTCCCCGATTTCAGGCATAATTTCGTCATCACCGGCGAAGCTATCGATGCCCTGTTTGCTGAGCTTGGCGAGGTCGCAAACGCGATCGAAGCCCGGCGAAAAGCAGCTTGATGGATAGGGCCATGTTTCAAGTTCTGATCGTCGAAGACGAAATCATGCTGGCGATGGAGCTCGAGGATATTCTGGTCAACGCAGGCCACGATGTAGTCGGCGTGGTCCATGACCTGCCCGGGATCGAGCAGATTGCATGCAGCCCAGCCGTGGCGCTGGTCGACGTCAATCTGCGTGACGGTCCCACTGGACGCGCGATCGCAGAGAGGTTGGTGCGCAAGTGCGGGACGCGGGTCATCTTCGTCACCGCCAATCCGGCGCAGATCGGCGCTCCTCCTGCTGGGGCGGTTGGTTACGTCCAGAAGCCATTTTCTCCAGAGGCGATCCTTGGCGCGATCCGTTACGCTGGAGGCAAGGACCTGCCGCTACCGCCAGCCTTGCATTTGTTCAAAGCCAATTGAATTCCCCCATATAACGGGAATTGGTCGTTGACGCGCGCCGCGCCTGTGGCATCCTGTTGGTTGTGATTTGCAACCGAACACGGTGCGATGGGAGGAACGGATGATCAAAACGCGTTTTGCGGGCTTGCTGTTAGTCGGAACGGCGCTGGCCTCGGGCTGCGACCGGCTACCAGGCGCTGGCGGTTCGGATTCGAGCGCGGCGGCTGTGGCAGAGACGGCCTTTCCGGAGCGTGTATTCTGGGGAGATACGCACCTGCACACCGCAAATTCGGTCGACGCCTTTGGTTTTGGCGTACGGCTTGGACCGGAGGAAGCGCTGCGCTTTGCCAAGGGCGAAGAAGTCACCGCAACCACGGGTATGAAGGCCAAGCTCGCCCGCCCGCTCGACTTTCTGGTCATCACCGATCACTCCGATGCGCTGGGTGGGACCAAGGCCTTGGCCGAGGCACCGCGGCTGCTGATCACCGATCCGACCATGCGCCGCTGGCACGATCTGCTCAACGGCGGCCCGCGCCAGTCGATGCAGGCGACCGCCGAGATCATCGACGCGCGCGCGCACAACAAGATCCCCGCCGCCATGTCCGATGACAAGGCCGCTGCCGAACGCAATCGCTCGATCTGGAACGAGCATATCGACACGGTCGAGCGCTATAACGATCCCGGCAAGTTCACGGCCTTCCTGGGCTTCGAATACACCCTGATGGATGGCGGCAAGAACATGCACCGCAATGTCATCTTCCGCGATGGCAAGGAACAGGTGAAGTCTGTGGTGCCGCTTGGAGCCTGGGCCCCAACCTCGAGCGCTGCGACGCTGTGGGACTACATGGAGGCTTACGAGAAGAGTACCGGCGGCCACGTGCTGGCGATCCCGCACAATTCCAACCTCTCCAACGGGCTGATGTTCGAATTGACCATGCCGGGCGGCGGGCCGATGACCGCCGAATATGCCCGCCGCCGTGCCGCGCGCGAGCCGCTGGTCGAAATTACCCAGATCAAGGGTGACAGCGAAGCGCACCCGTTCCTTTCCCCCAACGACGAATTTGCCGGTTTCGGCGTCGCCGGCTGGGAATTGGGCGATCTGGCCATGGCAGAGGCCAAGGCTCCCTCGATGTTCTCGGGCGAATATGTCCGCGAAGCACTCAAGCGCGGCTTGCTGCTTGAGGCGCAGACCGGGGTGAACCCTTACAAGTTTGGAGTGATCGGCTCGACCGACAGCCACACCGCACTCTCGACCGGAGACGAGGACAATTTCTTCGGCAAGCACACCGGCAACGAACCCAACGCGACCCGGGCGATGGAGGAACAGAACCTCGGCACCCGCAAGGGCCGGATCGGCTGGAACTATCTGGCCGGTGGCTATGCTGCGGTATGGGCCAAAGCCAATACGCGCGCGGCGATCTGGGATGCGATGGCCCGCCGCGAGGTCTACGCGACGACCGGCACCCGGATGACGGTGCGCCTGTTCGGCGGTTGGGATTTCAAGGCCGCGGACCTGAAAGGCGACTGGGTCAAGGCGGGCTACGCGCGCGGCGTGCCGATGGGCGGCGAACTGAAGCCTGGCAGCAAGGGTGCACCCAGCTTCATCGTTTCCGCGCTCAAGGACCCGCAGGGCGCCAATCTCGATCGGGTGCAGGTGGTCAAGGGCTGGGTCGACGCAGCCGGCAAGGCGCATGAACAGGTGTTCGATGTGGTGTGGAGCGACATGGACAAACGCAAGCTTGCAGGCGGCAAAGTGCCGGACGTGGGCGATACGGTCGATGTGGCGACGGCAACCTATCGCAACACCATCGGTGCAGGCACGCTCGCAACCGTCTGGTCCGATCCCGGCTTCAATCCTAAGCAGCGCGCGTTCTACTATGTCCGGGTGATCGAGATTCCCACGCCGAGTTGGCCCGCCTATGATGCAGTGCGCTTCAAATTGAAGCTCACGCCCGAGGTCCGGGTCAAGCAGCAGGAGCGGGCCTATACCTCGGCGATCTGGTACACTCCGGCCGCCTGAGGACCTGCCATGTCATGGCGCGATCGCGCGGCGCAGTGGCTGCGCGAGCCGCTGCTGCACTTTCTGCTGATCGGAGCGGTGGTCTACGCCGTGCTCGCAATGCGCCCGCCCGACCCCGGCGAACGCCGGATCGTGGTGGATGAAGCCGTGGTTGGCCGACTGACCGATCGCTGGACCCAATCGTTCCGGCGGGTCCCCAGCGAGGCAGAATTGGATGGACTGATCGCGGATTACGTCAAGGATGAGGTCTATTACCGCGAGGCATTGCGGCTAGGCCTGGACCGCGATGACGAAGCCATCCGGCGCCTGATGCGCAACAAGATGGTAGCGACGGCTGCGGCCGCTGCTGAAGCCAGCCGGCCCTCGGATGCGGAACTGCAGGCACTGCTCGACAAGAACCCCCAGCGCTATGCTGGTGAGTCACGCTTTGATTTGGAGCAGATTTATCTGGGCAACGACACCGCTCCAATTCGCCGGGCAGGTGAGGAATCTGCGCGCCGAATGAACAGCGGCGCGGATGGAGCAGGAATCGGCATCGCCTCACCCCTGCCGCGCGCATTCCGTTCGGCGAGCAGCGCCGACCTCGACGCACAACTCGGTGAAGGCTTTGCCGCCCGGCTCGGACAGGCGCCGCTTGGCAGGTGGACAGTGCAAACCTCAGGCCTCGGACTACATCTGGTCCGGATCTCCATCCGGCTCGCGCCCGCCGCTCCTAAACTTTCCGACGTTCGCCAACGCCTCGAGAATGACTGGCGTTCGGCCGCGATCGCCTCGGCTCAAGACGCGCACTACCGCGATCTGGCCAAGGGCTATGACATCGTCATCGCAGGCGCGAAATGACGCGCTGGCTGGCGCTGCTGCTCGCTGTCCTGACCCTGGTGCCGGCGGCGCGGGCGGATACCTTGCAGCCCGGCTATCTTGAGCTGACCCAGCGCGATGCAACGCATTGGACGATAATCTGGAAGGCGCCGATCCTTGGCGGTCTGGCGACCCGTGCGAGTCCGCTCTTTCCGTCATTCTGCAAATCCAGTCCCGGCCAACCGGTGTTGTCCGGCGGCGCGCTGGTGGCACGGGCAGAGCTCGACTGCGCTCGCCCGCTCGGCGGTTCGGATGTCGGCCTGCGCGGGATCGAAGCCGGGTTTACCGACGCGCTGCTGCGGATCGCGCCGCTGGACGGTACAGTTCAAGTTGAGCGGCTGACCCGCGACCGCGCGACTGTAACCGTCAGCACGGCACCGGACAGCTGGCAGGTTGCGCGCACCTATACCGTGATCGGTATCGAACACATCCTGGGCGGATTCGATCATCTGCTGTTCGTGATTGCGCTGGTCTTGTTACTCCGGCGTGGCTGGACCGTGGTCAAGGCTGCGACGGCCTTTACAGTCGCGCATTCGATCACGCTTGCCGGGACCACGCTCGGCTTCTTTGGCTTGGCCCAGGCTGGAGTCGAAGCGCTGATTGCCTTGTCGATCGTTTTCCTCGCGGTTGAGATCGCCAAGCAGAGCGATGGCACCAAACGCCTGTCGGAACGGATACCCTGGGTGATGGCCTTCCTGTTCGGGTTGCTGCACGGGTTCGGCTTTGCTGGTGCGCTACGCGAAATCGGCCTGCCCGAAGGCGACGTGCCGATCGCACTGCTGACCTTCAACGTCGGGGTCGAGCTGGGTCAGTTGCTGATTATCGCGCTAACCCTTGCGCTGCTGGCCAGCCTGCGACGCTTCGCCTTGCCCGCCCTGCGACCAGCGACGGTGGTGGCCACCTATGCGATCGGCGGCATCGCCAGTTTCTGGTTCATCGAGCGGGTCATTGGCTGATCCGGCGCGCCTCGAAGGCCTCGATGCCTTGCGCGGGATTGCCGCGCTGTGCGTGGTCGGGCTGCACACAAATGCCGTGTTCGGCGGGTTCCCGTGGCTCAGCAAAGGCTATCTCGGCGTCGATTTCTTCCTGATGCTCAGCGGTTTTTTGATGACCCGCGTAACGGAACTGCGGCTCGCCGCCGGGCTGACTCCGAGCCGGTTCATGGTCGCGCGCTACAAGCGCTTCTGGCCGATGATGGCGCTCGGTTCGTTGATCGGCGCGCCCTACATGTGGGTACGCGCCGATGCCGACCTCGCCACGTTCCTTCCAGCCCTCGCCGCCAACTTGCTGCTGCTGCCGTGGCCGCTCGCAAATCTGTTGTTCGCGCTCAACATTCCGGCCTGGACGATCTTTGCCGAACTGGTTGCCAATGCCAGCCATGTTTTCGCGTTGCGCAGGGTCGGCACGCGGTGGTTGCTGGTCATCCTTGCCGTGCTGGTGATGTTGACGATCTGGGCCGCCAGTTCCTTCGGCTCGCTCGATGTTGGTGCACGGCCGGGCAACTGGGTGCCGGCTGTGCCACGGGTCTTTCTGGCTTATGTGTTGGGGATTGTTCTCGGGCGAGCCGGCGATCGCCTGCCGACAGTGCCACTCCCCGCCGTGCTGACCCTTGCCGCGCTTCCTGGTACCCTGATTGCCAGTGTTGCTCTCGGCCTCAAGCACTGGACCTTCGACCTCGCATTCGTGCTCGTGCTGTGCCCGCTGGTGCTGCTGGCGGCGCTGCGGATCGTCCGGCCCAACCGATTGATCCGACTGTCTGCTGCGATTTCCTTTCCGATCTTTGCGGTGCACCTGCCGATCCTGGAAGCCATGCGCGAACTTGGCTTCGGCAACGGTCCCGCGTTGCTGGTGGTCGCAGCAGTCACTGCCATCATCGTATGGTGGACAAACCGCCCGTCGCCCCGCATGGCACCGGCACCAAATTAGGAGACAGACCCCGTGGACAGCCCGGTTCTCTATTCGCTCGACGCCGACGGCATCGCGACCATCACGCTCAACCGTCCCGAACTGCGCAATCCGGTTTCGGATCTCGATTTGATCGAGGCGCTGCTAAGCACGCTGACGCAGATGGAGGACGATCCCAAGGTCCGCGTCGCGATCCTGACCGGGGCTGGTTCGGCGTTTTCTGCGGGCGGCAACCTCAAGGCGATGCAGCCGGACAGCGGCGGGCTTAACGCCAGCCTGCCCGCACGCACCCGGCGCAACTACAAGAGCGGGATCCAGCGTTTGCCGCTGGCTTTCGCCGCACTCGAAGTGCCGGTGATTGCGGCGGTCAACGGCCCCGCGATCGGTGCCGGCCTCGATCTCGCCTGCATGTGTGACCTGCGCGTTGCTGGCCAGACCGCCAAGTTCGCTGAAAGCTTCGTGAAGCTGGGGATCATTCCCGGCGACGGCGGCGCCTGGTTGCTCCAGCGGATCGTCGGCTTCTCGAAGGCCGCCGAACTGACCCTGACCGGCGAAACGATCGGCGCGGATGAGGCGCTGCGGATTGGTCTGGTCTCGCAGGTCGTGCCCGATGCCGAGTTGATGGCCGCCGCCCGCGCAATGGCGATGCGGATTGCCTGCAACCCCTCGTTCGCAGTGCGAATGGCCAAGCGCCTGCTGTGGGACGCGCAGCGGATGGACATTGCCGGGGTGCTCGAAATGTCCGCAGCCATGCAGGCAGTCGCCCATGCCACGCAGGACAATGCCGAGGCGGTCAACGCCTTCCTTGAAAAGCGCAAGCCTGTCTTCAAGGGCGACTAACCATTCCGATGTGATCGAGTTTGAATATCACATTGCAATGTGATATTCGCTCGAATCATGTCAACGAACCTCATCGAACGCGTCCGCCGCCTCGTCACTGACGGCGGCATGTCGCGCGCCGGACTCGCCCGCGCTGCCGGGCTCCATGCCAACACCCTGCGCGATTGCACCGAGGCGGAGTGGAACCCAACTGCCGAGACGCTCCGCAAGCTCGAAGCCTTCCTGTGGGACAGCGACGACGAACCGGTGCTGGTGCCGATCGAGGAAATCATCGAGGAAGCCCGCAACGGCCGGATGTTCATCCTGGTCGATGACGAGGACCGTGAGAACGAAGGCGATCTGGTCATCCCGGCGCAGATGGCAACCCCCGATGCGATCAACTTCATGGCGATGCATGGCCGCGGGCTGGTCTGCCTGACCCTCGCGCGCGAGCGGATCGAGCACCTTGGCCTCGAACTGATGAGCCGCAACAACGGCACGCGCCACGAAACTGCCTTCACCGTATCGATCGAAGCGCGCGAAGGCGTGACCACCGGCATCTCCGCAGGTGACCGCGCCCGCACCGTCGCGGTGGCAATCGACGCCAGCAAGGGCCGGCAGGACATCGTCACCCCCGGCCACGTCTTCCCGCTGATCGCGCGAGATGGCGGCGTGCTCGTCCGTGCCGGTCACACCGAAGCTTCGGTCGATATTTCGCGGTTGGCCGGGCTCAATCCTTCGGGCGTGATCTGCGAGATCATGAACGAGGATGGGACCATGGCGCGGATGGACGATCTCGTTCCCTTCGCACGCCGGCATGGCCTCAAGATGGGGACGATTCGTGACCTGATCGAGTACCGCCGCAAGCACGACCACCTGGTCGAGAAGATCGCCGAGACTCCGTTCCTGTCGGACTATGGCGGTGACTGGAAGCTGATCACCTTCCGCAGCAAGCTCGACGATACGTCCAGCTTCGTGCTGCAAAAGGGCGTGGTAGAGGCGGGCAAACCCACGCTCGCCCGGGTTCACACCATCTCGATCCTCGACGACATGCTCGGCCAGCCTGGCCCGCGCAAACGCACTCTGCAACGCGCCATGGAAGAAATCGGCCGCGAAGGCAGCGGGCTGATCGTCCTGCTGATCCGACCACGCGAAGGCGGCGATGTTGCTGGAGGCGGCACGGCTCCCGACATGGACCTGCGCAGCTATGGGATCGGCGCGCAGATCCTCGCCGACATGGGCGTCCATGACATGATCCTGCTCAGCAATGCGCACCGCAATGTTGTCGCGATCGAAGGTTACGGGCTCAACATCGTCGGCGAACGCGCGATTCCGGCGGACGCGGGCTAAGGCATGAGCCCGGTCGCCACCGGGCTGCTGCTGGCCTGTTTCTCCGCGCTGACGACATCGCTGGCTCATGCCCTGCTCAAGTCGGGCAATGACAAGCTGGCAGTGCAGGCCTGGGTGCGGCTGACCGAACTCAGCCTCGCGCTGCCCCTCGCCTTCGTGATCGGCTGGCCGCCCGCCAATTTGTGGCCGTGGCTGCTCGCGGCGGGCGCCACCCACGTCATCTACCAATATGTTCTGACCTGGTCGTACCGGGTCAGCGATTTTACCCTCGCCTTTCCGATCGCGCGCGGCGTCACACCGCTGATCTCCGCACTGTTGGCGATGGTCTGGCTGGGTGATCGGCTGGAACCGATTGCGGTCGGCGGCGTCGCGCTGGTTTCGCTCGGCCTGCTCTCCTTGGCGCGTGGCACCGGCATTCCCCGGCACGGAATTGCCCTCGCCGCGCTGACCGGACTGCTGACCTGCGCTTATACCTTGATCGACGCCAAGGGCATGCGGCTCTCACCCGACCTGTTCACCTTTCTGGTGTGGTTCTTCGTGATCGACGGACTGGGCATGCCGCTGATCTTGCTGATCCGGGATCGCGGCAAGGTCGTCGCCAGCCTCAAGCCGGAAATGCGAACCGGCATACTCGCCGGGTTCATGGCGCTGCTTGCTTTCGTTCCCGCATTGATCGCCTTCCGGCTCGCACCAGTCGGGGCAGTCGCCGCAATTCGCGAGGGAAGTGTCATCATCGGGCTTGCCTTGGGCGCGACCATGCTCAAGGAGGACCTCGACCGGAAGCGGATCGCGGGCGGCCTGCTGGTAACCATCGGCGCGGCGCTTATCGTCTTTGCAACCGCGCAAGTTTGAAGGATCTCCAATGGCCAAGTTTCTGATCGTCGAAGCCCGCTTCTACGACCATCTCAACGACATGCTGGTCGAAGGTGCGCGCGCCGCAATCAAGGCGGCAGGGCACAAGTCCGAAGTGCTGACCGTGCCCGGCGCGCTGGAGATTCCCGGAGCGATTGCCCTCGCCGATCAGGCTGACCTCTACGATGGCTTCGTTGCGATCGGCGTGGTGATCCGGGGTGAAACCTATCATTTCGAGATCGTCGCTGGTGAATCAGCGCGGGGAATCATGGCGCTGACCATGGACGGCATCGCCATCGGCAACGGCATTCTGACGGTCGAGAATGAAGAGCAGGCGCTGGTGCGCGCCGACCCTGCGCAAAAGGACAAGGGCGGCGAGGCAGCCAAGGCGGCGCTGGCGCTGCTCGCCCTCAAGGAGAAGTTCGCATGAGCAACCACCCTTCGCTTTCCGGAATCAAGTTGGTCCTTGGCGGCAACGTATTCGGCTGGACCGCTGACCGCGACACGAGCTTCGAAGTACTCGACGCGTTCTACGAACTGGGCGGCCGGATGGTCGATACTGCTGAATGCTATTCGTTCTGGGTTCCCGGTCACAAGGGCGGTGAAAGCGAAGCGCTGATCGGCGAATGGATGGCCGATCGCGGCGTGCGCAAGGACATGCGAATCGCGACCAAGACCAACGTCGAAGCCAAGGCCGGCGGCCTCGCGCCTGATGTGCTCGACCGCCAGCTTGCCTTGTCGCTCGAACGCCTGCGCACCGACTACGTCGATCTCTACTACGCCCACCGCGACGATCCGGAGACCCCGCAGGACGAGGTTGCCGAAGGATTCGCGGCGCTGATTTCCAGCGGCAAAGTGCGCGAGGCTGGCGCCTCGAACTTCACCGCCAAGCGCCTCTACACCGCGCTCGAAGCGGCAGATGAGCTTGGCGTGCCCGGCTACGGTGTGCTGCAGAACGAGTACAACCTGGTCTCACGCGGCGAATATGAAGGGCCGCTGCAGCAGCTATGCGAAGATCGCGGCGTTGCGGTGTTGCCGTTCTATGGCCTCGCCTCGGGCTACCTGACGGGCAAGTACCGCAACCGCACCGACCTCGCCGGCAAGGCGCGCGGACAGGGCGTGGCGAAATACCTCGAAAGCGGCGCGCCGGTGCTCAAGGCGATGGACGCGATCGTCAAGGACCTGGGCGCAACGCATGCGCAGGTGGCACTTGCCTGGCTGCTCGAACAGCCCGGGATCGCGGCCCCGATTGCCAGCGCGACCACCGCCGACCAGGTCGACGATCTGGTCGAGATGCTCGAGCTGGAGCTGAGCGACGATCAGCTCCAGTCGCTGACCGACGCGCTCTAACCCAGGTCGAGGAACTCCTTCAACCCCATCGGCGCGTAGGGGCCGATGATCAGCTGTTCGAACACCCCGAAGCCCTCGCCGTGCTTGTCGCTGAACACCTTGCACGGCAGCTGAACGTGGTAATTGTCCATCGTTCCGGGGTTGCATTGGGCGAGACCGAAGTCCTCGCGTTCAACCTCCAACGGTCCGTGGTGCAGGCCGTGACCCCATTTGGGTGAGGTGTAGCCGAGCCCGCGCATCTGGAAGCGGCCGACCGGTTCAAGCCGCAGCGTTTCCGGTCCGTCCGGCCCTTCGATGGTTAGCACGCCATCGGTGGGCCAGCGGGTTCCGGCTTCGAGCGGTGAGGCCATCTCGCCTTCGGTGTCGATCAAGGCGCTGGCATCCGCACCGTCGGGGGCGATTACTGCGCGGGTGTTCCACTTGTTGCCTTTGGCATCGGCGTTGACGTGAAAAAACAGGCTTCGGTCCGCAAAATTCAGCGGGGTCCATTGCCAGAAGAACCCCGGCATGACGCCGGTGCCGTGCGGCTGCTCGTCACGCGATCCGACCGGACGCACGCCCCAGCTGCGGTCGCGAGTGCCAGCCGTACCGGGCGCGCAGTCCTGCCGCACGCCATCGACCTCGATCCAGCCGGTGTAGTGTCCATTCTGGGTCAGCCGCGTGTAGTCCATGAAGGTGCGCGGCCCGATCCGGTGGATGAAGCGCGGCTCCTCGATCGGAAAGGCGCGACCGGTAAAGGTCAGGTCCGCTTTCAGTCCTTCCCCGTCGACCACCACGCGGAGCTTCTGCAAGGGCTCGAGGATCTCGATCCGGATCGGCCCGCATTGCAGGTCCATTCGCTCCATCCCCAGTTCGCGCGAGGCATGGAGATTGACCTGCACCCCATCACGGATCGCCGAGAAGTGCGCGTCGCAGACATTGAGGTGCGGATAGATCCCGAATGCGACCGCGAAAAACCCGCTGCCGTCCGGCGCATAGCCATTGAAGAAATAGCGGTCGTAGAAATTCCGGTCGGTCCCGGCATAGGCGACCGGCTCGGGCGTCTGGTGCAGCGGATAGTCGTCGCCTTTGGTCAATACCATCACGCTGTCTCCTTGAGTTTGTTCATGCTGCCGTGTTGCAGCGCCAGCCCGCAGCCGCCGCGGGCCATCGACAGGAAATTTTCGTCGCCACGCGGGGTGCGCTCGACATAGGCAGCGCTGAACACCGCGGTCGAAATCCCGTGGAGAGCGCCGAGCACATAGTCGCCCCAGATCGCATCGCGGGTCAGCGGCACCCCACGCGCAGTCATCTCGGCGCAGTAGAG
>Ga0114940_10000987_pt1 | contig 11109 bp, 20 predicted proteins | sample ColdCreekSource_FD_87195 | JGI IMG/M metagenome (GOLD analysis project Ga0114940, IMG submission 87195) | Groundwater microbial communities from Cold Creek, Nevada to study Microbial Dark Matter (Phase II) - Cold Creek Source | ecosystem: Environmental > Aquatic > Deep subsurface > Groundwater ... | reverse complement strand
ATCGCCGGTATCTCATGCTTTTGAGCGCAAATTCCAATCAACCTGCCATCATAATCAAATAACCCTCCCCCGGAATGCCCATACCAAATCGTCATATTAACTTGAATGGTGTTCCCAAGATCGGAAACTTTCCTGTAAGCGCTAATCTCTCCCTGAACAAATGTCCAATATAATTTGGCTGGATGACCAACGCTATAAACTGTCTCCCCAATCGCCGGCAACTCCTCCCCCAATAACGCTACCAAATGATATGGAATTGTTCCTGTGGCTTGAATTAAAACTAAATCATATGCCTCGTCATATGAAAGAACCTTCCCATGACGAAATGTTACATCTCCATCTGGCTCTAATTCTCTATTAATAATATATTTAATCGCTCGACCAACCGGTAAATCTATTGGATTCTTATCATCCTTTACACAATGCGCCGCCGTTAAAATCTCATCATACCCTACCCATACCCCTCCACAATATGACTCCGCCGATTTCTCTCCATTCTCCTCCTTTACCTTAATTAAAGAAACCGTGCTATCTCTCATCCCTTCATGTAATAAATCCATTTCCCTAATTGGAGTCTTATGTTGAACTGGATTATATATAGGTACAGGTATAATAGGAACAACTGGAACAGTTATTGGTCTAACTCCACATCCGAATAATAATATAATTAATAATATGAGTCTCATCTAATTACCTTTATAAGTTATCAGAAGCAACTCTTTGGCTCCCGATTCCACAGTTGCCCCAAAGAAAATATATCAACTTATTGATATTTCTTTATTTTACCCTATTCCCCCATAAAACTATCCCGCCCCTAAATTCCCTTCTCCACCCATTCCAATCATGCCAACATCCCAATAACTCATCCACCGTCATTGTCCTATAGGTTCCAGCATACTCTGGATCCATCACGGTTACCATCTGCCCCTTTATCCCAACTAAGACTACATAGTGTCCATGATCCCAGATGTCCCCCATCTCATGATAATCCCCATTGTAGGATTGAATGGATAATATAATTGTTTTCCCCCGACGTACCAATTGACGTAGTCTCTTAACCGTCATCTTCCTCTCCACTCGGGCATTCAATCCTAACTTCCTGGCGCCCTTGACTATTCCCCTCCATGTGGTACCGCCTCTATAAGTAGTCCCACATATTGAATATAATTGAGGCTCGCTTCCTCCCCAAGCTCCCCAATAATATAAACAACTGGCTAAACTAGCTGGTCCGCAGGTGTAGTCATACGCCTGACGTACTAAAGGAACGCAAACTCCGTAATTATTAATTCCTACGAATCCCATTAAACCTCCAATAGATGAGTGTATAGTAAGAATATACCCCTTTATTATCCTCCAGTAATATCAAATGTTATTGGGAAGCTTTCCAAAAGTGACTATGTGTGACCATATATTGCTATACATGACAATATGTATAGGGCTTCTAATTATAATTTTTATAATGCGGTTACATGCTTACGGGAAATGAAGATCGTTAAAAGTTGGATTTTGATACCAAAATGACCATATGTGGCAGTAGATATAGTTTCATTGTTGGTTTTAGAGTGTTGGAGAGGGGATGTAAGATGTTTATAATCCTATTACAGTCCTTAATTTGTTCAATAGTGCCCATTTGGGGGGCAGGGCGCCACCGTGCCACTGTAACTCCCAGGATTCCGCCACCATTGGATGGCACGACCTTTGCAATAAGCAAACAATATGCCAATCATTAATTACATTATCACTATAATAATATTTGGCACGATTAATGCAATAAACAATTAATATACCACCTACATAGTATCTTTTATCCCATTTTGTCCTACATCAGCTCTAATTGGTCGATTAGCCGACCTGTTGGCATGGTTTGTGCTATATGCAAGGAGCGCGCCAGGCTAGGGAGCCGGTCCCATCGCCCAACGGCTATCACCTGCTGTAAAAAAGGCATAGTTTAAGTCGGTCCGACCCGTCAGCCGCCCCAACCCCATCGCCCAACGGCAGGTAGTCAGGTAGTGAGCCTAGCGGCAGACGCTAGGTGGGCGCCCTATAGGCGACCCGCGACGGCACACCAGCCGTCCACCCGGTAAGCGACTCCATCCCATCGCCCAACGGGCGACCAACAAGGGATGATAGGAGTCACCGCCATGATGTCCAGCAAAGCTCTCGCTCTCTCTGTCTCTCTCGCGTCCTATGCCCGTCCTGAGCCGCTCCCCGAGGGGACGGTTCTCTCGACCCAGCGGCTGGTCAAGATCGACCGCCCCAAGAAGGGTCGCATCGTCGCCGCCTCCAAACCGGCTGTCAAGTCGGAGGAGAAGGCTCCCCAGTCGGCTGAGAAGCCGGCAGCCCCATCGCCCAACGGCAAGGTGGCAGGGATTGCCCTCCCGGCAGCCGGCTCAATCGGCGCCAAAGCTTTCATCATGATGATGAATCGCGCTAAGTCTCGCGACGAAAAGATCGTCGCCATCGCAGCCTTCATCGGCTACGAAGTCGGTGGCGACTTTGCCACCCAAGAGATGGTAGCTCACACCAAAGCCAAGGGTGAGATCCGCCCGGTTCCTGTCAGCGGTCCTTCCCTGGCAGAGATCAAAACGGCACAACGTTCCGCCAAGGGCTACGTGGCTGGCATGCCAGACGGCACGCGCAAGCTGGTCCAGGATCTACTCGGTCGCGAGAACCTGGCTGTGTCGACCCGGAACGACCATGTTCGGGACGCCAAGGATCATTCGCGTACCATGTCGGCACGCAAGCTCTCGATCGGGCTCGCCCGTCTCGAAGAGGAGCGTCTCGTTCAGATTCGTGCCGACCTGGCACGCTACGTCTGAAGGGCGCCCCTTCGCAAGCCACCCACCTGTAGCTGTCTGGTGGAACATATAGCTACAGGTGTCCCTTCGGGGTGACAAGCCCGGAATAGACGGGCATCGTTTTTTCAAGGGAGTGGTCTGTCTCTTGCACATAGCAAGGTGCGTGCCATCCTCCGCGGCGACCCAAAGCGGTCCCCATCGCCCAACGGCACAAACCCTCTAATCGAGGTAAGGCACATGAAGGCTTCTCAAGGTCCGAGTGCTAAGCGCCATCCTGGCGCGGCTAATGCCACGGTTCTCTCTCTCATGATCGTCGGGTCTTTTCTGACCCCTTTCGTTTTGATGGCAGGCACGGTTGCGTTTACGTTCCTTACTGTCATGTCACAATAGTTGAGTCTCCCTTCAAACCCATCACCCAACGGGGCAAAGAGAAGATTCATGGGAATCAAGGTTGTTATCTCCTACGATGATGCTGGCGCCATGTGTTACGTGTATCGCCGTGCCGACATGAAACTGTTGGCAGTGGGCGAATCGGGACAGGGGGGCGCGGAAACAGGTCGGCTGGCAATTCAGTCTGCTCGACTTGACTTCAAGCAATATCGTCAAACCAAACCCATCACCCAACGGCAAACAACCTTCTAAGTGGAGGTAGGTGTGGAAGTCAAAGAAGGTCAGAAGTTCGTCGTGTCATATGCCCGTGGCATCCCTGACGCAATCAGCTGGACGGTTCGCGGCGTCACGGAAAGTGGCGTCTACATCACCAGCCCACAATCACGCTCGCCGGGACACTTGATCCCCCATCGCGAGTTCGGCAAGTTGTATCTCCCCGATCCTCGCTGAACCCATCGCCCAACGGCATCCATCCTCACACTGAGGCAAGCATGTTCAACCGATTCGACATTCTCTCTGCGTACTACGTGTACGGTTCCGACTACCATGGTGGTCAATGGACCAAAGAATACGCCTACATGGGGCGGGTTCTCAACTGCGGCTTCCGTCCCGCCGACTCGCTCTCATACGAGAGTTTGAGTGACAACGGAAAAGAGATCTACGACGGTCTGGTGGCGCAACATCGGCGCCCATCGCCCAACGGTGGTCACACAGGTGGTGCGGCATCCGAAGATGCGGAGGTGGTTTATATTCCGGAGGTGGTTGATGAGTCAATCGCCCTGGTGGTTGCAACCGCGCAAGCAAACGTTTCGGCTCGTCGCATGATGGGCGTCGTTCTACCCCTCACCCATCGCACGCCGGTTACCCCCTACTCCTGGCAGTAAAGTAAAAAGTCTCATGGGCGCTGGCGGCGCCCTTGGGGCGTTGGGAAAGGCACGAGTTTTGCTCAATGCAAGCTCCATGCCCATCCGCTGACGAATGCGGAAAGGTCCCATCGCCCAACGGCGCAAGGGCTTCAATCGGAGAACGCAATGAAGATCGAATTGAACACTCAGGAAGCGACCGATCTCTTCACGCAGTTGGCACAAGCCAGCAAGGTGACCGAGCTGGAAGCCGAATTGGCATCCACGCGCCTCGATCTCGAATCGGCGAATGAATCGCGCCGAGACGCCTGGAAGCGCAATGATCGTCTGGAGCAGGAAACGTATCAGCTTCGGCAAAACAACGAGGAAGTTCAACGAGAGATCTCCAGCATTCGCCGCGAGATCGCTCTCATGAGCAAGCCTCCTCGCAACGTCAACAGTCATCCGCGCAAAAACATCCGGCTGGTCACCCTGATGAATGGTTCCATGCGAATCGTTCCGCCCTGGGCTAGGGTGCAAGGGATCAGCCGGCGCGAATGGTTACGTATCAAAGTGACCGTCCCCAATCTGTACGCGACCCATCGCCCAACGGTAGTAAGGTAGGTAGTATGAAACACCAATTGCGTCGGTTTCGTGGCTGGCTTCTCGGTTTCATCCCAGTCCTTTCTCTGGCGTGTGCGGACACTACGGTGCCCCAGCCGGAACCGGTCGAACAACGTTCCTGCACGGATGGTCGTTGCATGACCTGCTACATCTACGCCACCGATACGGAATGCGTTAAAGATTAAAACTCCGGGAAGGAGTAGAAGCAGTGACCCCATTCGACCTAGTTAAACAAGTCCACGAGGATTATCTAGCTCACGACAAGCGTTTGCTGGTCCCTGGTTTTCAAGCGGTTGCTTTGCACCGGTTTGGTTGCTGGCAGCAAAAGATCAAGCGGAGGGTATTCCGAGCACCATTGACGGTGGTGGCAAGAACGCTACATGTTCTCGTTCGAAACGTCTATGGTATTGAGTTGCCCTTTTCGGTTAAGCTCGGGCGACGGGTGGTAATCTACCATCAGCACGGAATCGTCATTCACGGTAACTCGATTATCGGTGACGATTGTATCATTCGGCAAGGTGTCACGCTGGGAATCCGAAACATGAACCGGCTGACCGAAGCTCCCGAATTGGGAAACGGCGTTGAGATCGGCTGTGGAGCCAAGATTCTCGGCGGGGTTAAGATTGGTGACGGTGCCAAGATCGGTGCTAATGCAGTCGTACTGAAAAACGTTCCTGCGAAAGCTACTGCAATTGGCGTGCCAGCAACCATCTGGCACTTCAACAGTTCTCCAGAGGATTAAAATGGAACAGCTCATACCCTGGCGGGGGTGTGGGCTTTTCCGCTTTTCTTTTGCCGTGTGGTATGCCCTTTGCATATTGCAAACCTTATGCCATTCCAAATTCCAGAATCTAGAATGACCATATGTTACCATATATGTATGGTAGGCATGATTTATGCATAATGCAATTATTATGCCACCCGAAATGGTAACTGAGCAAGTGAGCAGTGCCCCAATTTTGTCCCGCTCGCACTTTCCCAGGGCGGTTGGGGGCTGGCATGATTGTTGCTATATGCAAGCCACATGCCAAGGCGGGCGGTGCCCATCACCCAACGGGGGAAAGGCACACTTTGCGATTGTCGGATTAGACCGGCAAACCAGTCGCCCATCACCCAACGGGGTAAAGGTGGGCAGTGTCCCTAACATTAATCTCTAAAGAGGTATTATGTAACCGGGGGCTAAAGACCCCCAAAGCGGTCGGAGGTTCCCATCGCCCAACGGTAGGAACCCACTGGTTGCAAGTAAGTTTGACGGGCTAAGTAAAGCCCCATCACCCAACGGTATCAAGCCAATGTTCAAGCTCCTCGCTTTCGTCGCCCTGATGATCGTCTCCTACGTTCTACTCGTGACCTATGCGCCACCGGCGTTGATGCTGGCTGGCTTCGTGGTCGGTGCCTACTGGATCGCCTACTGGTGGTGCGGCTTCGCGGCGTACGGTATCGTCGCGTGGCGTGCTATCTTCTGAGACCCATCGCCCAACGGCAGCAACCGGGGAGTTGAAGCAACGGCTCCTCCCCTTAACCCCATCGCCCAACGGTTGTCATGGTGGTAGTACAAGCTAACGAGATTCCCGAACCGAAAACGGCAGTTGAATTGCTGACGGCTCGAATCCGAACTCTGATCAACGTGACTGGTCTGAGTCGAGAGGATTGTCACGAAACGATCATGTCAAGTAGGAATCCTCCTTCTGAGGAAGAGTTTTTCTTGGCATACAGTGCCGCTGCAATTCTAACCGGCACGAGATAACCCATCGCCCAACGGCAGAAACCTGATAGTCGGAGGTAACGACAATGACCCAACGTAAGATGTCTCTGAAAGGTTTCCTGCACAAGTCGAATGGCAAAGCTGCCCTTGCGGCAAGCGGTTTCATCGCGGCACACCGCGAGTTCCTTCTGACGGGTGACCTGGCTCTTTTCACCGCCCCGATTCTGCTCAAGGTGGATTCCAAGGCACTGATGCCCACTCCCGCTCTCGAAGAGATCAAAGCGGTCGTTCTGGCACACCACCTGGCGGAAGAGATCCGTACCCAGGAAGAGAAGATGGCTCGTGCCAATGAGCCGTCCGAACGGAAGACCAAAGCCTACGTGGCTACCATCTATGACGCCAAGACCGGCGAAGTTGTTCAGATTACGAACGACAAGGGCAAGGTCGTGGATCTGACCGAATCGTTCGAGGATGGTACTCGGGCGGAGGGCTGGACGGATCGGCGTCTCTTCGACGGTGCTCCACACTGGTTCGGTGTCGTGACGGCTACCAAGCTGTTCAAGGCGGATGGTTCCAATTTCACTGCAACCATTCTGCGAGATGATGCAATGGCACGCATCTTGCGCAAGCCCAAAGCGCCCGTCATGAAGGCTCAAAAGAAGTCGGGCGGTCGGCTCAGCTTCGGCGTCAAGTGCCACGAATCCAAAGCCTCGTTCTCGCGAGGATAACCCATCACCCAACGGCATAGGTGCAAAGAGGGTAAGTCCCTCCGTGAAAGTAGGTGAGTCCTTTCTCACAACCTATGCCGGTTCGTCCCATCGCCCAACGGTTGAAAGCATGAAGCAAGCGCGCAAGAGTCTAGGCGACACAATGTTGGTTGCCACGGTACTGTGCTCGATTGTTTTCCCGAGAGTGTTCTGTGTCGGCGTGGTTGTGATTGCTCTGATTCATATCCTCGCAAACTAAACCCCCATCACCCAACGGGTGCAAGTGAGGTAGTATGACGCAACGATACTGGGAACCGGCTCCCCGTTTGCTTGATACGATTCGTTCCTACCAAAGCTCACGTACTCGCTTGTTTCGTGGCTTGGCAGTCATTCGGCACCACTTCTGGTCTGCTGTGACTGGAACCGATATTCCCCTCAATACCAAGATTGGTGAGGGTTTGCATCTCCCGCATCCGAATGGGATTGTGATCCATCCTGATGCCAAGATCGGTCCGAATGTGACCCTACTGCAACAGGTCACAATTGGTACCAAGTCTGCATACGATGACTCTGTTCCTACTTTGGAGCAAGGTGTCGATGTGGGTGCCGGTGCCAAGATTCTGGGTGGTATTACCATCGGTGCCTATTCGGTTATTGGCGCCAATGCGGTGGTGACCCATAGTGTTCCACCTGGTTGTGTTGTGGCTGGTTCCCCTGCCCGTATCATCGGTAACGTGGCGGACCTTGCCAAAAAGAAAACCCATCACCCAACGGCGTGAAGGCGCTGTTTAAGTAAGCTTCCCGGGGACTGCGTATAGCGGACCGTGCTCGCTCAAAACCATAAGGTTGCGAATTAAGACACGTAAGGGTGACGAATCCCTTAGCAGTCATCTCCCCATCACCCAACGGTATGTTGTACATTCTGCGACAGTCCGATAGGGTTGGACACTCAAGTGAGTTTTCCTCCCAATACACCTGGCAAGTCGGCGGCACTAAGCCGCGACATTCCGACGGCAACCCGTTCAACGATGTGGTTGAAGTGTATGCCGACGGATCCGAGTTAGAAAGTGTGCGTAGTCGGGTCACTGGTATCCCTGACGTACCTTCATCTAACTGTGTTGTTTGGAAACCACCCTTCGCTCAATTCATCTATGACTCGCTCGTCTATGAGCCTGTCTTGCCGGTGGTTCTACCGCCGCGACCCAATAAGCGACAAGCTCCCTAATGGGGGCTCTCGCCCCAAGAGTGGTCCGTCCTTTGCAAGTTGCAAGAGCCATACCATTCACATAGGCACCCATCGCCCAACGGTAGGTAGCCTCTAAGTGGAGAAACCAATCAATGTGTGCAACCACCGCAGCAGAGTTGTTGAACGACAAGCCGACCGATTCCGAGGTCGAACGTGTGGATACTCTTTGGAGTATGTTCAATTCGACAACCCAACTTCTGTCGGCTCTCAGGCTGGTTTTGATCGAACGAGAAGTCCTCGATCATGAAGTGAAAGCTTTGGACCAGTTCCTGCCCATCTTGGCACAAGCGGAAGCCGACAACATGAATACGCCCATCGTACCAAACGATACGCGGAAAGAGTTCTGGCACGATCCTTGCTGGCGTGAACGTGCCGTCGCCCCCATCACCCAACGGTAGAGATACACATGTTATACTTCGTAGTTGGAAGGGAACCCAACGAGCAAGAGTTCCCCTGGCATGTTGGCGGCAACATTCCCCGTCTTGGCAAGGTGGATAAGATCTACGCCGACGGGCACGAATTGGAACACCTGCAACGGATCGGTTTCGCGCTCGACAATACCAACGGCAACGTTTCCCTGTATGGTGACCGTGCCAATTCGGCACTCCGAGCTATGCGGCTGCATGCTCAAAGCAAGACCGAAACGCCCCAACCCGAGATCGGTTTGGGTGATGTCGTCAAGTGTGGTGAAGGCGCCTACATGACGGCAACGGTGTGCAAGATGAACGAAGATGGAACGGTGGATCTGTTTCGTCCCTACACTCACACGGCAGACTTTTCCTACACTGGCGGCGTGATCTGCTACGTGGGAATCGAGGATATCAAGTCTGTCAATCCGGCACGTCTCACTCTGATTCAAAAGGGTCAGAAGCTCAAGTAAGTCCCCATCACCCAACGGGTGGTAAGTTAGATAGTGAATCAACCCTCATTGAAGGGAAGGTCAATGTCCGAAGATAAGATGAGTTTTCAAAAGAAGCATAGCCGCAACGGTTATGCTTGGGCGTTCGAGTCTGACAGTAGCGGTCGGCTCGTTCTGGTTGCCAACGGTGGAGTCCGCAAAGTGTGCGGCTTGGTTGTCACCGCTCTGGGTCGGCATGGGCGCTTGAGCAAGAGTTCCGCAGCGGAATACTTGCGAGCCAATTTCCACCCGAGCTTCACCGCCAACGATCTGTCCAGCGTCTTCAAGCAGCTGGTCCAGCACGGCATTGCCCGTCGGATCGGTACGTCTCACAACTACACCCTCACCCGCAACGGCGCCAAGATCTGGCGCAGTATCGACAAGGTCTGATGCTCACACTTTCGTTTCAAGGCAGTACCATCAAGGTCGACCAGCCGAGCGAGATTCTGGTTACCAGCAACGGCGTGACCATCAATCCGTTCGGCAAGCCCAAAGCGGTTCGCAAGCTGGAATCCGTCGCCACGGCAATCGGGAACGCGCTTCCCGACATGAGCAAGCCGATTGGTCGGAAGAAGGATCCCAATTCCTTGTTCGGACGCATCGAGGCATTCGCCAATGGGCTGAAAGCCAAGGGCAAGAGTCGTGCCGAGATCATCTCTCAGATCAAGGTCCAGTTCGCCGACAACAACGCGGCAACCGTCAATAGCTACGCTTTCGTAGCCACGAAGTAAGGAAGGGCGCCAACGGGCGCCCGTTCCAACGGGGGTGGTACGTCTATTGCTAATTGCAAGACCGCTGCCACCCTGCTCGTGTCCCATCGCCCAACGGGTGTAAGAAGATTAGTGTATGAGTGACAACACGGTTGGAAAGCTGAGACAACAATCGGCATTGTGTGATGCCGACCGGCGAGTCGTGCTCGTGGCTTCAAGCATGGATCCGGATATCGCCAAGATTCTGTCTCAGCTGGAAGTGGTTTGTTTCTATCCGGATACCACGGATGAAAACCATTCGTTCAGCGAGTCGACCTTCAAGATTCGTGTGGGCAAGAAACCCATCACCCAACGGAAGATAAGCATTATATGCAGGTCGCAATAAGAATCCTGCGTGATAGCAGCAACACCTTCACCACTGCAAGTGTTGGTGTGAGAGTGGATGGATCACCCCAAAAAGTGACACTCATTCTCGAATGCGGGCGCGAATTGACAGTGTCACTGGAAGAGCTTCAGTACGCGCTGAAACAGCCCCCATCACCCAACGGTTGAAAGCTAAGTAGTATGATGGATTCAATGACGCTCGGTGCAACGCCTGCCGATGAGAAGTGTGCTCAAGTCGGTGCGCCCGATTACTATGAGACTGCTCGGCTGGAATGCCAAGTCTATCGGCGCCAGCTTCTCCGCATGTACAAAGCGGAACACAATCCCAATGGTGAGGATTGGGGTTTGCCGGAGCATTGTACGCTCCGAATGAGCAACAACCCGCATGATGCTGGAACCTACCACGAGGTAGAAGTTCGTTACAACGACGATTTTTATGGCGCTGTGGAAGCTGCGTTCTGGTTCGATGCGAATCTTCCCGGTCACTGGGACGAAGAAGCGCGTGCCGAATTGGCAGAGCTGATTCCCAATTGGAAAGCGGCGTGAAGTCTTCGGATCGGCAAGCGTCTATTGAGGCGCTTGCCTTGATTCTAAACCCGGAAAACCCATCACCCAACGAGGCAATGATACTCAATGCCTGGTTGCAAGTGAAAGAGATTCAATTCATGAACCAATTCGGAAAGCGACGTAGCCGATATTCCTGGAAAGATATCGGTCTCATTACGGCGGTTTGCCTGGTAGTCGGCGGCTGTTCGGTCGGGCTATCGAGCCTGTTCCTCGATACAGTAGGACCGGAATGTATGGT
>Ga0114940_10000986_pt1 | contig 11115 bp, 10 predicted proteins | sample ColdCreekSource_FD_87195 | JGI IMG/M metagenome (GOLD analysis project Ga0114940, IMG submission 87195) | Groundwater microbial communities from Cold Creek, Nevada to study Microbial Dark Matter (Phase II) - Cold Creek Source | ecosystem: Environmental > Aquatic > Deep subsurface > Groundwater ... | reverse complement strand
GTAGAGCATCGGGGTCGGACCCATGCCGACCCGCACTGCATCGATACCGGCGTCGTTCAGCCCGCGCACCACCGCTTCTTCAAGCATTGGCGAACTGAGCCGTCCGTCATAGCCGACCGCCGCCGCCTTGCCGCCATCGCGTGCCAGCAGCGTGCCGAAGCCGCGCCCGATCGCATAGGCATCCTCGCCGCCAAGGGTCTCGCCGATGATCCCGCGAATGTCGTATTCGCGCAGGACGGTGGAGTGGAAGCGGTGCGTCATGGGGGTCAGCTTTCAAAGGGCAATTCATCGAGCAACAGGTCGCGTGCGGCGTTGGCATCGTGGATCTGGGCGCTGCTGCCGCCGCGGTCCGGGTGGACCAGCGCGATCATGCGGCGATGCGCCTGCACTATCTCCTCACGGGTTGCATCGGCCTTAACGCCGAGCAATTTCCGTGCGTTAAGCACCACCTGGCCGCGATTGGCCGGGAGCGTGAGATAGTCCCATGGCCAGCGCTTGAACACCATCCGGCAGGCGATCGAGGCGAACACGGCAATCAGCAACAGGCGAGTCAGCATCGGCTTGTTCCTTGCGCGCTCAGGTCAGCGCCATTTCGGTCTGGGCCGGGACGGGCATTGGCAAGGCGAGCGAGGCAAGCAGGCTACGCAATTCCTGCCGCGCGACAAGGTGGCTGGTGCCAAGCTCGCCCAGTTGGCCCTTGTCGAGCAGGGTGAGGCCCGAAGGGAACAGTTCGCGATAGATCACGCGCTCCGAAAGGCCGCTGGCGATCCGGAAGCCGACGCGCTTGCTCAGCTCGGTCAATGCACCATCAAGCCGCCGCATGTTGCGTGCTTCGACGTGCTGGGTGCGGTTGCGGACCACCACCCAGTCCATCTCGCGGCGCTTGTTCTTGATGCTCGCCATCGCCCGCTTCTTGCGCGCTTCCCAGATCAGCTCGGCATAGAACGAGAGCTTGCGGACCTTGAACGTCTCGGCATCGACCTGCCCGATCAGGTCGAAATCGACGAAGCTGTCATTGAGCGGGGTGACCAGCGAATCCGCCTCGGTGGCGACATGGCGAGCGAACGGATCATCGCGCCCCGGGGTGTCGAACAGCAGGAAATCCATGCCTTCGCCGAGTTCGCCCGAGAGAGCATCGAGCGCGTCCACGCTGTCGCCGTCGAACACGGCGAAGCGCGCGGTCGGCAGTTCGATCTCGCGCCGCCGCATCGTCTCGGCGCGGTTTTCGAGATAGCGATGGAGCGTGCGCTGGCGCGGATCGAGGTCGATCGCCGCGACTTTTGCCCCCTGATAGGCCAGCGCAATCGCCACGTGGACGGCAGTGGTCGACTTGCCGGTGCCGCCCTTTTCGTTGGCGAAAACAATACGGTGAGGGGCGGGCACGGGCCGGAATACCTTTCTGCAGTTGCTGCGGGGCGCGATGTGGCCTTATGGCCGGTTACACCAGTGTTCTACGCCAGGGTGACGACGCCGTGCAAACCGTCAGCGAGCTTGTTCCACTACGCGATGCAGTGTCCACGTTAAAGCGCGACGGCGCGCTAGCGCTGGTCCCGACCATGGGCGCGCTCCACGAAGGGCATCTGACACTGGTGCGTGAGGCCCAGCAACGCGCTGCGCACGTCGCCGTCTCGATCTTCGTCAACCCGCGCCAGTTCGGGGCGAACGAGGATCTGGATGCCTATCCGCGCCAACTTGCACGCGATTCGGCACTGCTTGAGGCGGAGGGGGTGAGCCTGCTGTGGGCGCCCAGCGCCGGCGCGATGTATCCGGCGGGATATGCCACCAATGTCTCGGTTTCCGGAATCAGCGAGGGCCTGTGCGGCGCGGCGCGGCCCGGGCACTTTGACGGGGTCGCGACCGTCGTCTGCAAGCTGTTCAATCAGGTCCAGCCCGATCTGGCGCTGTTCGGCGAAAAGGACTGGCAGCAGCTCGCGGTGATCCGGGCAATGGCCCGTGATCTCGACCTGACCTTGCCGCATGTTGGCGCAATCATCGGGGTGCCGACGGTGCGCGAAGCGGACGGTCTGGCGATGAGCTCGCGCAACGCGTACCTCACGCCGCAGCAGCGCGCCGATGCCGCCGCGCTGCCCCGGGGGATGCGCTGGCTGATTGAGAACGTGGTCAAAGGCCAACCGATTGCTGAGGCCCTGCTCGAGCTGGAAGAGAATCTGCTCGCCGGCGGGTTTGGCAGCATCGACTACGCCAAGGTTTGCGACGCCGCATCGCTGGAGGAACTGGCCACGCTGGGCGACAGGCCCGCACGTCTGCTGGTTGCAGCGCGGATCGGCAAGACCCGGCTGATCGACAATATGGCGGTGGGGTGAGACTGGAGCGGGTAAGGGGAATCGAACCCCTCTAGCTAGCTTGGAAGGCTAGTGCATTACCACTATGCTATACCCGCACTCTGCGCCGGGCCTATAAGGGCATCGCGCCGGTGCGGTCAATCGTCCCGCAAAAACACAGGGTAAATTAGCGCTTTACCATCCCGGCATTCGGGGGCAGCTTCCGCTCCGTCGCAATAGACGACAGATCTGGAGGGGTCCCATGAAGAATATCAACGCCTTGTTGGCGGAAGCTTTCGGTACATTCTGGCTGGTTTTCGGCGGCTGCGGGGCAGCGGTTCTGGCGGCGGGCGTCGTCCCCGGCGGGATCGGCATGCTGGGCGTTAGCCTCGCGTTCGGCCTGACTGTGGTGACGATGGCCTATGCGGTCGGACACATTTCTGGCGGACACTTCAACCCGGCGGTGACGGTCGGGCTGTGGGCCGGCGGGCGGTTTCCCGCGAACGGCGTGCTGCCCTACATCCTCGCGCAGGTGGTCGGCGGGATCATTGCCGCCTTCACGCTCTATTGCATCGCCAGCGGTAAGGCCGGGTATGACCTGTCGGCCAGCGGCCTCGCCAGCAATGGCTATGGTGCGCATTCGCCGGGTGGCTACGGCTTGCAGGCCGGCTTTCTGATCGAGGTGATCCTGACCGCGTTCTTCCTGTTGGTGATCATGGGCAGCACCCATGGCCGTGCTCCGGCCGGGTTCGCACCACTGGCGATCGGTCTGGCGTTGACGCTGATCCACCTGATATCGATTCCGGTGACCAACACTTCGGTCAATCCGGCGCGCAGCACCGGACCGGCGCTGGTCGAGGGCGGGATCGCGTTGCAGCAGCTATTTGTGTTCTGGCTCGCGCCGCTGATCGGCGGCGTGATCGGCGGACTGATCTATCGCCATCTGCTGGCGAGCGACGACTAGACGCCGCGCCGCAGGCGCAAAAGCAAAGGGCCGCCGCATCGAATGATGCGGCGGCCCTTTCTATTGGGTGGGGTGAGCGGGCCGGTGCCGCCCAGGAACCCTCAGTGCCCCTTCTTCTCCGCCCAGATGTTGCGGTAGGAGAGGTAGCCCAGCACGGTTGCGAACAGCAGGAAGCCGAGCACTGCCCAGCCAGCCTGGAGCCGCTTTTCGAGCTTGGGCTCTGCCGTCCAGATCAGGAACGAGGCAACGTCCTTGGCCATCTGGTCAACGCTGGACTTGGTCCCGTCGCTGTAGGTCACCTGGCTTTCGCCAGTCAGCGGCGGCGCCATCGCGAGGTTGAGGTTGGCGAAGTACGGGTTGTAGTGCAGCCCATTGGGGGTCTTCGCATCGGGGAAGTGCTTGAGCAGTTCGGCCGGCTGCTCGGCATAACCGGTCAGCAGCGAATAGACATAGGCCCCGCCGTTGTGGCGCGCTTTGGCCATCAGCGAAAGGTCAGGCGGCACGCCCTGTCCGGCATAGGTCACCGGCGGGAAATGGTCAGCCGGAAGGCCCGGGCGATCCTTGACCTCACCGGTGATCGGATCCTTGCCCGCGACAGTCGCCTTGGCAGCGATCGCCTTCACTTCGGCTTCGCTGTAGCCCAGCGCGGCGAGATCGCGGAAGGCGACCTGCTTGAGGCTGTGGCAGGCAGCGCAGACTTCGGTGTAAACCTGAAAGCCGCGCTGGACCTGCTCGCGGTCGAAGTGCCCGAACACGCCGTCGCTGGCGAAGTGGACCTTCTTGGGGTGTTCGTGGAACGCGTGCTCGACCGTTTCGGCGGCCGGTTCGGTCACCGCGTTATACGCGCCGGTGCCCAGTGAGACGAGCAGCGCGAGCGTGAAGAACGCGCCGATCAGGATGGAGAAGATGCGGATCATGGGTCTGTCTCTCTTTCCGTCTCGCTCAGGCCTTGGGCGGCAGCAGGGCGGCACTATCCTTGCCGAGCACCGCTTCGGTGATCGAGAAGGGCAGCGGATCGGGGCGTTCGATCGCCGAGACGATCGGCAGGATGATCAGGAAGTGTGCGAAGTAGTACATCGTCGCGACCTGACTGATCATCACGTAGGGTTCCGCTGCCGGAGCGCCGCCGCAATAGAACAGCACCGCCATCGTCGGGATCAGGCCGAACCAGAAGAACTTCTTGAACACCGGGCGATAGGTGCCCGAGCGGACCGGCGAACGGTCCAGCCAGGGCAGGAAGAACCACACGAGGATCGCCGAAAACATCGCCAGCACGCCCATCAACTTCGCCGGGATGAACAGCAGGTCGACGGTGAAGGCGCGCAGGATCGCGTAGAACGGCCAGAAGTACCACTCAGGCACGATGTGCGCAGGCGTCTGCATCGGGTTCGCCGGAATGTAGTTGTCCGGGTGGCCGAGCGCGTTGGGCATGAAGAACACGAAGGCGCTGAGGATCACAAGGAACAGCCCGATCGTCCAGCCATCCTTGGCGACGAAGTAGGGGAAGAACGGCAGCGTATCGCTCTCGCTCTTCACTTCGACGCCGGTCGGGTTCGACGAGCCGGGGATGTGCAGCGCCCAGACATGGAGGATCACCACGCCCAGGATCACGAAGGGCAACAGGAAGTGCAGCGAGAAGAAGCGGTTGAGCGTGGCGTTATCCGGCGCAAAACCGCCGAGCAGCCAGTGCTGGATCGGCTCGCCCACCAGCGGGATTGCGCCGAACAGGCCGGTGATGACCTGCGCGCCCCAATAGCTCATCTGCCCCCAGGGGAGCACGTAGCCCATGAAGGCAGTGGCCATCATCAGCAGGAAGATCACCACGCCGAGCAACCAGATCATCTCGCGCGGGGCCTTGTACGAACCGAAGTAGAACCCGCGGAAGATGTGCAGATAGACCACCACGAAGAACGCCGAAGCACCGTTGGCGTGGCCATAGCGCATCAGCCAGCCCCAGTTGACGTCGCGCATGATGTGCTCGGTCGAATCGAAGGCGATCGCGGCATTGCCGGCATAGTGCATCGCCAGCACGACGCCGGTGACGATCTGGATCACCAGGCACAGCCCGGCGAGGAACCCGAAGTTCCAGAAATAGTTGATGTTGCGCGGAACTTCATAACCGCCACCGACGGCACCATAGATCAGGCGCGGCAGCGGCAGTTTTTCATCCATCCACACCATCAACGGGTGGCTCGGCGTGTATTCCTTGGCCCAGGGAAAGCTCATCGTGGGTATCCTCAGCCGATCTTGATCTTGGTGTCGGACAGGAAGGCGTATTCCGGAACCTGCAGGTTCTTCGGCGCCGGTCCCTTGCGAATGCGCGCGGCAGTATCATAGTGCGAGCCGTGGCAGGGGCAGAAATACCCGCCGAACTCACCCTTCACTTCACCCTCTGCGGCACCTTGCGGCACGCAGCCGAGGTGGGTGCAGACGCCCATCGTGATCAGCCAGTTCTCATGGCCGACCTGGGTGCGCTCGGTCAGGGTCTGCGGATCGCGCAGTGAATTGACATCGACCTTGTTCGCCTCGGCGATTTCGGTCGCGGTCAGGTTGCGGATGAACACCGGCTGCTTGCGGAACACCGCCTTGATCGCCTGCCCGCTCTCGATCGCGCTGATGTCGACTTCGGTCGAGCTTTCAGCGAGCACGTCGGCCGAGGCCGACATCTGACTGATCAGCGGGATCAGCGTGGCGGCAGCGCCGACGCCGGCCGCGCTGACCGCAGCGATATTGATGAAATCGCGACGGCGCACTCCATCGGTGCCGTTCAGCTCCGGAGTGGCGATGACCGCATCGTCTGCCATGTTGAACCGTATCCTGCTTCTGTTCGACCGTCCGGCTGCCCTGGGCATTACACCCTTGAAGGCAGCGGTCGGCCATCCCAAATCCTGTGTCCAGGAAGCCCCGTGACGACCTGCCGGACCCAGTCAATAAGACGAGGCGGCATGCCGACTTGGCGGGCCTGATAGACGCGAAGCGCCGCGCTGCCAACAGCGATTTTTGCACTGGCCTTTGCGTATGTTGCAGGCACTTCAGCCCAGCCCGATCAGCGAAATCTGGCGGCCGTAGGTCGGCTCGCTGCGATGGGTGGCGCGGCGATAGGAATAGAACCGCTCTGGTGCCGGGTAGGTATCGAGCGCTAGCCGCTCGACCGCGCGAATCCCCGCGTTTTCGAGCCGGGCGGCGACATAGCCTTCAAGGTCGAACTGGAAGTGGCCGGGCGTGCCGGGGGCAAAGAACTGTCCGTTGCCCGTATCGGCGGCACAGAACTGCACGCGGAAGCCCGCGTCCACCTCATAGCTCGGCTGGGCGATGCAGGGGCCGACCGCTGCAACGATCCGGCTGCGATCGGCACCGAGCGCTTCCATCGCCGCAATTGCCGCATCGGTGACCCCGCCGACCGCGCCTTTCCATCCAGCATGCGCCGCGCCGACAACTCCCACCGCCCGATCAGCGAACAGCACCGGCGCGCAATCGGCGGTGACTACCCCAAGCACCAGCCCCGGACGGTTGGTCACCAGCGCATCGGTATGAGGCCGTGTCGCATCTGGCCACGGCTCGATGACGACCACACAATCGGCGGAGTGGACCTGATAGACCGTTGCCAGTCGCGCTCCGGGCAGGACGGCGTCCACGGCGAGGCAGCGATTGGCCTGAACGGCGCTGTCATCGTCGCCCGCGCCGAGCCCGACGTTGAGCCCCGCCACCAGCCCGCTCGAAACGCCGCCGCGCCGCCCGAGGAAGCCGTGGGCCACGCCGTCCAGCACGGCGGCGCGGTTGACTTCGACTTCAGCCAAGCGACTTGCTGACCTGCTCGAAGGTGTCCTTCGAGAGCTTGCGAACCTCGGCAATGCGTTGCAGCTCGGCCTGCATCAGCGCGGCGCGGACCGGCTCGATCCGCCGCCAGCGCCCGAGCGGAGCAACAAACCGCGCCGCGGTCTGCGGGTTGACCGGATCGAGCGCGATGATCAGGTCGGCGATCATCCGGTAGCCGCGTCCGCTGGCATCGTGGAACGCGCCCGGGTTGACTGCCATCGCCATGTACAGCGCACGCACCCGATTGGGGTTGGTCAGGGTGAAATCCGGATGCTCGGCCAGCGCCGCGACATGATCGAGCACACCAGCGTGCAGCGAACCCGCCTGGAGCGAGAACCACTTGTCGATCACCAGTGCGTTGCCGGCAAAGCGCTGATGGAAGTCGGCCAGCTTATCCGCCCGCAGCGGAGTGCCCAGACCACACAGCACCATCAGCGCGCCTTGGCGGTCGGTCATGTTGTCCGCCGCGTCATACTGCGCACCGGCCAATTGCGCCGCGCGCTGCGGCACGCCGGCGGCGAGGTAGGCCAGCGCCTGGGTCTTGCACTTGCGCGCACCCCGCGCCGCGGCCGAGAGGCTGTAAGGCACCGCGCTGGTGCGCTGGTGCAGATCGGCCAGCTGCTGCTCCAGCCGTTGGCCGAGCCACGCCTTAAGCGCCTCGCGCTCGGCATGGATCGCGCCGGGATCGGCAATCGCGAATTGCTCGGCCAGATAGCCTTCGCCGGGCAGGATCAGCAATTCGCCGCGCATCAGGTCATCGAGTGCCGGATCGCCCAGCACCGCCGCCAGCGCCTCGCCGATCGCCGCGCGTCCGGCATCGCGGTCTGCATCGCACAGCGTGCCGCCGCCGATCAGCGCAACCAGGTGCTGAACCACGAGCTGCTGCAACGCCTCATACCGCGCGAAGGGATCGTCATCGTGGGCGGCCAGGAACATCAGGTCGGCCGAGGACTGTCCGGCATCGAGCGCGACCGGGGCGGAAAAGCCGCGGTTGATCGAGAGCACCGGTTTTTGTCCGAATCCGGCAAAGCTCAATTCTACTTGAGGTTTATCCAGCACCACCAGCTGCTCGCCGCCATGCTGACCGGTCGCGCGGTCGAACAGCGCCAGCCGCAATGGGATCGGCACCGGCCGCTTGTCCGGCTGGCCGGGTGTAGGTGGGACCGTCTGGGTCAGCGTCAGCGTTGCGATCTCGCCCGCATGGCTCAGCCGCGCTTCGACCCGCGGCGTACCTGCCTGCGAATACCAGCGACGGAATTGCGCAAGGTCGAGCCCCGCACCGTCCTCGATCGCCTTGACGAAGTCTTCGCAGGTCGCCGCTTCGCCGTCGTGGCGGTCGAAATAGAGGTCCGTGCCCTGCCGAAACCGCTCGGGACCCGCCATGGTCCGCATCATGCGGATCACCTCGGCCCCCTTGTTGTAGACCGTCGAAGTATAGAAGTTACTGATCTCCTGGTACGAATCTGGCCGGATCGGGTGCGCCAGCGGACCCGAATCCTCCGGGAACTGCGCCGCGCGCAGCACCCGCACATCTTCGATCCGCTTGACCGCCGCGCTGCCCATGTCCTGGCTGAACAGCTGGTCGCGCAGCACGGTGAAGCCTTCCTTGAGGCTCAGCTGGAACCAGTCACGACAGGTCACGCGGTTGCCCGACCAGTTGTGGAAGTACTCGTGCGCGACCACCCCCTCGATCCCGTCATAGTCCATGTCGGTCGCGGTTTCGGGATCGGCGAGAATGTAGCGGGTATTGAAGACGTTGAGCCCCTTGTTCTCCATCGCCCCCATGTTGAAATCGGCCACGGCGACGATGTTGAACAGATCGAGATCGTATTCGCGCCCGAAGGTGTCCTCGTCCCACTTGAGCGAATCCTTGAGCGCCTGCATCGCATGGTGGGTGCGGTCCTGATCGCCTTCCCGGACCCAGATGTTGAGCGCGACCTTGCGGCCTGACATGGTCGTGAAGCTGCTTGAATTGGCGACGAGATCGCCCGCGACCAGCGCGAACAGGTAGCTCGGCTTGGGCCAGGGATCGTGCCATTCGGCCCAGTGGGTGCCGTCGGCTGCTTCGCCGGTTGCGGTGCAATTGCCGTTGGAGAGCAGCACCGGGAACGCAGTCTTGTCCCCTGCCATCCGCACCGAATAGACCGAAAGCACGTCGGGACGGTCGGGGAAAAAGGTGATCCGGCGGAAGCCCTCCGCCTCGCACTGGGTGCAGAGCATCCCGTTCGAGGCATAGAGTCCCATCAGCTGGCTATTGGCGGCGGGATTGATCGAGGTGGTGATGGCAATGGTGTGCGCAGCGCCGGGCAGGTCGATCAACAGATCGTCGCCGTCCATCCGCCAGTCGTTGACCGCTTCGCCGTCAACTGTGACCGCATCGGCGGTCAAGCCATCGCCATTGAGGCGCAGGGTTGGCGATCCGTTCCCAGCCGGATTGCTGGCGACTTGCAGCGTCGCGGTGACCCGGGTCGTGTCGATCCCGAGCGCGAAATCGAGCGCGATCTGCGGCACCTGCCAGGCGGGCGGCTGGTAATCCTCACGCCGGATCGTCGCAGGCGCTTGCGGCGGCACGGCGGCGTCGGCGGTTTCGGGGTTGGTGGCGGGCTCGGAGGGTCTGCTGGCGATGTCCATCCGCCCAATCTAGTCGAAGTGCTTCCGATTGCCACCCGCCACGCTAAGAGACTGTCATGCAGCGTCTGTTTATCTTTGGCCTAGGCTATACCGCAAGCCGGATCGCCGAGGCATTCGCAGCGCAGGGCTGGGAAGTCATCTCTACGGGGAGCGCCGGAACACTTCGCTTTGATGACGTTTCGAATGTGTTGTTAGCGCTGGCCGATTCCAACCATGTGCTCTCCTCAGTCCCGCCCTCGGCCGATGGCGATCCGGTGCTCGACACTTACGGCGAGGCGTTGGACGGCAAGTGGCTCGGCTATCTCTCCTCGACCGGGGTTTACGGCGATACCGGTGGCGCCTGGGTCGACGAATCCGCGCCAACTGGCACCGGCCGCCGCACCGCGCGGGCCGAGTCCGACGCCGCATGGCTGGCACGCGGCGCACGGGTGCTGCGACTGCCGGGAATCTACGGGCCGGGTCGCTCGGCGCTCGACCGGGTGCGCGAGGGCCGCGCAACCCGCATCGACCTGCCCGATCAGGTGTTCAGCCGGGTCCATGTCGACGACATCGTGCAGGGCTGCGTCAAAGCGCTCGATGCCGCACCGGGTGCCTACAACCTTGCCGACGATCTGCCGAGCAGCCAGAACGCCGTGATCGAATTTGCCAGCCGCCTGCTCGGGCTAGACCCACCCCCGCTCCAGTCGCTCGAAGAAGCCGCACTCAGCCCGATGGCCCGCGCGTTCTATGCCGAGAACCGCCGCGTCTCAAACCACAAGGCCAAACGCTTGCTCGGCTGGTCCCCGCGCTATCCGACCTACCGCGAGGGACTGGCATACTGCCTGCTTTAGTAAGGCGACATGTAGATCCGGCCTTTGGTCCAGTCGGCCCTGAGGTCGATACCGCCCGCAACTGGACGGTCGAACACATCTTTGCCGCCTAAAAACTGGTTCGAGGCCATTGCGATCCGGCAGCTGGCAGCGTCGTACGCATCGGCATAGCTCGGCCCTATGACAAGGCACGAGGTCGGTTTGCCTTGCGCGTCGATCTGCACGCGGACGACCACCGGCCATTTCGGCACGTCGCTGCCGGGAACCTCGGCTGGGAGGATCGCAATGTCGGCGGTTATCCCGGGCAGGACCGCTGGCTTCGGCAGTTGCAGCCGCGCCTTGTCCCCTTTCCAGTGCGCTTCGATCGGCAGGCCGCGGACTTGCCAGCGGGTCGGGAGGTTGCGGACCGTCATCAGCCCGGCGCAGGTCGCGGCATCGAGCCGGGGATCGCCGCTGGCCTGCTTGACCTCGCAGATCAATGCCCGGCCGTCGGCGGCGAAATCGACCAAAACGCCGACCACGGCTTGCTTGGGCAAGCTCTTCCGATCGCTCAGAAAGTCCTTGAACTTCGGGGTAACAAAGCTGACCCGCTCGCTCAGGTAATGGCTCGGTG
>Ga0114940_10000985_pt1 | contig 11122 bp, 12 predicted proteins | sample ColdCreekSource_FD_87195 | JGI IMG/M metagenome (GOLD analysis project Ga0114940, IMG submission 87195) | Groundwater microbial communities from Cold Creek, Nevada to study Microbial Dark Matter (Phase II) - Cold Creek Source | ecosystem: Environmental > Aquatic > Deep subsurface > Groundwater ... | reverse complement strand
GTTGGCGGTCATGATTTTGTCACCGACTTTCGTTCCTTCTGGAGCGATGTGGTAACGGTATTCTCCATCCTTGTAACACACCAACATGATGAAGGCGCTGCGATTTGGATCGTACTCAATGGAACGCACGGTTGCTTCGATATTGAGCTTGTCGCGTTGATCGAAATCGAGCTTACGAATTTTGATCTTGTTTCCAGCTCCACGGTGACGAGTGGTGATCACTCCCATGTTGTTACGACCGGCATCCTCCTTCTTGGTGGTCAACAAGGACTTGTGAGGCTTGTTGGTGGTCACTTCTTCATAAGTGAGGGCGCGCAGTTCGCGTCGTCCGTTCGTCGTTTTTTTGAAGGTCTTGATTGGCATATTATTTGCTTACTGGAGCTGATTTAGAGGTTTTTGCCTTTGTAGGCTTAGCTTTACCGAAGTCGAGTTTCTCTCCAGGCTTGAGAGTGACAATCGCACGGCGCATTCCCTGACGCTTTTCCAAGGGATGTTTCCCTTTTCCGAGACGATACTTAGGAAGCGTGTGCAGAATGTTGACTCGAGCCACTCCAACTCCATAGAGAGAGTGGAGAGCGTTCTTCACATCGACTTTCGTAGCGGAGTCGTGCACCTCGAAGGTGAACTTGCTGATGGCCTCCTGGCGTACGCTTTTTTCGGTGAGTACCGGTCGGATGAGAATTTGAGAGAGATTCATAAGGTTGGAATAAGGGACTCTAGTCTTTATAAGTGTTCTCGAGGTCTTTCAGTGCAGTTCCTGTGAAGAGGATCACATCGTACTTCAGCAGGTCCCCAGGATTGAGGTAGCCGGAGAGGATGGTCTTGCTCTTAGGGAAGTTGCGAGCTGAAATTTTGAGTATTTTTTCTTCACGGTTTCCTACCACGAGCACGTCACGAGTCACGGGCAGTTTGCCAATGAGTTCAGCGAAAGTCTTGGTCTTTGGAACGTCGAGTTCAAACTTGTCCAGGGCGATGATTTTTCCATCCTTAGCCTTGGAAGACAAGATTTGGAAGAGAGCCTTGCGGCGCATCTTCTTAGGCATCATGATTTCAAAGTTCTGCCATTTCTTAGGTCCGAATACCACTCCTCCTCCTCGCATGTGGGGGTTCTTGATGGAACCTTGACGAGCGCGGCCGGTGTGCTTTTGAGCAAAAGGTTTCTTTCCTCCTCCTCGTACCATTCCCTTTGTGAGGGTGTGAGCAATTGGACGACGAGCGTTCTTTTGCTGGTACATGAGGTAGCTGTGGACAAGACCTTCGCCACCTTCGATTTCGAAGATGTTTTTAGCGAGAGTTACTTCTCCCTTTTGTTCTCCGCTCTGGTTGTAAAGAGGTGCTTTCATAGTTTTTAAAGCGCACTATCGCGCGTGTTAATCTTTTTTACGGATGATGACGAGGGAGCCTTTTGAGCCAGCCACTGGACCTTTGATGCCCATGAGACTTTTTTCCTTGTCGAGGTAAACCACTTCAACGTTGGACAGAGTCATTGTATCCAGACCCATGTGTCCAGCCATGCGCATACCCTTCCATACTTTTCCGGGACGAGCGCGGGCTCCGATGGATCCTGGCTCACGCATGAAGTGAGATCCGTGAGTACGAGGTCCTCCACGGAAATTGTGACGTTTCATCACTCCTTGGAAACCTTTACCTTTGGATACGCTTGTGATTTTAGCAATCTCTCCAACTTCGAAGGTGTCTAGGGACACCACGTCGCCGGCTTTGAAAGTGCTGTCCCCTTCAGGGATGCTGAATTCTCGGAGATGACGGAACTTGCGGTTCTTCGTCGGTTTCTTCAATGCGTCGAACCCAAGGACTAGCGCCGGATATCCGTCCTTATCAGTGGTTTTGACTTGCACTACCGTGTTAGGGAGGCATTCAACCACTGTGAGGGGGATCACACGACCGTCGTCTTGAATCAAACGGGTCATACCAATTTTTCTTCCTAGGATTCCTGCCATATCGTATTAGAGCTTAGTGAGATGAGAGTTTTTGGACTTGTCCCCGTATGGGGTCCTCGGGCGAGGAGCCGTGCCTCCGATCTAAGATAAATGCCCGGAGATACTACTTAACGCTTGGATTCAAGTCAATACTATTTTGCAGCCTTCTTTACGGTTTTCTTTGGAGCTGCAGCCTTTTTTCCGGCTTTCTTCGAGTCGGAGTCGTCTTTATCCCCATCTTTTTCGTCTTTTTCCATGATCATTTTGATCTCGATGTCTACTCCGGAAGGCAGTGACAAGTTGGACAACTCTTCAATGGTGGCTGGAGTGCTGTCTGTGATGTCGATGAGGCGCTTGTGGGTGCGGATTTCGTACTGATCACGTGCATTCTTGTGGACAAAGGTCGATTTGAGTACGGTGATGCGGTCGATGATGGTGGGCAGAGGAATTGGGCCCATGAGGATGGCGCCTGTTTTTGCTGCGGTTTCCATGATGAGACGAGCGGCTTCGTCGATCACTTTGTGGTCGAAGGACTTGATCTTGATACGAATCTTTTGCTTGGACATGGGGGGATGGGGTTAGATGTGAAGATTTAAAAATGCCGAGACTTTAACATCTCGGTTCACAAGGCTTTGCGGCCTAAAGGAAGTTTGAGATGTCCCGGCGGGTGGCCGAGGAGCGTCCTAAAAGCAGGACACTGCATTTTCTTGCGGGATCTTTTTAACCGAAAGCCTGTGAACTGTCAAATGGGAAATAGCTTTGCCTCTTTAGCACGGGCTGCTTTTTGGTGCTTCATAGACTGAGGTATTTCTGATCGGTTTAAAGGTGTCGGTCTTCGATTTCCGCCCGTACCCTTTTGAGGATGTCGTAGTTGATGGGGCCAAAAAGGGCGCGGCCTTTGCTCTCTTTTTCGAACCGTGGGAGGTCTGCGTACTGCAAGTCAATAAAGTAGCCTTCCGTGATGGGGCGGTGGGTGAAGCAGGCGGTGATGCGTGGAGCGTAATCCTTGGCGAACCATTCTTGTAGATTTTGGTCCTGCCCTTTGTATATGTCCGAATGAAGGCTTGCGTTGCTGATTGCTGAGGGGGGTTCTACCCTTATGGCTTTGATCGTTCTGAGGAAAATGTTTTCAATATAATAAAGTAAACAAGGTTCCGGTTGGTGCTGCTCCCAATCGAGAAAATCACCATGGTCGGTTTTGGTGAGAGCGCTTACTAGTATGCCGGGTTCAGAAGATTTTGTTGTCAGGTTCCACCAGAGGTCATTTTCATCTTCTAGCTGAGGAATGGAAAATCCATCGATGGAGAGCTCGCACGGCTTATGAGGCTCTTCGCGCTTTCCGTTGAAGAGTCTGGCTCGGTTGGAAAGAGGCATGCCGGTGAATGTGTTGAAAAAACCAAAAGTTTTTCTGGCTTCCGTGGGGCAGAGTACGCTTGAGGGCTCTGCTTTTGGATCACGTCCACCTTCAGTGAGGTCTATTCTCACCGTGAGCATGGCTTCTTTGGGAGATCCTTCCATCAGGGGGCTGTTGACATGATAGTATTTGATTCTATAATCAAATTTGTTTTTGTGCAAGCCGTGAAGGTGTTTTTATCCTTTGAAGTGTCAGGTCATGGCAATAATACTCAAATTGCTTGTGGACCTTGGATGATCTGCACGATGAGAAGCGAAAAAGTTATTTTCACAAGAAGTGCAAATTTTTGAGTTCTCAATGTTTTCTAAGGGGATTCCAAATTTAGATAAGTCTTGTTCTATAGAATTCCACAAATCGACAAAAGTTTTCCCATCCCTGGTGTTTAGGTTTGAGTATTCCTTCGCGAACAATTCAATTTGTTCTTTATTGTCTACAGAGTAGCAACATGGCCCTATTGATGGGCCGATGTAAATTCGAAAATCTTTTTTTTGGCAGCCGTATTCCTTTTGCATTTTTTTAAGAGTTTTTATCGCAATTTTTTTAATGGTGCCTTTCCATCCGGAATGGACCGCTGCAATGACTTTCTCCGTCGGGTCAAATATTAAAATTGGCATACAGTCAGCAGCGTATACAACTAGATTGATGGCTTTGCAGTTTGTGATCATCGCATCTGTATTTGGGATGCTGCTTGAACTATTGAAAGTCCCTTTTCCTTCGTCATTTTCATTGATCCTTGCGATGTTGTCGGTATGATTTTGTTCACATAAGAAAACTGAATGATTCAATGGTAAATTGAGTTCTTCTAAAAATTTTGCACGGTCAATGATCACTTCATTGCTATTCAAATCATATTTGAAAGAAAGTGGTCCAAATGCTTTTGTTGAAGTTCCGTGATGAATGTTTGAGAAATTGGATAGAATTTTGGACCGTACAATTTTCTGCATAGATATGTTTTATTCGTGTGTTGAATCAGGATGCACTGCGAAATTATAATGGGTGTGCTTTTTAAGGCAAATCAAAAGCCCCACATTGCTGCAGAGCTTTTGGGCTTATGGTCTTGCTTTCTACCAGCTTTGGTCGAGCTGGGAGAGCAGGTCTTTGACGAGGGGAACGATGACGAAGTGAGGCGCTCCGCTTGTTTCGGCGTCTAGGACAGGGAAGAAGTAGGCGGGAGCGTAGTAGGACTTGTAGTCGCTTGTGCTGGTGTCCAGCATTTGGATAGTGTTGATGGTGGGAGTTCCCAGATTCAGGCTCACTGTGTCGCTGGAATTTTCCTTGGCGGTTTGAAGTCCACTGTTGTCTAGGCCGCCGAACTTGGCTGCGGAGAAGAGCTCGTCGTTGGTGGCGGTTGCGTAAGCGGAGGTGATGAATTTTTCTGGGGTCAGGCTTTGGAAGTCCATCACTTCTTTGTTCACCATGTCCACGTTGGCGGCGCCGATGAGGGGAACGCCACTCAGGCCGTAGATGGTGTGGCCATTGATCATGAGATCGTAGTTGAGGGTGGCGAGGGGGCTGTAGGTGGTGATGCCGTTTTCGTAGTGGTCGCTGATGAAGGGGGCCGCGAAGGTGCCGATGGTGTCTGTGGCCAAGTGGTGGTCGGCCATGAAAGTGTTGAAGATGCCAAGGATTTCATCGTCGCTCAGGAGTTCTTCTTGGGGGAAGACTTTGAGTGTGTTTTCGTCTTCACCATCGCAGGGAAGGTAGCTGCCGCAAAGATTTTTCCAGTTTGGATTTTGAATGGCCACGTTGAAGTTGAAATTGGTGATTCCACTGTTGTTCCAGTCGGTGAGGTTTTTGCTGGCGAGGAAATCGTTGAATTCTTGCTCCGTGTAAGGGGCGGGGGCAATCACATCCATGGTGGAGGCGAGCGAGGGAAGGGTGTCTCCGGTGTAGGTGTAGACGTATTGAGTGCTCCTGGCGTCTCCGTTGGAATCGAGATCTCCGCCACCACCCAGGCCATTACCGTAGGCATTGGTGTTTAGATTGAGTGTGCCGAAGGCGTTGGGTTCAATAGGAGTGAACTCGGTTTTGGCGGTGTTTTCGGCGACGAGTTGGTCGCTCGGAACTTTTGCGTTGAAGAGATAATAGCTGGTGGGAATGGCCACGAGCAGGAGGACGGCGAAGGCTAAAGTGAAGGATTTCATGAAGGAGAAGGATTGAGTTTGAGGCAGTTCGCTGAGGATTTCTGCTCTCAAGGATTTATAAAATTGTTTGTCCCAAGTGATGTTGGGGCGACTCTTTTGAATTTCTTCAATGAGTTCGGTGAGGGCTTCTTTGTGCATTTTGAGAGAGGGGTCCAGGAGCAGGAGTTCGGCTAGGATTGTTTTGGTGTTTTTCATCGGATTTGGATGAGGAATAAAATGAAGAAGGAAAGGAAGGTGATGGTTTCGCTGCGGAGTAGGGAGAGCGCTCGCATGAAAGTCATTTTGAGGGCGGCCTCCGTTTTGCCGGTGAGCTCGGCGATTTCTTTATAAGAGAGGTCATCCCAGAGCCGGAGCAGCACGATTTTTCGTTGTTCCGCGGAGAGTTTTTCGAGCAGGGCTTTCACGCGTTCGTGGTTTTCTTGCGTGAGGATGGATTCCAGAACATCGTCCTCGGCGCTGATTTTTTCAGCGGCTTCGATGCTGCTTTGTGGCTTGTGGCTACGAAAGTGATCGATGAGGGTGTTTTGCGCGATGTGGTAGAGCCAAGTTTTGAGGCTGGCTTTGCTTGCATCGAATTGCTCAATGTTTTCCAGCGCCTTTAGAAAGGTGTGACTGGTGAGATCTTCCGCCGTTTGCCGGTCGCTGATGCGATAGGCGATGTAGGAATAAATCTTGGGGAAGAGTTCACTGTACTCTGCGCTGAACTGAGTTGCGTCCATGGACTGAAAGTTAACTTGTTGGAATTCCACAGCATTATACGGTGGCCACGAAAAAAGGTAACAAAAAAGCCCCCGTATTTCTACGAGGGCTCTTAAAGTTTACCGAACGGAGCGGGAAATTATTTGATGATCTTTCCTACTACTCCGGATCCAACGGTGCGTCCTCCTTCGCGGATAGCGAAACGAGTTCCTTGCTCGAGAGCTACTGGAGCTCCGAGGTTGATGACCACGTTGATGTTGTCTCCAGGCATAACCATCTCAACTCCTGCAGGAAGTTCAACAGTTCCAGTCACGTCCGTTGTGCGGATGTAGAACTGAGGTTTGTATCCCTTGAAGAATGGAGTGTGACGTCCACCTTCTTCCTTGCTGAGTACGTAGATGCTTCCTTCGAAGCTGGTGTGAGGAGTGATAGAACCAGGTTTGGCAATCACTTGTCCACGTTCAACGTCTTCACGCTCTACTCCACGGAGGAGCAAACCAACGTTGTCTCCAGCTTGACCTTGGTCGAGCTGTTTGCGGAACATTTCTACTCCGGTCACGGTCACCTTGCGAGTGTCCTTGAGACCGATGATTTCCACTTCTTCTCCGATCTTCACTACTCCAGTTTCAACACGTCCAGTCGCTACGGTTCCACGTCCCTTGATGGAGAAGACATCTTCTACGGACATCAAGAAAGGTTTATCGAGCTGACGTTCTGGCATTGGGATGTAGCTGTCGAGGGTGTTGAGGAGTTCCAAAATTGGAGCTGCATCAGGACCTGTAGGATTTTGAAGAGCCTTGAGAGCGGATCCTTTGATGAAAGGAGTGGTGTCTCCAGGGTATCCGTATTTATTGAGGAGATCACGAACTTCCATTTCGGAGAGTTCAGCGATTTCTGGATCAGCCATGTCCATCTTGTTCATGAACACGATGATGAATGGCACGTTCACTTGGTGAGCCAAGAGAATGTGTTCACGAGTCTGAGGCATTGGTCCGTCTGCTGCTGACACCACGAGGATTCCGCCATCCATTTGAGCGGCTCCAGTGATCATGTTCTTCACGTAATCGGCGTGACCAGGACAATCCACGTGAGCGTAGTGACGCTTGTCCGTGGTGTATTCCTGATGAGAGGTTGCAATCGTAATACCACGTGCCTTTTCTTCGGGCGCGTTATCGATTTGGTCATAGGCCACAGCCTTGTTGTCTCCACCAAAGTTGGCGGCGGCGACGGCGGTGAGAGCCGCAGAAAGAGTGGTCTTTCCATGGTCCACGTGACCAATCGTACCCACGTTGACGTGCGGCTTAGATCTGTCGAAACTTGTCATAAGATACTAAGCTAAAATATAAATAAAGCCAGGTGATTTTAGTTGATGCGCAGGCCTTATGCAAGCGGAAATCATCGGATTTTATTGCGGGAAACAAAAACCCCTGTGAGATTCAACTCAGCAGGGGCTTTCAATTGTGTCGCAGTTGGTGTTCGACTAGTTCTTTATTCCGCGGTCGGCCTTGATTTTGGCGATGACGTTGGCAGGAGCTTCAGCGTAGTGGCTGAATTCCATGGAGTAGCTACCACGACCTTGGGTCATGGAGCGGAGATCGGTTGCGTATCCAAACATTTCGGAAAGAGGAACGGTACAGTTGACTACTTTAGCCATACCACGTGCAGTGGTTTCGCTGATTTGTCCACGGCGGGAAGAGATGTTTCCCATCACGTCTCCAAAGTAATCTTCAGCCACCACCACTTCCACTTTCATGATGGGCTCGAGAATCACAGGGCTAGCGACTGCAGCACCCTGTTTGAAGGCGATGGAGGCAGCCATTTTGAAGGCCAATTCGGAGGAATCCACATCGTGGTAAGATCCATCGATGAGTTCCACTTTGATGTCCACTACCGGGTAACCGGCGATGATTCCACGAGTGAGAGCTTCTTTGACTCCTTTGTCCACGGCAGGAATGTATTCACGAGGAATTTTCCCTCCGACTACCGAGTTGATGAATTCGTAACCCTTTCCTGGTTCGTTGGGAATGAGGTTCATCACCACGTGTCCATACTGTCCACGTCCTCCCGTTTGCTTGGAGTATTTTTCTTCACATTCTACTTCCTTGCGGATGGTTTCACGGTAAGCCACTTGAGGAGCTCCCACGTTGGCTTCCACTTTGAATTCGCGACGCATACGGTCCACGATGATTTCCAAGTGAAGTTCTCCCATTCCGGCGATGAGGGTTTGTCCGGTTTCTTCATCGGAAGAAATACGGAAGGTAGGATCTTCTTCAGCGAGTTTCTGCATGGCCATTCCCATTTTTTCTTGGTCGACTTTGGTCTTGGGCTCGATGGCGATTTGGATCACGGGTTCTGGGAAGTCGATGGATTCCAAACGGATTGGATGATCGATGTCACAGAGAGTGTCTCCGGTGAACGTGCGCTTGAGACCAATGGCTGCAGCGATGTCTCCGGATTCCACTCCTTTGATTTCTTCACGAGTGTTGGCGTGCATACGAACCAAACGGCTGATGCGCTCTTTTTCTCCAGTGGAAGCGTTGAGGACGTAAGAACCGGACTCGAGTTTTCCGGAGTAAACACGGAAGAAACAGAGTTTTCCTACGAAAGGATCGGTAGCGATTTTGAAGGCGAGACCGGAGAAGGGTTGGCTGTTGTCGAAGACACGAGTTTCTTCTTCTCCAGTGTCTGGATTGGTTCCTTTGATTTCTCCAACGTCGAGTGGGGAAGGGAGGTATTCACGGACTCCGTCGATGATGAGCTGAACTCCCATGTCGTGCAGAGCGGATCCACAGAAAACTGGGTAGATTCTTCCGGCAACGGTTCCTTCACGCAGGGCTTTTTTGATTTCGTCGATACTGATTTCTTCTCCGCTGATGTATTTTTCCATGAGTTCGTCGTTCTGTTCGGAAGCCACTTCTACGGTGCGTGCGCGGTATTCTTCTACCTTAGCGAGCATGTCCTCCGGGATTGGCATTTCGATGATGTTCTCTCCGTGTTTCCCTTCAAAGCGGTAGGCTTTGCGCTCCACGAGATCGATGATTCCGCTGAAGCTGCTGTCTTGCCCAATAGGGAGTTGAACGGCAACCGCATTCTTGGAAAGACGGCTGTGGATGGAATCCAAAGACATGTAGAAATCGGCACCCATTTTGTCCATTTTGTTGATGAACGCGATGCGAGGAACGTCGTACTTGTCGGCTTGGCGCCATACGGTTTCGGACTGAGGCTCTACCCCCTGAGATCCGTCGAAAACGGCAACCGCTCCGTCGAGCACACGCATGGAACGTTCTACTTCAACCGTGAAGTCCACGTGACCGGGAGTGTCGATGATGTTGATGCGGATGTCTTTCCAGTAACATGTGGTGGCAGCGGCCGTGATGGTGATTCCACGTTCTTTCTCTTGTTCCATCCAGTCCATCGTAGCGGCACCTTCGTGCACTTCTCCGATTTTGTGGCTGCGTCCGGTGTAAAAGAGGATACGTTCGGTCGTGGTCGTTTTTCCTGCATCGATATGAGCGGCAATTCCGATGTTGCGGATGTGCGCTAAATCGTAAGTCTGGGTCGAGGGGTCAGCAGCCATAAAAAGAGGTCAATTTTAAAAGCCCTGGCATTATAAGGAAGCGCAGGTGGAAGTCAAGGAAGAGGCTTGGTCACAAAACTGTCCAGTGTATCGACGAGGTCGTTGTTGGCTTGAATGAAGGTGGTGTAGTTGGTGTGAAGCGCTTCGTCTATGGAGCCGACCTTGGAAATGTCTTTTTGGTAGTCGCCGTTGCTGTAGTAATCGAGCATGGTTTTGTAGCTTTCTATGTAAAGGTCGGCGGCGCTTTTGTAAGTGGAGAGACCGGTGCGTACTGCATTTTGTTGTTCGATGTTGCGACTTTCGAGCGTAGCGAGGTCGGAGGCGTTCTCTAGGTTTTGAGTGGCGTCGTCGTAGGCGCTTTGCATGGTGGTGAGGTCGAGCGTGTCTTTTTCACTCACTTTGTTTGGAATTTTTTCGTTGTAGAGGGTGGCCGTGTTTTCGATGACGGTGGAGGTGGCATTGATGCCGTCCACGACTTGGTTGTTGTAATCGATGTCGCTGAGTTTTCCAAAAACGGAACAGCTGGTGAGCAGGAATAGGGAGGCCAGCCCGAGGGCTAGCGCGTTGAAGGAAGAGGATGGTTTTTTCATGGCGTGAAAATGGGATGGATGAGAGCAGTGTAGCAGAACGAAAAAACCCTGCAAGGAGCAGGGTTTTTAATTTTGAATGGGAGCTGAGCTTACTTCTTCTTGGTGAAGCGAGCGTAGTGGGCGAAGGCGCGGTTGGCCTGTGCCATTCTTTCCACGTCGTCCTTCTTCTTTACGGCTGTACCGGTGTTCTCAGACGCTTCGAGGATTTCGATGCTGAGACGGCGAGCCATTGGCATCCCTTTGCGCTTGCGAGCAGAAGTGATGATCCATCGGAAGGAAAGCATGCGTTGTCTCTTTGGAGGTACTTCAAAAGGAACTTGGTATACGGCTCCTCCTACACGCTTGGGGCGAACTTCCATGGAAGGTTTTGCATTTTCCAAAGCCTTGAAGAAAGTTTCCTTAGGGTTCTTGTGTCCACGGGTTTCGAGCTCCTTGAGCATTCCGTTGAAGATACGGCGAGCCGTGTTCTTCTTGCCCTGTTCCATGATGTAGTTGATGAACTTTTCGCTCACTTCATCGGAGTCTGGAGGTACGTAAGTGGTGATTCTTGTTTTCATGGTTTATTTCTTAGGTTTCTTAGCTCCGTAGAGTGAACGAGATTGACGTCGGTTTTGAACTCCCTGTGTATCGAGGCTACCACGTACAATGTGGTAACGGACTCCAGGAAGATCCTTCACACGACCTCCACGGATCAAAACGATGGAGTGTTCTTGTAGATTGTGTCCTTCTCCTCCGATGTAAGCAGTCACTTCCATTCCGTT
>Ga0114940_10000984_pt1 | contig 11129 bp, 10 predicted proteins | sample ColdCreekSource_FD_87195 | JGI IMG/M metagenome (GOLD analysis project Ga0114940, IMG submission 87195) | Groundwater microbial communities from Cold Creek, Nevada to study Microbial Dark Matter (Phase II) - Cold Creek Source | ecosystem: Environmental > Aquatic > Deep subsurface > Groundwater ... | reverse complement strand
AGGGGACTGGGGGACGGGGGGACTGGGGGACTGGGGAATTAGCGAGCAACCTTGGTTGATTAACTGACGTTACGCAAACCAACAAGAAATGAATAGTTTAAGTAAGTTAAAAAATAGATCAATAAATCCTTTTCCTTTTTCCCCTTTCCCTTTTCCCTAGCGCGTAGCGCTATATTAACCGACTGCCTTAGTTTTACTATCCAACAATTCCCATAGCTGTTCATCATTAAAGTCTTCAATTGTCATACTTGCTCCCGCAGTCAGCAAATCTTCTGCTGGATGACTAGAAGTAATCCCAATGGTGTAGATCCCTGCATCATTGGCGGAACGAATACCAGCGGCGGAATCTTCAAAAGCGATCGCTCTCTTGCTTTTTACCATTAAACGACTCAACGCCAGTTCATAGGGGGCAGGATCGGGTTTGCCTGGAGGGGCATCCTTCGCCATAATTACGGTGGGAAAAGTATCCGTCAAACGTAATGTCTTGAGCATGAAGATAGCATTATCTTCTGGTGCATTGGTAACAACTGCTCTTTTCAGGTTAGCTCGATCTGTTAGGGCGATCAAGCGATCTAAACCAGGAGTAGGTAGGAGACAATTTGCTAAACGACGATAAGTTTCTTCCTTTTCTGTGGCTAATTTCCAAGCATCTTCTAAAGTCAACTGAGGAATAATATCCTTAATAATTTTAGAATTAGTTCTCCCAGAAATTCGTTGCCGATAGAAAGAGCGATCGATGTCAAGATCGTATCTAACCAAGATATCTTGCCAGACAGCAAAGTGAATTGAGTCCGTATCAGCCAACGTACCGTCTAAATCGAACAATATCGCTTCTAACATTTTTTTACCATGATTTGATCCGTAACTAGTATTAACATCTAATCCGCAATCTTTCTAGCTCTTGACGAGATTTACTTTGTAAAGTGGGAATACTGGGAGGGAACCCTTGACCGCCTTCCTCGGTCAAAATACTGACAAGGTTCCTGATAGTTATTGTTTAAAGTGATTGTATCCCATCAAAATTGAATACCTATGAATTCTGACCTAGATGTTGCAGGCTTAAGGGGAGTATCTGAAACACTTTTGACGACGCTTTATTTAAGAAGTTGTGAAACCCAAAGGAAAGACGGAATTATTAAAGACGATTATTCGGTCGAAATAGTAAAAAGAATTAATTACAATTTTGCCCGACAGTATTCTGAGATTGCTCAGGCTCTGATTGCGATTAGAACTGAGGTTATCGACGAGTTGGTCAAAAATTTTATCCAGCAATATCCCGAAGCCATAATTGTAAGTTTGGGAACAGGTTTGTGTACTAGATATTTTCGAGTAGATAATGGTCTAATTCGTTGGGTGTGTATCGATTTACCAGAAGTCAAACTAGTTTGGGATAATTTATTTGATGAGCCAGCACGACTCAACTATTTAGCTTATTCGGCTTTAGACTTTCAATGGATTCAACAGGTCAAAGCAACACCATCGGCTAAAGTACTGATTGTGGCAGAAGGTTTGTTGATGTATTTTTCAGAATTGGAAGTAAAGCAATTGTTTAGGGCAATTAAAAATAATTTTGCTCAAGCAGAAATAGTATTTGATTCCTTAGGGATATTTTTAGCAAAACATAGTCGAATCAATTCTGGCGAACTAAATATAGATGCTTCCTATAAGTGGGGCATCAAGAATTTAAAGGAAATCGAAACTTGGGATCGGGGAATAAAATTACTGTCTCAATGCCATTATTTTGATAGACATAAACATCGACTTGGGTTCATGGGCTGGCTAAGTTATTTGCCTACGATTAGAAGACAAGTAAAAATAGGTCACTTTCAATTATCTTGATTTTTTAAATCTACTCAAAACATTTAGAACTGGCATCGTGAATATAGAGACTCAGAATATACTTGGTTTAGATCCTGGTCGGGATAAATGTGGCGTGGCGGTGGTCAACAGTCAGCGGGAAGTAATTTGCCATCAGGTGATTGATGCGGTGAAAGCGATCGCCATTATTCAACAGCTAGTACAAAAATATGCCATTAATTTAATCATCATGGGAGATGGTACTACTTCCCAAGCTTGGCAGCAGCAGATTGAGTCTAATTTATCGACGGTGGCAGTAACTACCATCAATGAAACCAATAGCACCCTAGAGGCACGCGATCGCTACTGGATGATGTATCCTCCCACAGGACTTCAACGGTTAATCCCCCAGGGTTTACGGACACCTCCTCGCCCTGTAGATGATATTGTGGCGATTATTTTGCTCGAACGATATCTTCGGAGTTCGGAATCCTCCCAAAGTATGACACGTAGTTAACCTCTTAATTTAAAGTTGACTGATAAATTGTTTTTTCAACAATCTCAAGTTACCAGTGTTTATTTGCTTAATCAGACTAGCCAACAACTCTAAATTCAAATTTGGTAAGCAGTAACTAGCAGTTTCCTTAATATAGCGATCGCCCTGATTTACATATACCTCTAATCGATCTTTTTGCCAAAACCAAACTTCTGTTACGGATAGTCTCCGATATTTTTCTAAATCTTCTAAACCACCACTACTTTCGATCACTTCAATTGCTAAGTCAGGAATATCTTTAAGAGTATTAAAACAGTAACTTTCATCTGGTTCTTTCCCACTAGATTTGTCTTTTTGCTTTAGAGTTGTAGAACCCATTGCAAAATAATCAATTCCCAGATGATCGCAGTAAGCTTCTAGTAAAGCTCTAATTTTGCCTTTGGCAATTTCATGATTTTTACTAGGAGACACTAATTTTAATAATCCATCTAGATAGGAAATTTTGCACCAAGAATTATTGCTTAAAGCATCTAAAATAGACTCATATTCATTCCAAGTCATGTCAGAACAAATATAACTTTGTTCTCTATCTGTTTCGAGACTAAAAAAGTTATAGATGTTTTTTACAAACTCTTTTGAATCAATTTGTTGCTTTAACATTACATTTTTTACTTCGGATTTTCCATAATTTTAATAGTAACCTGAAATAGTTTTTTCCAGCTCACTTTGCAAATCCTTGGGCAAGGCTTCAAAAAAGTTGTACCCTGTCCTACTCTCTACCTCATCAACAGAAACAATATAGTCTTGCCATTTTGTATTCACCACCTCTTCGGAGTTAGGCATCCATACCGCCAGAGTTTTCCCATTCTCGACGGTGATCTCCCTGCCTGGGTCATCCAGAATCAGCATAACTTTCCAGGTGTATTCAGGAACCACCACCTGGCTTTGGGCGATCTTCTTGGCAATGCCTTCTCCCCCTGCCACTACGTATAATTCTTTGTCTTGCAAAGCCAATTCTCGACTATATTCTTCTAATTCTCGCCAAACCTCTCGATTGTTGCGGGGAGACTGGGGAATAATATTAGTCATCACAAAAGTACTTTCGTTATCCAATTGATTATGGGTGCGATCGCCACTAGGAATTAGATGACCGCGATCGTAGCCACTGTTGCTATAGTCACTAGGTCTGACGGCATAGCAATCTGCTGGTAATTCTGGATTAGGCATAAAATGATCCGAGCGTTCAGTCTGACCCAACCAACTGCGATCGAGTTGCCAACTAACCCAATTAGCAGTCCCTGTCTTGCAGTTATAGGACAAAGCATATTGAGGTTTGGTGATTAAATAATTTTTCTCGCTGCCGTTAGCATTACTAGGATTGCCGTATTTAAGATGGATATTTTGAGTGATGGTGGTAGAGCATGCTGTAAACAATAGAAGAGAAATTACGACTAAGAAAGCACACAGGTTAGAGATAATGGGGTTCAATTTCACAGCCTTCTTCTGCCAACATATGGTGATTTACTTCAACTACCAAAATATACCTCTATGTGGTTCCGTTACTGCCCGACTGTAAAAAAGTATTTTTAAAACAGCAAGAAGTATCAGAATTGGAGTTTGATTTTGCGATCGCTTTTCGTCAAAATTAATCCTGCTCCCCCCAAATTTTAGTGAACTCAAGAAAAAAAGGGCGATCGCTTTTTTGTCTGCTTGTTTAGAAAGTCAGGGTGCGTCCTTGCTCTTGAGCTTGAGCTTTAGTGTAACTGACTCTATGGGCTACTTGACCATCGCGGTTTAGCAAGCGAATCTCACCGCCTTTGTTTGATAACTGAATTGAGTTTTTAGGCAAGGTGATGGTGGATGTAGCGCTAGGAGGCACTATGTTGGATTGATCTGACAACACGTAGCGCTTATTCATTGCATCCAATAATGCCCAACCCTCAAGGGAAACACCAACTGCCCCAGTATTGATTAAAGTCACAGTCTCTTTGCCAGGATCTTCTCCCAGGGGATTAACCAGTGCTGCAATAATTCTCACTGGGCTGTCCACCGTTGTTGGTTGTTGTTCCTCACTCCCTCCTGTTGTACCTCCTGAAGGAGAACCTGTAGCCCCTGCTGTGGCTCCCAAGTATATAGGGTAAAACGTCCGAATATTTTGGTTGTTTTCACTGCGGAATACTTTCAAATCATATCTCGCCCCATTGATAACTGCTTCTTTAGGCGCACGTGCGCCAAGGTGCGCGCGGGCAGTCCCAATCGCCATGAGTCCTTCAACGCTGCATCCAACGAAAAAACCGCCTGTCGGCTTAGTTAGAGGACGAATTGCTCCACGATCATAATCAGGGGCATCCCATTTAAATGAAATTGTGACCGAATCTGGAAAGTTTTCCTGACCATTCCCATATTTACCCCGTAGGTAAATAATGCGATCATCTTTAAAGCCAGGCAAGCGGTTACGGTCTATGGTAGAGGCAAGACCATCATCAAGATAGTACTTATACCAAAAATGATAACCCTGTATATTAGATTTCTCTTGTTCACCCACAAAGACATGTTCAAAGCCTGATAGTGCTGGATCACCCCCTTGAGAAAAACGTCGGAACCACAGTTCTAGTAACGTTGCATACCAGCGTTCAATTGAGATGACGGTGTTTGTGGATTCTTCTACATAACGACGGGCAACTTGCATGGGTGCTGAATCAACGATCGCCGATAAAAGGTTGTGTACCTCCTCACGCTCTTGAGGAGTTTCAACCTCTGGGTCTTTTTCAGCTAGGGCATAGTTATCAAATAATTCCCTGACAAGGTTATAAGTCCGCATTTTTGACTCTGGAATGCGAACTTCTGGTAACACCTTAAAATCTGATTCACCTGTTGCTACCGCTGCAACTTTGACATAGCCTGTTTCAGGATCGCCATCTTGACTGTCCAGAATGGGTTTAATGCCGCTCCCCGTTTGGTCAGCATTCCAAATTTCCTGATAAATGTCCATAATATGCTCTCCTTAGTAGTGATTTCAAAAACAAAAACCGTCAATTGAACGGAGCGGAAACAGTAGTGAGAAAATAGCCGATTGAATTCCGTAAAGTATATAGCTGCAATCCGCTGATTTCCTCAAATCACCACCATATTTTCATCATTACGGGAAAATTCTCCTTAGATTAAGATCTTTACTTGACGCTGAAATTTTAATTGCTAAAACTGAAGTAGCTAAACTACTAAAAATTCTTAACAATTGTGGAACGCCGAAATTTTTTGAAATGGACTGGTATTGGACTGTTGGCAAGTTACTTTCCCCTAGCACTTGCTGCCTGTTCTAACAAGAGCGATCGCAATGCTGCTGATGCAGCAGAAAAATTCACGACCATCGGTACAATTGCTCAATTAAAAACCAACGGCTATCTACTCAATGAAAAGTCTAAAGTGCTTGTCGTTCAAAAAAATAATCAGTTGATTGCGGTAGATCCAACCTGTACTCATCGAGGATGTACTGTTAAGTTGGACAAAAGTGATAATACCCTGATCTGTCCTTGTCATGATGCCAAGTTTGGTCTTGGAGGAGAGGTACTCACTAAACCAGCCAAAACACCTCTCTCCACTTATCAGGTTAAAGAAGAAAATGGCGAAATCTTGGTGGAGATCGCCTGATAGCTGATAGCTGATAGCTTATTCTACTCATTCAATTGGCGCAAAACCTTGACGCTGAATGTTTTCTGTGACCACACGGGGATCGAGAAACTGTAATAGATAATCTGGCCCTCCTGCTTTAGAACCCACCCCCGATAGTTTAAAGCCACCAAAGGGTTGCCGTGCCACGATCGCTCCTGTAATATTGCGGTTAATATAAAGATTACCTACTTCAAACTCGCGGGCCGCCTGCTCTATATGCTGGGGAGTACGGGAATATAACCCACCTGTTAGGGCATAGTCTGTACCATTGGCGATCGCTAAAGCCTGGTCAAAATTATCGGCTTTGATCACCGCCAGCACAGGGCCAAAGATTTCTGCTTGTGCAATGATATGGTCTGGTTGAACTCCGCTAAAGATGGTCGGAGAAACATAATAGCCACCTTCAGGAGTCGGTATTGCTAAAGCTAGTTGGCTTTGTTGTTTACCTTGAGCAATGTATTCTAAAATGCGATCGCGAGCAGAGGCATCAATTACCGAAGCCATTTGAACATTCGGATCATCTGCTGCACCAAGGTTTAAAGATCTAGTGGCTTCTACTAGTCTCCCTAGGAAAGCATCATGAATTGGGGCTGCCACAATTACCCTTGAACAGGCGGAACACTTTTGTCCACTGTAGCCAAACGCTGACTGAACTATCCCCGCCACCGCTTGGTCAAGATCGGCACTTTCATCCACGATAATGGCGTTTTTGCCCCCCATTTCCGCAATAACGCGCTTGAGATGCTTTTGTCCTGGTGCTAGTTTGGCAGCTAAATCATAGATGTTACAGCCGACTTCCCTCGAACCTGTAAAAGCGATAACATGGGTGTCTTTATGCTCTACTAAATAGGTGCCAATTTCTGAACCTTTTCCTGGAATATATTGAAATACTCCTTTAGGAATACCCGCCTCAATTAAAATTTCTGCTAGTTTGGCACCGATTACCGAAGAAGTGGCAGCAGGTTTTAAGAGGGTACAATTTCCTGTAACCAGGGCAGCAACGGTCATCCCAGTGGCGATCGCCAAAGGAAAGTTCCAGGGAGCAATAACTACGGCAATACCTTTCGGTTGATAGAAGTAGCGGTTGTTTTCTCCCGCCAGGTCATAGTTTTGCCCCGACTCTAATCTTTCCATTTCCGTTGCATAGTAGTGACAGAAATCAATAGCCTCAGATACTTCCCCGTCGGCTTGGGGGATAGTTTTACCTACTTCCAAACAGATCCAGGCGTTTAATTCTGGTCGGCGCTGTTCCATTAAATCCCCAGCTTTACGCAAGATCTTAGCTCTTTCTGTGACGGGAGTCTTTTTCCAGGACTTAAAGGCGACTTTTGCTGCTGTCATTGCCTGTTCTGCCTGTTGAAGGTCGACTTGCCCCACCTTACCGATCAGTTCATTAGTTCTGCAAGGATTAACTGAATCGAGATAATTATCCGTGGCAACATATTCACCATCAATTAAAGGCTGATAGGTTTTACCCAATTCCTGCTTCACTTGGGCTAATGCCTGTTCTGCCTTAAGTCTTAGTTCTGGATCAGCATAATCGGTATCAGGAGCATAAACAAATTGGATATTATCCGTAGGGGCGAAACGCCCTAAAGGATTCCCTAAAGGGTACACCTGCGGATAAGCTTCGCGTCCTAAAGGATACCGCTCCGCATATCGCTGTTCGCCCTTACCATCTACATCATCAACAACAGGTGGGGCAATTAATTCCGAAATCGGCTTTTCTTCATCATTTTGGCGAATAAAAGAGCTATTGGCGGTATTTTCTAGTAAACGTCGAATTAAATAAGCCATCCCTGGTAATAAATCACCGTAGGGAGCATAGACTCGCACCCGATGACCCCGTTTAACTAATGCCTGAGCTAATTTATCTCCCATGCCGTATAGCACCTGCATTTCAAAACGACGAGGGGGAATCTTGAGGGTTTCGGCGATCGCACAAGCTAGAGCCTGGGAGCGAACATTATGGCTACCAATTGCTCCATAGAGATATTCATGATTTTCTAAAAGTAACCGAGTCATGCGCTCAAAATTAAGGTCAGTAGCTGCTTTTTGGTTATATACAGGTTGTGACCAATGATTTTGTAGGGATTTAATGGTTTCTTGATCCCAATATGCCCCTTTCACCAGACGCACGGTAAGGGGATTGCCCCGTTCTTTTGCCCAGGCAATGAGATCTTGTAAATCTTCATAGGAATCTCTTAAATAAGCCTGGAGGGTGATACCCAAGTTAGTGCGACTGCGGAATTCGTCTTCCATTAACAGTTCCTTGAGAATCTTGAGAGTTAAATCTTTATAACGATACTGTTCCATATCAAAATGAATAGCAGCACCGAGTTTTCCTGCATGGCGCAAGAGGATTCTCAGGCGATCGCAAACTTTCTCTCTACTCCCCCCAGGATTAAAGGGATCAAACTGGGAATAAAAGGCCGTCAGCTTTACCGATACCTGTACTTGAGGCATTTCTTCCCCCGCCGCTAGATCGATTCCCTCTTGCCTATGCCAACTTGGGGCTTTTTGGGTAAGCTGCTCAATTAGATCTACATAACCCTGGAGATAATCGGCTGCTTCTGTTTCGGTAATTACTGCTTCTCCCAAGAGGTCAATGGTATAGCTCATCCCCGATTTACGGAGGCGATCAATCGCCTTAATCACCTCGGTAATATTTGACCCTGCAATATATTTATAAGCCAGAGTCTCTACCGCCTTAGTAATGGTGGCTGCTGCGGTTTGAGCGGGAAAGGAATGGCGATCGCTAAAGTTAATCATGGCTTTTAAAGCGCTGGGTAACTCTACCGCTTCTTCACTCATATATTGCTGAAAATGGTTAGCAATCTCGGCTTTGCTTTGGAGGGCAGGAATTGCGTCAATGAAGCGGAACATTTGTACCCGTAGCCCAGGATTTGCCATTGTCCATTCCAAAACTTTGTCGTCCCAGCGCATTTGCTCCCGCACGCGATTAAAGATGTTGTTTTGGGTTCTGGTGCTTTTGATTAAATCCTCGGCAATGGACTGAGTTTGAGATTCGTAACGACGATCTAATTCTACGAAATCTGCTTGAGCTACCACGAGATAAATACTCCTTAGTTATAGAAGGGAAAAGATTGGGGGATTGGGGGATTGAGGGATTGGGGAGCAACCTTAGTGAAAGTGATTATCCTTACTTGGTATAAGATCCAGCAGAGTTACTGGTAAAACCAGCTTACTAGAAGTTTAGTAATGTTTTCATCTCAAGCAAGCAAATATCAGGGTACGCTCACACAAGCACAATGCTAGGGGTTGATATCTGACTCAATGTAGATAATTTAATTGCGATGATCATAAATGCGATCGCTCTTCAATCAAACATTAATCCAAAACTGGCGATCGCTTTGGTGGTGATCCCAAAAATACTCCTTAGTCTTACCATAATGATGGTAGCTGACCTGTACTATTGTGGATGATGACAACCAGTCAAAAAATGGGGAAAAAGACTTAGAGGATCGAGCAATGAGGAACTAAGTTACTCCGAGAGAATCTCCAATACCTTGACTTGGTTTGTTTTGCAGAAGATATCAAAGCGATCGCCTATCGGATTTTAAAATTAGTTCTAATTTACTAGTTTAATCCCTGTAATTGGATAATTTAGTTTTGATCGTGGATGATAACTGTCATTAACATAATCAAAAAACTATACTTCTGTGGTTGCTTAAAAAATTAGCGATCGCTCTTTAGTAGGAGGTCAGACTACTATTTTTAATCTGATCTGGTAAATATACCTCGCGCAATTAACCACAAATTCACTTTTATCTCATTTCCAGCCAGGAGAATTTGTAAAAAAATCTTAACGGAGCAAATTAAATTGTTATTGAGGTTTTTTTTGTCCTAAACTGGAATAGATATGAAATATACCTAAACTAAATTTTATTTGGGCTTACCCCCTCGATAAATTGTTGTTTATCGTCCGAACTCTATTAAATAATATTTGGTCGTAGCCGCAACTGCGGGTCTATTCATTAACTTGTTATGGCGTAACCTCTGTCATTGCAGAGTCTTACGCTGTTAACTTTGACAATTAAATATATTTAAGCCCTTATAGGAAAAAATTATATGGAGTCTCATAATAAGTACGTAAGAGATCGTCTGTCGATATTTGTAGACGGAAATAATATGTTCTATGCTCAACAGAAAAATGGTTGGTTTTTTGACCCCAGAAGAGTATTAGAATATTTCACCAAAGATCCCACCGTCGTCTTGGTCAATGCCTTCTGGTATACGGGATTAAAGGATGCCCAAGACCAAAGGGGTTTCCGCGATGCCCTGATTAGTTTGGGCTATACCGTCAGGACGAAAATCCTTAAAGAATATTATGACGATGCTTCTGGACGTTACTCTCAGAAGGCGAATTTAGATATTGAGATTGTGGTAGACATGTTTAACACCGTTGAACAGTATGACCGCGTGATCCTCTTTAGTGGGGACGGCGATTTTGAACGGGCGATCGAATTACTGCGGTCTAAAAATACTCATATTACGGTGGTTTCCACAGAGGGGATGATTGCCAGAGAGTTGCGGAACGCCACGGATCGTTATATCGACCTCAATGATGTTCGCAGTTACATCGAGAAAAGCGATTTTTAGACGATGGTTTTATTTTTTTAGATAGAGCGATCGCCTTACGTCTGATAGGTTAGAAAATAGCGATCGCTTTAAACATAATTTTGGCTAGGACAACTTTTGTTGAGGATTGTCTTCCTGTTCTCCAACAAGTGGCACAACAAAAAGATTTGGAATTCAGCAAATTATTTTTGGCAGATTGGGGTTACAACTTAGAAAGCGATCGCCTATTTGCTTCCCAAGATCGGCGGATTAAATTATTATCTTTGAAGCATTTTCAAGCTGACTTGAGTAATTGGGAGGAATATATTAGCTCAGATTTGGCGATCGCTTAACCATCAAGACAAATAATAAGATAACTGAGTGGAAACAGTTTAGCAGTTTCTCTGGCAGAGCAATGCTGCTAATTAGTTTCATTGCAAAACTCAGTCAAAAGGAGTGTAAACTGTTATTCATTTAAACTACATACTATTTAACTCTAGCAAAATACAGTTAAACTTTCTCCCCGTCTCCCTTTCTCCCAGTCTCCTCGTCAGCCAAAACAAGCAAATTAAATGCGTGACAGCTT
>Ga0114940_10000983_pt1 | contig 11131 bp, 12 predicted proteins | sample ColdCreekSource_FD_87195 | JGI IMG/M metagenome (GOLD analysis project Ga0114940, IMG submission 87195) | Groundwater microbial communities from Cold Creek, Nevada to study Microbial Dark Matter (Phase II) - Cold Creek Source | ecosystem: Environmental > Aquatic > Deep subsurface > Groundwater ... | reverse complement strand
TGAGACGGTGTTGGCGCGGGCGCTGGAGAAACGCGGCCTGCGGGTGGAGCGTCAGAAAGTTGTGGCCTTTGAATACGACGGCATGCGCTTTGACGATGGATTGCGGGTGGACTTGCTGGTGAACGGCAAGTTGGTGTTGGAACTCAAGTCCGTGGAGAACATCGCGCCGGTGCATCCCAAGCAGTTGTTGACTTATCTGCGCCTGCTCAAACTTCCGCTTGGCTTGCTCATCAACTTCGGCGCGGCCACCTTCAAGGAAGGATGCCGCCGTGTCGTCAATAACCACACTTCTTTCGCGTCTTCGCGCCTTCGCGTGAACCAGAATGTCTCACGAAGGCACGAAGGACACGAAGAAGATGGAGAACATGATGAAAAAGATTGAACCGGGCGCCACCGAAACCCGAACCACCGACGTGGTGGCTGAGAATATCGCCAAGCTCAAGGCGCTCTTCCCCGAGATCGTCACCGAAGGACCGAAGGGAACGGCGGTCAATGTAGACGCGCTCAAGGGCTTTGTGGGCGACGGCACGGTTACGGACACCGAGGAAAAGTACGGCCTCAACTGGCACGGCAAGCGCCGCTACGTCCTCGTACAGCTTCCAGAACCTCTCGACCCCGAGAATAGCGGCCAAAAGGTTGCCGCCGATTTCTGCGACAAGCTGAGGAAGCCTCGCAACATCGCCGAGTTGACGAAAGAGCGCCTGCGCCGCGCGGCAAAAAAGATCAAGGAGGAGAACCCGAAGTTCGCAGGCGACCTCGGGTTCCGCGTCTTCAATCTCGATTCCACCAATATCCAGGAGTGGGACCCGAAGCGCGAAAACCTCGAGGCATCGCTCCTGACTGCAGTCGAGCACCTGAAGTCCAACCGCAGCGAGGCGGACATCCTCTACGAACTTCTCCTCAAGCTCGGCATCGCCAACGTGCGGAGTCTGTAGGCATGCCCCAGCCGGCGCAGCCCAAAGTCTTCCATATAGTGCATGCTGATCGGTTGCCATCGATTGTTGCCGACGGTTGCCTGTGGTGCGATGCGGAAGTTGCCCGGCGGGCGCCGCCCGGCACGACCATCGGTATGAGCAGCATCAAGCAGCGAAGGCTTGCAGAACTTACCCTGAACAGCCATCCCGCGTTACACGTCGGCGACTGTGTTCCGTTCTATTTCTGCCCACGCTCGGTCATGCTCTACCTGATCTACCAGGCGAATCATCCTGAGTTGACGTATCGCGGCGGACAGGGTCCCATCATTCATCTGGAAGCCGACCTTGGAAAGGTGGTCGAATGGGCCAATAATGATGGTCGACGCTGGGCCTTCACCCTATCGAACGCTGGCTCGCGCTTCTTTGAGGATCGCTGTAACCTCGATAAACTGAGCGAGATAGACTGGGATGCTGTGGAAGCCAGGAACTGGCGCTCATGTAAAGAAGGCAAGCAGGCAGAGTTTCTGATCGAAATGAGTTTTCCATGGCACTTGGTTGAACGAATCGGAGTACACTCCCAAGCGATCTACCAGCAAGTCGCCCATGCACTTCCTAGCTCCGGTCACCGGCCGCCGGTTGAAATTCGGGCCGACTGGTACTACTGAGAGAGACGCGCGCAACGATGATCACATCCAAAAGCGGAGACATCCTCAAGGAAGACGCGGACGCCCTGGTGAACACGGTGAACTGCGTGGGCATCATGGGGCGCGGCATCGCGCTGCAGTTCAAGGACGCGTACCTGGGGAACTTCAAGGCCTACGCTGAGGCCTGCCGTCAGGGCCAGGTTCAGCCGGGCCGGATGTTCGTCTATGAGACTGGGCAGCTCACCCCGCCACGCTACATCATCAACTTTCCCACCAAGCGGCACTGGCGTGGCAAGAGTCGCTTGAAAGACATCGAGGTGGGATTGCAGGCGCTTGTCGAAGTGATCCTCGAGAAAGGCATTCGTTCCATCGCCATTCCGCCCTTGGGCAGCGGCCTGGGCGGGTTGGACTGGCTCGATGTAAAACCGCGCATCGAAGCAGCCCTGCAATCACTCCACGACGTAAAGATAATTATCTACGAACCCATGGGCGCGCCGGCCACCGAGAAGATGGCGCACAGCCGCGAGGTTCCCAAGGTTACCGCAGGCCGCGCGGCGCTCGTGGAATTGATGCGCCGCTATCTCGGGGGACTGCTCGATCCCTTCGTTACCCTGCTGGAAGTCCACAAGCTGATGTACTTCATGCAGGAGGCGGGTGAACCCCTGCGGCTGAAGTACAAACCTGCGCCCTATGGACCTTACGCCGATAACCTGCGCCACGTGCTGCACGCCATTGAGGGACACCTTATCTCAGGCTATGCCGACGGCGGCGATGCGCCAGATAAACAGTTGAAGCTGGTGCCGGGAGCGGAAGCGGAGGCAGAAGAGTTTCTCAATAAGCACGCGGCTTCCCGGGCGCGCTTCGACCGGGTGGCGGACCTGGTCGGAGGCTTCGAAACGCCATTCGGACTTGAACTGCTTTCCACGGTGCATTGGGTGATGAAGCATAAGCCCGTAAACAAAGTCGAGGACGTGGTCGCGCATACCTATGATTGGAACCCGCGTAAGCGGCAATTTACGCAGCGACAGATCGCTATCGCCGTGGATGTCCTAACCAAAAAGCAGTGGGTTGAACCGCTGAACGCGGAATGCACCCGATGAAGCTCCATTTCGAGCACAATCTTGATTACCAATTGCAGGCCAACGAGGCGGTCTGTGACCTCGGCTTCCGCGTCTTCAAGCTCGATTCACTAACATCCAGGAGTGGGACCCGAAGCGCGAAAACCTAGAGGCATCGCTCCTGACGGCAGTCGAGCATCTTAAGACCGGACGGACCGAGGCGGACATTGTCCACAAACTGTTGCTCAAGCTCGGCCTCGACCTCTGCGTGCTGATCGAGAAGCGGGCCGTACTTTGGCGGAAGAGAGATCAGAAAAAGGAAATCGAACCAGGACTATCGTTTGGGTTGCAGGTGCGACCACACCGCATCTTCCTCCAAACGATTCCAATCCTTCGCAAGAGCTGATTCGCTCAACAACATGGTTTCCGTAATGACCGGTTCATCCACAATCGTGACGATGGCACGGCAGGAATGCGCAAGTCGAATGGGCTCTTTCAGATGCACTACGCCATCCTTTTCAATGATTGCTTCAATGGATGTCAGCACAAGCGATGCCCCCTTCTATTTCCAACAAGATAACATGGTGCGCCGTAAGCTCAATCGAGAAGTGTGGAAACGAAGAGCAGCCTCTTTACCGACGATCTACGCGACAAGGAAAGCGCAAAGCTCAGATGTGGGGAGGAGCATTTCAAAGCGCTTGGCGCTGGCATCGAGAACCCGGCCGCCTATATCAAGGCCACCCAGATCAATGACTTGATGGCCCAATGCCGAGGGTAACGCTCGGCATTGAACACAAAGGTCCAGTTCAGCCCCGCTTTTCACACAAGTCGTTGCATTTTTATAAGAACTGTGAAAACTCAGTCAGCATGTCGGGACCGTAGTGCGCTTATAGGATGTCCTCATGCCCGAAGACGCGTCCAAGCAGCCCGCTTCCAGCGGCAGGCCGTCAGCTGAAGTCCTGCGGCAGCTTTTGGCGTACCGCCCGTTCCTCATGGCGTTCATCGTTTCCCTGGTCCGCGATCTTGTTGCGGCAGAGGCCATCCACCAGGACGTGTGCGTCACGGCCTGCGAGCGCTGGGAACAGTTTCAACCCGATGGCGACTTTGGTGCATGGGTGCGCGAGATCGCACGTCGACGCACGCTCGCTGTGCTGAAGGCCCGCTCCAAGTCCGGCTGCAGTCTGCCTAGTAAAAAGCTGATAGATGAAATTGAAGTCGCCATTGCAAAACTTTCCGTTGCGCCTCGGGAACGCTGGGAGATGCGCAAGGATGCCGTGCGATCCTGTCTGCGTACGCTACCCGCTCACTTGCGGCAGGCTCTTGAGCTGCGCTACGCGAAAGAGTGGTCTCTGGGCCAGATGGCCGCACACCTGGGACGTGAACACGCGGTCGTGCGTGAGATCCTCGCGCGTGCTCGCGAAGAATTGGAGCGCGGCGTACGCAAGAAACGGTCTGAAGCGGGAGACCACGCATGAACGCCGATGCTGTTGCCGTGCCGGGCCTGCCCGAGAACCTCGACGCGCTGCTGTGGGATTTCCTCGACCCTCTTTTTGCGGCATCTAAACCTGTAGGCACCGAGGACGGCGCCGCGTTCGCACAACCCGCCGCTACGGCGCGCTACGTCGAGTTGTGCCTTCAGCATGTTTTGACGCGCGATGTAACGCAGGAAGATGCCGCGCATTTGGACGCGCAGCGCACCTCCAAGCGCATGAAGGCGTATGTCGGACCCACCGATGCGGAACTCGTCGTGCAAACGCAACAAGGACTCCCAGGCGCGTTCGAGGCGCTGATGGAGCGCTATCTCTCCATGGTCGTGGGCGTCGCGTACTCGCGGCTTTCCGATTCCGAGGCGGCACGCGATGTGGCCCAGGACACATTCATGGAAGCTATGCAGACGCTGACGCTCCTGCGCGATCACGACAAGTTCGGTAACTGGATTTACGGCATCGCGCGGCGCAAGGCCAGCTACGTGCTGCGCCGGCGGCGCATGCACCAATCTGCCGTTACGTTCAAACAGCAGGAAGAGAAGACCCTGCCCACGCAGGACGACCCCAGCGCGCCGCTATCGCGACAGGAGCGCTCCGAACACATCCGCGAGCAGCTCAAGCAGCTTCCCGAAATCTACCGTGAAATTCTGGTGCTGCGCTATATCGACGAGCGCTCGTATGAGGAAATCGCCGCAGTCCTGGGCATCACACAAGCCGCCGTCGATAAACGTCTCATGCGCGGCAAGGCCATGCTGCGCGAATCGCTCCGCACCTGGATAGGCGAGTAAGCGCGCTGCGCTACCGTGTCGGCATGCAGTCGGTTTTGTAACCGTTCAGTCGTGTAGGGCGGGCACTGCCCGCCGTACAAAGATTGCCGACTTCTGGTCGGCTGGGTTGGCGGCGTCCTTGCTGACTCTTTGTGGGCTTTGTGGTGAACGGCTACTCGGGTTTCAATGCAGCGCAAGCGGCTCGTCGCCCAGCAATTCGCGCAAGACTACGGTGGCGTAGCTTCCCGAAGGCAGCGCGAATTTAAGCAGCACACTGTCCTGGTCGGCGAGAACTTCGGGCGCTTCAAGCAACGGTACGCGCAGCGGCCGACGCGCGCCCGGCTGTCGTTCCGCTTCCTTACGTCCAAAATCAGCCTGTGCCACACCGCTCGCGGCAAGCACGGCCTGCTCCATTTCGCCCGGCACGCCTTCAGGGGATGGCATCTTGGGGCCAAAGAGCGGACCCGAAGGGCTAACTTCCAGCGCGTCACAGCGCGGTTGCTCAAGAGAGGCATCCGCGATCTTGAAAACCGCTCCGTTGCGATGAAGTTGCGCCAGGTCGCCGACACAAAGCGTTCCGAGATGCGGCATACGGAGGGCCAGCACTTGGTTGAAGAGGTCCGACTGAAAGGCATTGACCATCAGGTTGCGATAACGCTTGTCGCGCGAGCGCGCTTCGGGCGTGCCAGCGGCCTTGGACGCTTCCGTGAAAGCTGGCACATCACCGCAGACGAGCAAACGGCCGAGTTCAAGATTGGAGGCTGCGCGCCCGAAGCGCTGCGTGCCGTAGTAATTGGGAACACCAAGACGCAGGAGGGACTCGAACGCGGCATGCGCGTACTGGGCAAGCGCGGCCGAGGTCGTTTTCAGCTTCCCATTTTCCAACGTCGAGCTTTCTACTCTCAGCCTTATCACAAACCTGTTACCGCGCAGGTGTCCCATTTTCAGTTTGTTGCCATGGCGCGTGACAGACAGAACTTGGAGTTGCGGGCCAAGGTCCAACGCGGCGACCTGCGCCTCGGTGACGTGCTCGAAACTGAGCCACTGGCGCGTGACGGCCTGGGCATCCTTAAGGCCCGCCCAACCTGCGTCTTGCGCACGCTTGCCTAGCGCCAGCGCCAAGCGTCGCGCCGCGTCGTGTGTGTTCAGTCCGCGTTTTTCGATCCAGAACCAGGTATGGGATCCTGTGCCAACGGGTGGGTACAACGGCAGCTCCTCGACGACGAAATCTTCCGGCTGCGCTTTGACGCGTACGTCGGAATAAGGTCCGCGCGGGAGGGTCAGGAAGAAGGGCAGGTCCGCCGTCATCGGTGCACTCCGCATTGTTTAACGCACGTTACATCCCGTTTGCAGCCGCAATAGGCGGTACTCGAAATCGAGCGCGGCACCATAGGCTTCCTCCAGAGCAACGACTCGAAAGGCCACTTTGCCGCTGGGCTTGAGTTGGGCAAGCAGCGGTAAGTCGGCTGAGATTACAACAGCCAGGACTGGGTACCCACCCGTAGTCTGATGGTCCGCCAGTAGCACGATGGGCTGACCGTCGGGCGGGATTTGCACTGCGCCCAAGACCATGGCTTCGCTGGGCAATTCAGCTTGGACCGTACGCGCAAGCGCTAAGCCGTGTAGTCGGTACCCCATGCGGTCAGACTGCGCCGCAACAAGATACGCCGTGCGGCACAGGACATCGAGCAGGTGCGCTCCAAAGTATTCCGCATGTGGCCCAGGCATTACGCGCACGGTGACTGCTTGCGCGTAATTCGGGAGTTGATCCTGGCTGAGGAAGCGACCCGGGCGCGAAGCTGGGGGTTGTGGTGCCGCCTCGAGTACATCGCCTTTACGCAACGTGCGGCCCTGAAAGCCACCCAGCGCCGCACGCAGATAAGTCGAGCGACTACCCAAGACTACCGGCACGTCGAATCCGCCTGCGACGGCAAGATAGCCGAATGCCCCATCAAACGGTGCGCTAAGGTCCAGCGTCTGGTGCTTGCGCAGCAGCATACTTTTCCAAGCGGGTACTGGGCAGCCGTCCAGCATTGCGTTCTCCACTCCGCCCAGAACCGCGACCGTGTCGTCCAGCGTGCGCAGCACCGGACCCTGCATAGCCATTTCGAGCACCGCTGTGCCACGCGGATTGCCGCATAACACATTGGCCGCTTGAAGCGCAAAAGCATCCATTGCCCCGGAAGCCGCCACGCCGATGGAGCGCTGCCCCCGGCGTCCAAAGTCTTGCAGCGTGGCCAGAAGGCCTGGTGCAAGCACCTCGAAGACGGGCCTCATGCCGTGCCCACCTTCACAACGATATAGCCGGCTTTTTCCAACTCTTGGCGTAAGGTCCTCGCCAGCGCCGCAGCGTGCGGCGCGTCCCCGTGGATGCAAAGCGTATCTGCTATCAAGGGAATGGTTGTGCCGTCCACCGTGACCACGGTGTGCTCCTGGACCATCTTGACGGCGCGTCCCGCAGCGGTTTCAGAACAGACTATGGCTGCGCCAGGAGCGCTGCGGTTGACCAGCGTGCCATCGCGGTTGTACCCACGATCGACGAAGGCTTCTTCTGCGACGGCCAAGCCCAGCGTGCGCGCTTCACGTATGGACGCGCTCCCCGACAACCCAAAAAGGATGAGTCCCCTATCCAGCGCGCAGATGGCTTCGGCCACGGCTCGTGCCAGCGCAGGGTCGTGCGCGGCCATGTGGTAGAGCGCGCCGTGGGGCTTCAGATGCCGCAGCGCCCCGCCTTCCGTTGCGGCGAGTCGCTGCAGCGTCCGGACCTGCTTCGTGACCAGCACGCGTACGTCATCCGGTGTCACAGGCCTTTCGAGCCGACCAAAGTTCGCGCGGTCGTCCAGACTAGGATGCGCGCCCAAAGCCACGCCATGCCGCATGGCCAGACGTGCCGTCAGGCGCATGGTTTGTTCATCGCCCGCGTGTACGCCACAGGCGATGTTGGCCGAGGTGATGTACTCCATCAAGGCTTCGTCGGAGGCAAAGCCTTCGCCCACATCGGCGTTCAGATCGATACGTTTACTCATCCGCTTCCTTGTGTGCGACCAGTTCCGGCGTGTACGCGCCGAGTGCGCATTGAGTTTCGATACGCCGATACTCGTTATCCTCGATGGCCCGGAATGCTACATAATCACCAGCGACCACGAGTGCAGGTGGCGTTCGGCGCAGGTCGAACAGCTTCACGGGCGTACGACCGATGAGTCGCCAGCCGCCGGGTGTTTCTTGTGGATACACGCCTGTTTGCGCGCCGGCAATACCCACCGAACCGGCGGGCACCGCAGCACGCGGGCTTTCCAGACGCGGCGTGACAAGACGTGGATGCAACCCAGTCAGATACGGAAAGCCGGGCGTGAACCCAATGAGCTGCACGCGATAGGCCGGTGCGGTATGTAACGCAATCACTTCGGCGCACGTTAGGCGTGCGTGTTGCGCTAAGAAATCGAGGTCCTGCCCATTCACGCCGCCGTAACTGACCGGCAAGGTCAGCCGCCTTGACTTTGGCAACGGCGCGTCTTCTGAACGTGCCTGTACCTCACGCAAGCGTTCACATAAGGCTGGGTACGAAAAGCGCTGAGGCAGATAGAAAACCGTAACCGTAAGGAACCCCGGCACCCACTCAAGTACGCCTTCAATTTCAGCTTCTGCCAGTACCGCGCAGAAGGCGCGAATGCGACGCAACGTGTGCGCCGAGGCGTCCGCTCCGCACACCACGCGGACGGCGGAATCACCGAAAGGCTGAAAAGCTAGACACATGGTTGCTGTCGTACCGCGCAAGCGCCCTTAAGGCAAAAACACGAATGCACCTTGATGTTTATTTCGTCGCCTAATGGCTGGAACGCATACGCACAGGAGCAATCCTCATGTGTCAGCGCATAAAACCAAGAAAAAAGCACGCTGAGCTAAATTAAAATTGCGCTCCAGTATTGGCATGTTAGAAGTCGGATACGTATTGTGTAAGCGTAAGTTAAGGTTCAGCAGCGCATGGCCGACCGTGACAGTCCTTTCCTTCCCGGTGTCCTGTTCGCAAAGTACCCTCACCTGCGTTTGGCGCTGCTACGCAATGTCGTCCGCGTGGAGCAACTTGAGGAAGCCGTGCACGTTTGCGACGCGGCAGCGAAGGCAGGGCTGACTAAAACGCTCGACGAAGTACTGCTAAAAAAAGGCTACGTAACCCTAGGCCAGCTAGAGGACCTGAAAAAAGAGGTCGCGCAGCCTACGGTCGAGACGGTTGCGAAGCGCTTGGGCGATTTCGAACTGCTTAGTTGCATTGGCGAAGGCATGATGGGCCGTGTGTACCGTGCGCGATATATCCCCAAGGATCGTTTGGTGGCCCTCAAAGTTCTAACACCGGACTTGTCCAAAGATAAAAACCTGCTGGATCGCTTTCTGCACGAAGCTCGCGCCATGCTGCAACTCGAGCATCCGCATATCGTGGCTTGCTATGATGTGGGCTGCGCGAAGGGCCTGTATTACATCTCCATGGAACTCGTTGATGGCGAGTCGCTGGATCGCCGACTGAAGCGGGACTACAAACTGGCCGAACGCGACGCGCTGACTCTGTGCAGACATATTGCGCTGGCCTTGGACCACGCGCATCAGCGCGGCATCCTGCATCGTGACGTGAAACCGGAGAACGTACTGGTCGGACGAGACGGCTTAGCCAAGCTTGCCGACTTAGGGCTTGCGCGGGCTATAGCTATCGAGACGGGCCTGCGACTTACGGCCAATGGCGCCACAGTTGGTTCGCCCAGCTATATCTCGCCTGAACAGGCGCAAGGACTAGATGATCTAGGACTTGGAACCGACTTGTACTCGCTGGGGGTGATGCTCTTCGAGTGCGTTACCGGCCAGGTACCCTATGACAACGAGCAGTTTTATGTTGTTATGTACAAGCACGTTAACGATCCGGTGCGCGACCCGCGCGAACTTAATCCTGCTGTCTCAAAGCCCGTTGCCGACATGTGCATGAAGCTCATGCAAAAGGACCCTGTCGCGCGTTATACCAGCGGCGCATTGCTTGCGGCAGACATGCAGAACATCCTTCGTTCAGGGGAAATGCCACGGTCTATGCAGGCGGCCAATGGGCACCCGCCGCCGCCACTAAAACCCAAGCCTATTACGAAGCGCAACAATCCTTTTCGGTTTTAGCAACGTAGTTTGGCCCACGACGCGCCACTCTACTTCCCTTTCTTGATCTGCCAGTCTTTCGGCTGCAATCCCAGCGTTAATTCGATTTCTTTTTCGGAGTATTGCATGTCTTGAAAGCGCAAAATCTTGATTTTCACCTTTTCGCCCGGATCCATGTCAGCAACAAGATTACCGACTTCCCCGCCCACTTTGATCTCTCTATCGCCCACCTTCACTACGATGTCTCCGAGCCAAATACCGGCCTGATACGCGGGACCGCGCATGTAGACCTCACGGACCTCCAGGCCCGTGCCTACGGCCAAGCCTGCAGCTTGGGCTTTTTCAGGATGCACGCCTTGCAGGCTCACGCCCATCCAACCCCGGCGCACTTCCCCACCCTGCACCAATTTCGCCGCGATTTCGCGTGCCTGGTTGATGGGAATAGCGAACCCAATGCCTTGGTAGCCCTGGTTTTCAGAAAAAACAGCGGTGTTGATGCCGATGACTTGGCCGTTTAAGTCCACCAAGGGGCCACCGCTGTTGCCTTTATTGATGGCGGCATCGGTCTGCAGGAAGTCCTCGTAATTGTTGAGATGCAAGCCCTTACGGCCTTTAGCGGAAATGATGCCCGCCGTTACGGTTTGCTCGAGAAAACCAAAGGGATTGCCAACCGCGATGACCCAGTCGCCTACTGCGACGGCATTAGAATCGCCCAAAACCGCCTCCGGCAAGGTATCGGGTTCCACTTTCAACACCGCAACATCGGTTTGTGGATCGGCACCGACCAGTTTCGCGGACAGCTCGCGCTTGTCCCCAAGCTTCACAATGAATTCCTCACCGCCCGAAATCACGTGGTCGTTGGTCATAACGTAGCCCTGCTTGGAATCGAATATGAAGCCCGAACCGATTCCCGTCGGTTCCAGGCTTTCCTTGAACTTAGGGAAGCGGTACAGCCGCGTGATACCGTACCGGTCACGTTGTTTCTCGTAGGCATAGCTTTCCACTACCCGGATTTTCTTGAGCGCAGTAATAGCCACAACGGTCGGGGAGATACTGCTGGCGGCCTCGCGGAAAGTCTCTGCTTGTTCGGACAGGCGTTGTTTGCCCTGTTCGGACTCGCCATCCGCACGCACC
>Ga0114940_10000982_pt1 | contig 11134 bp, 11 predicted proteins | sample ColdCreekSource_FD_87195 | JGI IMG/M metagenome (GOLD analysis project Ga0114940, IMG submission 87195) | Groundwater microbial communities from Cold Creek, Nevada to study Microbial Dark Matter (Phase II) - Cold Creek Source | ecosystem: Environmental > Aquatic > Deep subsurface > Groundwater ... | reverse complement strand
ACTTTGTCACCACTTAATAAATACAGAACAATGTTGGTATCTAACAGAACACTATTCCCACTCATCTCTTAATTCCTTTTGCATTGCAAGGGGATCCTTCATAAGCTTGATCACTCCACAATATTTTTTTGTATCAACCCCCTTCGAGGCAACTGCCTTATTGAATATTTTAGAAATATTCCTTCGGTTTGATTTTCTTTTAATCACGGTAGCCATATTCTGTATAAAAATATTATAAATTAAAATGCCTAACCAAACAATGTCCTCCCAATAATACTTCTGCCCAGTGTAATCTCATCGGCATATTCCAAATCGCCACCCACCGGTACACCCCGGGCGATCACACTCACTTTTAAGGATAAGTCTTTTATACGTCTGTGAATGTAAAAAGCGGTGGTGTCGCCCTCCATGGTTGGGCTAAGCGCCAGGATCAATTCTTTTATTTCAGATTGCCCGTGGTTCAACCGGCTCACCAGCGATTCAATTTTTAATTCGGCAGGGCCAACTCCGTTAATGGGAGAAATTATTCCTCCTAATACGTGATACAACCCATTAAATTGCGAGGTGTTCTCAATCGCCATCACATCATTGGCATCTTCTACTACACACAAAATGCTGCGGTCGCGCCTGTGACTGTTACAAATCGCGCAAATTTCGGTGTCGGTAATGTTGTGGCATCTTGAACAAAAACGAATGCCCGCCCTCAACTTATTTAATGCATCGGTTAAGAGGAGTGTATTTTCCTGCTTTTCTTTTACCAGGTGCAATACAAGGCGCAGTGCAGTTTTCTTTCCAATGCCAGGAAGTTTGGAAACCTGGTTAACGGCATCTTCAATAAGCTTAGAAGGGTAGTCCAACGATTTTAGATTTACGATTTACGATTTACGGATAACAATTAACGGATAACAATTTTAGATTTTATAAAATCTTTGCGTCAATACCTTTTTCACAAATAGCATCGCGCAACGGCTGCAGAAAGTCAAAGGTTCCGTTTTTCACCGTACATTTTCCCTGGTAGTGAATGATTAACGTACACTGCTCGTCTTGTTCATTGGTGTGCTTACAAACTCTGATGAGCGTATGAATCACGTGATCGAATGTATTCACATCATCGTTGAACACCACCAAATCCATCAGGTCGGTGGTTTCAATTACCTCCCGCACATCCACTAATACATCTTCCTGAACAGCGTGTTTCATTTTCTGCTTTTCCTTTCTCCACGCAAAATTAAAGAAAATAGCATCATTTAACCTATACTTGGATTTGACCGGATTTCCTCATTTTTTGCAATAGAATTAATACACATGACACCTTTTTTAGTTATCTCCATCCTCACGGTATACTTTCTCGCGCTCATTATCATATCATACTTTACCGCAAAGGGAGCCGATACGAATACATTTTTTACCGCTAACCGGCAATCGCCCTGGTATTTAGTGGCGTTTGGCATGATCGGTTCTTCCCTCTCGGGTGTAACCTTTATTTCGGTGCCGGGCAATGTGGGAAAAATCGGGCTGGGCTATTTTCAAGTAGTGCTGGGATATTTAGTTGGATATTGGGTTATCATCGGAATCTTAATGCCCTTGTATTACCGGCTTAACCTGGTATCTATTTACACCTACCTCGAACAACGGTTCGATCAATGGTCGTATAAAACAGGAGCCTTCTTTTTCTTAGTGTCCCGTACGATCGGCTCATCCCTGCGATTATATTTAGCCGCAACTGTACTGCATCTTTTTTTATTTAAGGAATGGAACGTTCCTTTTTTTGTAACGGTAGCTACCACCATTGTACTCATCTGGGTTTATACTTTCAAAGGAGGCGTTAAAACCATTGTATGGACCGACAGCTTTCAAACACTTTTCCTTGTAACCGCGGTGGGTGTGGCGGTATGGCAAATTGCCGGTGCGCTGGATTTTTCTTTTATGGAGATGATTCAGGCCATTGAGGAAAAAGGGTACTCCAGAATTTTTTATTTTGATGATGCCAACTCAACCCTGTTTTTTCCGAAGCAATTTTTAGGAGGGGCGTTTATTGCCATTACCATGACGGGCCTGGACCAGGAGATCATGCAGAAGAATCTTACTTGTAAAAACATTGGGGAAGCCCAGAAAAATATGTTCTGGTTTAGCCTTACACTGGTTATTGTAAACCTGCTTTTTTTAGTGTTGGGTGCTTTACTCTATATCTATAGTCAGCAAAAAGGGTTGGCTATCCCCACCTATACCGATGAACTCTTTCCCCGGTTAGCATTAAACGAGCTTAGTTTACTGGTGGGGGTTTTCTTTCTGCTTGGAATTACCGCATCATCTTATGCCAGTGCCGACTCCGCCCTAACCGGCCTCACGACTTCTTTCTGTATCGACTTTTTGAATTTTAAGGGCAAACCGGAAAACGTTAAGCAGAAGCAAAAATTTATGGTGCATGTTGGCTTCTCGCTATTATTTCTTTTGATCATTCTGATTTTTAAAGAGATCAATGAACGTTCGGTAATCGATGCAGTACTGAATATAGCCGGATATACGTATGGGCCTTTGCTCGGACTTTTCTCTTTTGGATTGTTTACCAAACGAAGGGTGAGAGACAAGCTTGTTCCTCTTATCTGTGTACTCTCTCCTGTGTTGTCGTACTGGATCAGCAGCAATTCAACTACCTGGTTTAATGGTTATAATTTTGGGATTGAAATTTTAATTGTTAACGGCCTCTTTACATTCTTCGGCCTTTTCCTGATTTCAACTGAAAAAAATCAGCAACATCAGCGTAATCTGTGGTCAAAAAGGAAAGGCCGCCCCTTGCGAAGCGACCTTAACCCCGATTAAACCAACCCCACGTTGGTTGCCGGTTGATTCAGAAACCCTGAATCTTATTTTTTTACGTAATGGAACTCTTGTTTTTTGTCACCCTTTACCACACGAATCGTGTATTCGCCAAACCTGGTATCGCAGAAGTCAATAATCATTTTTCGTTTTTCTAAAGTGTGAGTCGTGACTAAATCGCCATTAGAATAATAAACCTCCACCGTAGCACCTACATATTCTTTGTCGGTTTTAAACACAAACAGGTTTTTGTATTTGGTAGGAATTACGGTAACTGTATCTTCCAATGGAGAAGCATAAGCGATAGCCGATACACCCGTGATCAACATCACTACCAGGGAAATTCGCATCATGGTTTTCATATATTGAGAAGTTTGTTTTCTCTTTATGCCAACCCTGTGCCGTGTAAGAAATGACGCGAATTGTTAAAATTTTAAGGATTTAAGTAAGGACAATTCCATTTTTGGGAAGCCCACTTCCCTAATCTGATAGCCGGTTAGATCAATTCAGCAGACGGATTCCAATATTTGTCGGCAAAGTCCATGATTTTGTCTTTGGATACTTTAACACCCTCCTTCTCTAGCAGCTTTTGCATCATGTAAGGTGTTTTAAAATGGTGTTTACCGGTTAGCAACCCATTTCTGTTTACCACCCGGTGAGCCGGTACACCTTTCGGGCATCCGTGCATGGCCCATCCTACCATTCTTGAACTCATTTTTGAACCCAGATAATTGGCAATGGCACCATAACTTGTTACCCGCCCTTTCGGAATAAGTTTTACTACAGCGAATACATCGCTGAAAAAATTTGGTTTAGTTGGTTTTTTTTTCTTATCCGACATAAACGCTGACCCTGATTTTGCCGGAATAATTTAAAAATTTACATTTGCATCCCAAACGCAAAAAAGCTTATCCAGAGGAGTGGTAGAGCGGTTTATTGCACCGGTCTTGAAAACCGGAGACCCGCAAGGGTCCGGGGGTTCGAATCCCTCCTCCTCTGCAGAAACAAAAATTAAGCCTTGAGCATCTAACTCAAGGCTTTTTTTATTGCTGATCGGGTCCAGAAATTTTCGTTTAAGATTTGCTCCCTAAAAGCTGGGATTGCTAATGTGTTTTTGCTTTTAAATTTATTCTGGCGTAGCGTTAGCCTTCATTTGTAAAAATTTCTCCACCCGTAGCTCCACATTTTCTCGGAGGTTCATGTAGAACAAGTTAATGTCGGCATAGTGCCAACGCTTGGTGCGCAGAAAAATGCGGCCTTTGATATACGGCTTGTTTATCCACAGTATCCCTTTTTGATTTTGCGCATCGGCTAATTGGGGTACGAATGTAAAATGTGGCCCTACCCCACCCTCATTTAATTCTTTAGGAGCAAATACTTCACTGGAATTCCAAAGCAACGGATTCGTAGAAAGGGATTCTTTAAAATACAGTTCATAATTTTGGGGATAGTAATTTCTGGCAAACGTATTCCAGGAAGCCCACACTCCTGTTTCATCGGGTTTTTCACTTGGATGAATTGTAGTAAACGCATCGGGCTTGATTGCGCGGCCAATCAGGTAGGCCACTACAAATCTTTTCCTCAACTCCCTCCCATCAAAAAAATCTTTCAGTAACCGTTCTGCATGATAGCTCCCCTGACTGTGCGAGGCAATCACAATGGGCCTGCCCTTATTGAAATGTGTCAGATAATATTCAAAGGCCGCTTTCACATCCTGATACGCCAACTCCAGTGCTTTTGCACCCGCTGCTTTATCATCTGTATAAAAAGCATACAAATGAGCCTGACGGTAATACGGTGCAAAAATCCGACATGAACCGTTGAATACGCTGGCCTGATTTAAAATGGTTCCCAGTTGAATTTTCTTGCTAAGTTTTTCATCATTCACGTCAGCATTCCAGTGGTAGGAATTGGTAGGCTTGCCGGTAAAAATTGTGGGGTAAACAAAAAAGACATCTGCTTTCGCATTCATTTGTCTGTCAACAAGGGTAGTCTTTTGCGGAATGCTATCGGCCGCATCGGATTTATCAGGCAATGAGGCCCAATGTTCTTTTTTTGTATAATCAGGTATCGGGGGAATGGAAGAAATATTGAAATCGTCTTTTACGTTGTATACTTTTTCTGAGCAAGCTGGGAAAAGTAAAACAAGAAAGATGAATGTGATTAGTTTTTGCATGTTGTAATAGTGACTATAAATCTGCGAATTAGTTGGCTCTAAAATAAGCAACGCTTTCGACTTTCTTGTGTTTAGTCTTCACATATTCACCCCTGATTAGTCTGTAGGTGACCGAGTCTTCAACTGGATTCAATTGTTCCACCGGAACCTGGAGCGCGTCTGCAATAATTTTTATGGTGTAGGGCCTTGGTGTGGATTCTCCTTTCTCAATGCGTTGAATGGTTCTGGGCGATATACGAGAATTTTCCGCGAGTAGTTCCTGAGAAATACCTTTGCTCTTTCTTAAGCCGATTATTTTTTCTCCTAGTAGCACTTATTCAGCTTTAAACCTTCGTCCATGCCAAATCGCCTGCATCCTTGCGGCATCGTGAATGCTGGCATTAATTTCATAGCAAACCAGCAACACTACTGTTACTAATTGCACCCAAACCATAAGTGCAATCAGCACACCAATGGAGCCATACACTTTATTATACGTGCCGAAGTTGGTGATGTAATACGAGAATCCGTAAGAAACCCCGAGAATGAGGATGGTAGCGAGGAAAGATCCGATAGAGAAAAATCTCCAGTTATAATGAATGGCCGGGCCAAAATAATAGATGGTAGACACCGCCAGAAAAAAGACGATAAAAATCACAAGGAAGCGAAGTGCGAATAATACATACACCGTGAACTTATCAATTCCCTCCAGCCACTCAAATTCGCTCAAGTTCAAAAGCAGGTAATCCAATACCAGTTGCCCTACCACCAGTAAAATAATAGCGAGGAAGAGAACAACCGCAAGATTAATGGTAAGGCCGGTAGCAACCAGTCGCATTTTAAGACCTCCCCTGCGATCGTCTGTTTTATAACATGCATTGAAAGCGCTCATGAGTGACATCATACCATTGGTTGCGAGGTATAATGAAAATACAAAACCAAGCGTTAGCAAACCGCCCCGTTGGTTGCTAATGATATCTTGCACGGTAGATGCAATCACATCATACATGCTGGCGGGCATCATCCCCGCCAAAAATTGCATAATACTTTGAGTGTTTACTTCGGGGATGTACTGTGTAACGTACGGGATGAGCGTAAATAAAAAAATGATTGCCGGAAAAATTGAGAGAATAAAACTAAACGCTACGCCATTGGCCCGAATTAAAATTTCGTTCTGCATCAAATCACGTATAAACAATTTTATTATTTTGTATAACGAAACATTATTCCACTGCGGGAACTTTATTTTTCTCATCCAATAGATGATAAACAAAGCGGGGCTCCACTGAAAAAAGTATCGTCTATACTTATACTTCATTTAAAAAAAGGTTCTAACACGTTCATCATAACTTCCGGTGGTTTACATGGACGGCCACTTTTCTGATTTACAAAAGCTAATAAAGTTTCTCCCTGATGAATCAGCCTATTCTCTTCATTAAAAATTTCGTACTCAAATTTAATCTTGACTGTTGGTTTCACCCGAATGGTCGTTACAATACGAAGAACCTCATCGTATCGGGCTGCGGTTAAAAACTTTGAGTGATTTTCCAGCACAGGCATCATCACGCCCATGGCTTCGAGTTCTTTGTACGTTACTCCAAGTTTCCTCAAACTTTCTACCCGTGCCACTTCATAGTACATGGCGTAATATCCGTAATACACGTAGGCCATCTGGTCAGTTTCACCATAGCGTACACGTACAGAAGTTTCAGATTGATACATCAGGCAATCAATTTACCGGCTTGTTCTTTCGCAACGCTCTTCCTTTCCGTTGCTCAATGGTTAGTGCATTTTGGTAACGCGCTGCATTGCGTATGTGCTCTTTGTACGATGCCGAAAAATTATGTCGTCCCGAAAAATCTTCTTTCGCACACATGTAGATATAGTCACTGGCCAAATAATTCAGTACTGCATCTAACGAATTTATTTCCGGCAAATTAATAGGCCCTGGCGGAAGGCCGGAGTTTTTATACGTGTTGTAGGGAGAGTCAACCTGTTTGTGTTCATTTAATATGCGCTTCAATGTAAAATCCCCCACCGCGAAAACCAGGGTAGGATCTGCCTGCAAGGGAATTCCCTTTTTCAAACGGTTGATATAGAGCCCTGCAATGGTTGGCGCTTCGTCTGATTTTACAGTTTCTGCCTGTACAATAGAGGCGAGTATAGAAACTTCTATCGGTGTAAAGCCAAGTGTTTTTGCTGTTTCGGTTCGCTCTGTATTCCAAAAGTTTTTAAATTCATCGTGCATGCGCTCCAACAGCGACTCGGCACTGAGGTTGTAGTACACTTCATACGTGTTGGGTATAAACATGCACAACACATTATCGTTGGTATACCCATAGGTATTGTTCATGGAGAATTTTATCACCTCAGCTTCAAACTCTTGTGGTGTTATGGCAAGGTTGTGTGTAATTTTTTCACCCAGGTCAGAGATCATCCGCACGTTATTGAATGTAATCTTTACCGGTTCTTGTAAGCCGAGTCGCAAAAACCGGATTGCATCAAGGTTGTTCATGTTGGCACGAAGTATAAAACGTCCGGGCTTTATTTTTTTATTGTAGTCCATCAGTTTTGCAAGAAAACTGAATGAAATTAAATCCTGAACATACTGACCTTCGTGCAATTGCTTTTGCACGGTTTCAAACGTAGCATCGTTCGGGATAATAAGTACACGATCCTCTCCCCCTACCAGAATGTTTGGAGTGTAACATATTTGATACGTATAAAATGAGAATGTAATCAGCAGAATTGAAGCAAGCAGGAACAGAATAAGCTTTCGCAGGCCTTTGATCATAGACGTTTTGAATAAGTTTCAAAAATACTACTATGATTGCTCAGATTAAAGGATTACTCTGATTTGATTAAGTCCAGATTTTATAACCTTAATGCGCTGTTCTATAATAAAGGATACGCTGTATATTTAAATAATTTTTTAATAGTGCCCGCAGAGTTCCTAAAAATCCATCCGCAAAATCCGGAGACGCGCAAGATCAACCGCGTAGTGGAAGTGTTACGTACAGGTGGCATTATCATTTACCCTACTGATACCGTTTATGGCATCGGGTGTGATTTAATGAACCGTAAAGCCATTGAGCAATTGTGCAGAATTTTAGACATCAAACCAAACAAACTTGATCTGTCTTTCATCTGTAGTGATCTAAGCCAGATTTCTGAATACGCCAAAAGAATGGATACGCCTGTTTTTAAAGTATTGAAGAAATCATTACCTGGTCCATTCACATTTATTCTGGAGTCGAGCAGCAGGGTTCCTAAAATTCTGGATGTAAATAAAAAGACGGTCGGTATTCGCATTCCCAATCATAAAATCCCCCGAACAATTGTAGCCGAATTAGGCAATCCGTTAATTACCTCCTCTATTAAAGATGAAAACCTCATTGTGGAATACACCACAGATCCAGAGGAAATCTATGAATACTTTAAAAATCAGGTCGATATTGTAATCGATGGGGGAGTTGGAGGAAATGTTCCCTCTACTATTGTTGATTGCACTGGAGAAGAATTGAAGATTGCGAGACAGGGGTTAGGTGAAATAAAATTTTAGTTCAAAAAATTCAAGATTCAAAATTTAAAATTTAAAAAAAATGAATTTGCGTAATTTTGAACTATGAATCTTGAACCTTGAATTGCTTAATCGAACTCCACTACCTCCCTTCCATTGCTTACTTTTCAACACTGCAGGCTGCTGAAAAAATTATTATTGAGAAGCACGAGCATTTTGTCAAGCAAAGTTATCGTAACCGCTGTCACATTCTTACGGCACAAGGTATCAAGCGATTGGTGATCCCGCTCACCTCCAAGCATGCCCGCCTGCCTGCCCTCCGTATCCCGACTTTGTCGGGAGGAGGCGGGCCGGACGGGCAGGGCAAAGTATTGATCACCGATGTCCGTATCGACTACTCGCAAAAGTGGCTTAACAACCACTGGCGCACCATCGAATCGGCTTACCGGAATGCACCGTTCTTTGAATTTTATGCCGATGATCTTAAAAAAACTTTGTTCAGGCACCACACTTTTCTGTACGATCTTAATTTCGAGTTGCTGACAATCTGTCTCAAGTGGTTAAAGCGGGATGTCACCCTTCAGGAAAGTATTACGTATGAAAAAAAACCTGCAAACGGTGTTATTGACATGCGAAATGTAATCCACGCTAAAAAGATTGAACAACACGCCAACTATTTTCGACCCGTTGCCTATCCACAGGTGTTTGGCAGTAAGTTTGTTGAAGGGTTAAGCCTTGTTGACCTGGTGTTTAGTGAAGGCCCTGACTCCCGCAAGGTGGTGGCGTTGTCGGCAAAGCCACATTGAACAAATTGAAAGTGGCAAGCGTTTAAAATCTAATATCAGACAGGCCAAATAATCCGTTAATAGTTTACATTTACATAATTCTTATACCCATTCTATGGAGGCTAAATTTTCCAACCGTGTTAAAGAAGTTATTTCCCTGAGCCGTGAAGAAGCCCTTCGGCTTGGACATGATTATATAGGTGCCGAACATTTGTTGCTGGGGCTCATTCGCGAAGGCGAAGGCGTGGCGGTTGGTGTGTTGAAGAAGCTGGGCGTACCATTGGAAGATTTGCGCTCAGAAGTTGAAAAAGTTTCAAAGGGAACTGCCACTCACGAGGTAAAAAACCTGGCAAACATTCCATTAACCAAAGCATCGGAAAAAGTATTGAAGATCACTTACCTCGAAGCCAAAATTTTCAAGGCACAACTGATCGGTACAGAGCACTTGTTGTTGTCCATCCTTCGGGATGGTGATAACCTGGCCACCCAAATATTAAACAAATTTGATGTGAACTACGAAACTGTAAAAGAAATGCTCGAATACCAGGCCGAAGGCCCGCATGCAGCATCCGATACTGATGATCCGGACGATGATTCATCGCGGATTTTTGGCGGTGCCGCTGCAGGAGGTGCCGGAACAGGAAAAGAAAAGAAAGGAGCCGAAAAATCACGCACACCCGTGTTGGATAATTTCGGCCGCGACTTAACACGGTTGGCCGAAGATGGCAAACTCGATCCAATCGTTGGCAGAGAAAAAGAAATTGAACGCGTAGCACAAATTCTTAGCCGCAGAAAGAAAAACAACCCGATACTGATTGGCGAACCCGGAGTTGGTAAAACAGCTATCGCGGAAGGCCTGGCATTGCGCATCGTACAGAAAAAAGTTTCGCGTGTGTTATTTGGCAAGCGCGTAGTAACACTTGACTTAGCTTCCCTGGTTGCCGGTACCAAATACCGCGGCCAATTTGAAGAACGCATGAAGGCCGTGATGAACGAACTGGAGAAGTCTCCTGACGTGATTTTATTCATCGATGAGTTGCATACCATCGTTGGCGCGGGTGGAGCTTCTGGCTCGCTGGATGCTTCCAACATGTTTAAACCGGCATTGTCGCGCGGAGAAATTCAATGTATTGGTGCTACCACATTAGACGAATACCGACAGTACATCGAAAAAGATGGTGCGTTGGCACGCAGGTTTCAAATGGTGATGGTGGATTCAACTTCGGTTGAAGAAACCATACAGATCCTGGAAAATATTAAAGATAAATATGAAGATCACCACCATGTGTCCTATACCAAAGAGGCCCTTGAATCGTGTGTGAAGTTTTCTGACCGGTATATCAGTGATCGCTTTTTGCCCGACAAGGCCATTGACGTAATGGATGAAGCCGGTGCCCGCGTTCACATCAATAACATTCATGTACCGGAAGAAATCGTGAAGCTGGAGGAGGCCGTGGAAGATGTTAAGAAAGAGAAAAACCGTGTAGTGAAGAGCCAGAAGTACGAAGAAGCTGCTCAATTGCGCGACCGCGAGAAAAAACTTCTCGAACAGCTCGACATCGCGAAAGCCAAATGGGAAGATAAGACCCGTACTGAGAAATATACAGTAAATGAAGACAACGTAGCGGATGTGATCGCGATGATGACGGGCATTCCTACCAAGCGCATTGCTCAAAAGGAAAGCAATAAGTTGTTGAGCATGAGTGGAGAGTTGAGCGGCAAGGTAATCGGACAGGAAGAAGCGATTAGTAAATTAACGAAAGCCATTCAACGGACCCGGGTCGGATTAAAAGATCCGAGGAAACCGATTGGTTCCTTTATTTTCCTCGGACCAACCGGTGTTGGTAAAACAGAATT
>Ga0114940_10000981_pt1 | contig 11136 bp, 3 predicted proteins | sample ColdCreekSource_FD_87195 | JGI IMG/M metagenome (GOLD analysis project Ga0114940, IMG submission 87195) | Groundwater microbial communities from Cold Creek, Nevada to study Microbial Dark Matter (Phase II) - Cold Creek Source | ecosystem: Environmental > Aquatic > Deep subsurface > Groundwater ... | reverse complement strand
TACCTTTATTGGTTTTAATTGAGTTTATTTCTTATCTAGCTAGAAATATATCTTTGGGTCTGAGATTAGCTGCCAATATAACAGCAGGACATATGTTATTAAATATTTTAAGCGGTTTTACATACAATATTATGTCAGGTGGATTCATTTATTTTTTTGCAGCATTAATCCCTTTAACCTTTATTATAGCTTTTTCGGGTCTAGAAATGGGAATTGCATTAATTCAATCGCAAGTTTTCATAGTTTTAGTTTCCGGGTATATAAAGGATGGTCTTGATTTACATTAAAGATCTAAAAAAAATATCAAAACTTTTAGATAACGGGCTAAACAGTTAAATCTTTAACCAAGCTCTAAAAGACTTTAATTTATAATCTTTAAAAATAAGTCTAGAGTACCTGGTAATGCGTAAAAATAATACTATTTTTATAAATAATATAATATGATGTTGTATTAGGTATGTATTGGGTTTGAAGACTCTATTGATAATTTTTTAACAGACTTACTTACGAAGAGTTCATTAACAAGCCCGAACTTGTTTAAATTAGATAGTGTTAATACATTAGAAAAATAGGGTTTATCTGATGAAAAATCCGATTTTTCAGTGTTAGGCCTGCGTTTTCTAGGACAAATAAAAATAAATTAAGTATTTAGTGATAATTAATTAAAAACATTTTGTAAACATATTGCGAAAAGTCATTATAGATAATATACTTCTATGTAAATAGATAAGCCAAAGTTTATTGTATTTTAGAGAAAATAAAAAAAAAATTATAAAATTATTTTATATTATAAAAATAAATTTTTTAGCGAAATTTCAAGCTTGTATGGTAATTATTCTTTAGTAGAGATAAACAAGATATGGCTTATGTTAATCCTAAGTATTTAAAAAGAATAAAGGGCTAGCTTCTGCAAAGCACTCATTTTTTTTTGCGTAGCATAAAAATGAATAAGTGGTGTAAATTAAAAAAAAATTATAAAAATTTTATATTGTAATAATTTTTGATGGTTACACCATAAATAGTATATGAGTTTGGTGATGGCTCTGAATGAACGCTGTCCAAATGCTTGACACATGCTAATCGAACGTTTAATTAAATGTTTTAATAAACATTCATATTAAAATTAATATTTAAGTTTTTTTTTAATTTGACAATTAAAAGTGGTGAACAGGTGAGTAAAAAAATTACGACCTACCTTAAAGTAAGGGATATAAATCCCTTATAATAAAAAAGGATGTTAATTTTATATATAATATGTATATTGATTATATATGAAATATCCGCTTTAAGCGGAAAAGTAATAAATTCGAGTTAGGTAGTAGTTAAGGTAATGACTTAACTAGCTTACAATACTCGTAGTCGAAGCTGAAAGGTTGATCGACCACATTGGGGATGAAAAAATCCCAAGGCAAGTAAGTACAGCAGTGAGGAATTTTGGTCAATGGCCTAACGGCTGAACTGGCAACTTGGAGGAATGATAAGAGGAAAAAGAAGTTTTCCTCTGTTTATCAATGTATTGAATAAAGTTCTAAATGTATAATTGATAATGACAATGTATGTTTATGTCTTGACTAATTGCGTGCCAGCAGTCGCGGTAATACGTGAGAGACTAGTGTTATTCATCTTTATTAGGTTTAAAGGGTACCTAGACGGTTATAGTCCCAATATGAAGGAAATATATAACTAGAGTTTTATGTGAAAAGGTAGTACTTTAGGAGTAGAGATGAAATTTTATTATACTTAAGGGACTGGTTAAGGCGAAGGCAACCTTTTATGTAGAAACTGACGTTGAAGGACGAAGGCACAGAGCACGAACAGGATTTGGTACCCAAGTAGTCTTTGCAGACAATTATGAATGTCATAAGTTAGGTTAAAAGATAAATTATTCGTAGGATAATATACAACAAAATAGTTAATCATTTATATTATGGAGTTTATAATTCCGGTTGTAAATATAAGTAAAATAAAGGATTATTATTGCATTATTATAATATATATTAATATTAATATATACTGTGATGATATTGGTGTATATAGGTCCAATTAATAATTGACCTATATTAAGATCACAGCTTCGCAACTTTATTAGCTGCGAAACTAGCCCCATAATAATAGGTTTCTATGGTTATCATAGATTTCATTAATACTTGGCTTATAAATGAAAGTGTAAGCATTCCACCTCAAGAGTAACGTGGCAACGCGGGAACTGAAATCACTAGACCGTTTCTGACACCAGTAGTGAAGTATGTTGTTTAATTCGATAACCCACGAAAAATCTTACCACAATATGTATATATTTATACAGATGTTGCACGGCTGTTTTCAGTTAATGTTTCGAGACTGTGGTTTTCCACAAAATTAACGGAAGCCCTTGCTTTATTTATAAAAAATTTTTCTTGATAAAGCTGAATAACCATTAAATCGGTTTATGATAAAAGGGAGTAAGACAAGTCATCATGGCTTTAACATTGTGGGCTATAGACGTGCCACATACTCCTAAAACAAAGAGATGCAAAAATGTGAATTTAAGCTAATCTCAAAAAATAGGATAAAAAAAAAGATATGGATTGTAGTCTGAAACTCGGCTACATGAATAAGAAATTACTAGTAATCGTGAATCACCATGTCACGGTGAATAAAACCTCGGATTGGTACTAATCACTCGTCAGACGCTGAAAAGAGTGGGTGCAATAATTTTGCTTTTCTATTATATAATAAGTAAAGTAATAAGATTTAGATGCTATAATGGAAATCTTCGTATGTACTACTCTGATTAGTGTTAAGTCGAAATACAGTTCGTGTAGTGGAAGTTGCACGGAATTAATTAAGTTTAAAAAAAGGTATGTATAATATTGTAAAATTATACATTAAGGAAGGTTCCGTTTGTGGGTAAGACGGGTTGAGCTGTAAACTCAATAGCTATAGTTGCTGTCGAAGGTTCAAGTCCTTTTCTTCCTATGCTCCTGTAGCTCAACGGTAGAGCATGATACTGTTAATATCGTGATAGAGGTTCAATTCCTCTCTGGGGCTAAATATAAAAATATGTTAATAGCTTGTTGGTTAAGCCAATAAAATTCTTAAATAATTAATTGTATTAAGAGTGCGAGAGAAAAAAAAACGTAGCACTACTTTAATTTATTAAACGTAGCACTGTTTTTATTTTTATTAAGCTATACAATTAAATTATTTTAGTTATATATTATATTTTTATAAACGCAGCGAAACGGTGCTTTATTTAAAGGGGCTTTAGTATAATGGTAATACATGTGACTTTTAATCATTATAACGTAGGTTCGAATCCTACAGGCCCTACCTAGATATTGTTTATTATAAATTCTTATAATTTAAACCTAGAAAGACCATAGGAACTTTAAGTTCCTAGAACTTAAAATTAAAGCTTTTCTTACGCCAGCCACTAAAATTTTTAACAAGCTAAACCAAGCTCTTTGTTAATAATATATATATATTTTTTCCTTAATACTTTTAAGCCCAGCGAAGCTGTACTCTATATAGGTGAGGGGGGAGGGTAAGATCTTTAGTAAATTTTAAGATTAAAAACCAATCTACATAGGTAGAAAAAAAAATAAATTAACTAAATAAGAAATAAAAATTAAAACTTTAAATGACTAATTTAATAAGAAGTAATTTTCAAGATCATCCCTTTCATTTAGTATCTCCATCTCCATGACCATTATATACAAGTATTTGTTTATTAAATTTAACTACTAGTGCTGCTTTATCTATGCATAATTTTAATAATGCTTATTTTGGATTTTATTTAGCTTTAATTTTATTAATTTCATCTATGTCTTTCTGATTTCGTGATATAATAACAGAAGGTACTTTTTTAGGAGATCATACTTTAGCTGTACAAAAAGGATTAAATTTAGGAGTTATTTTATTTATAGTATCTGAAGCATTATTCTTTATGGCTATCTTTTGAGCTTTCTTTCATAGTGCTCTTACACCTACTGTTGAACTAGGTGCTCAATGACCACCTATTGGTATAGAACCAGTAAATCCTTTTGAATTACCTCTTCTTAATACTGTAATTTTATTATCAAGTGGAGCTACTGTAACTTATGCTCATCATTCTTTAATACAAGGAAATAGAGATGGAGCTTTATATGGTTCAATTGCTACAGTATTATTAGCTATAATATTTACTGGTTTCCAAGGTATAGAATATAGTGTATCTTCTTTTACTATAAGTGATGGTGCTTTTGGTACATGTTTTTTTTTTGGTACAGGTTTTCATGGGTTACACGTTATAATAGGAACTATTTTCTTATTAGTTGCTTTATGAAGAATATTTGCTTATCATTTAACTGATAATCACCATTTAGGGTTTGAAGCAGGTATTCTTTATTGACATTTTGTTGACGTGGTTTGACTTTTTTTATATGTATCTATATATTATTGAGGTTCATAATAAAATGAAATTATATGTTAGTGGAGCCCCTAAAAAAAAAATTACTGGACCTAGGCCGAAGAGCTAAAGTAAGTATTTAATATTAAATTTATTAGATTTTTAATTTTTATAGTATAAAGGTTTTTAACTTAAAATATAGCGCTACGCCGCTACGCTGTATTTTGCTAACGATTATCATTTAATGGTAGGATTACTGTTTTCCAAATTTAATTCAAAATCCATAAGAAACATATATAAATATATATATATAAATCTTTTAAGATAAAAGTTTTTTATATAGTTTTTATTAACAGTTATTGATTGATGGTAAATCTCTTTAGTTAAAGATGTCAATTCGAATTTGACTAGCTGTATTGTATTATTTTTCAAATTGTAATAAAAAATAATATTTGAATAATTTAGTATTCTTTTATATATTAATAGTTAAAAAATATGAATAATGTTATTCCTATAGTTAAATATAATAACGCATATAACGATAAAAGTCTTATTTATAAAGACAATAAAAATAAAAGTGGTATTTATAGATGAAATAACTTAATTTCAGGTAAATCATATATAGGAAGTGGTGTTGATTTAAGTAGACGGTTAAGATTTTATTATTCCATGAATGGACTTAAGAGAGTATTAAATAAAGAATCAAGTTTAATATATAAGGCAATATTAAAATATGGGTATTCTAATTTTAGTTTAGATATTATTGAATATTGTTCTTCAGATGTCGTTATAATTAGAGAACAATATTACATTGATCTTTTAAGTCCTGAGTATAATATTTTAAAAACTGCTGGCTCACGTTTAGGTAAAAAACATAATTTAGAAACTAAAAAAGCTATTAGTATAACCTCTCGAGGTCGTAAAATTTTAAATAATAAAAATTTTAAAATTAATAATAATAACTTTAGTTCCAAATTTGTGACATATAACACTAAAATAAAGTTATCTTTAAGAAGTCAAGGTATAAAAGTAAAAATTTTTGATAAATCAAATAATTTTATTTCTGAATTTCCTAATATAAAAAGTGCAGCTAAATATTTAGGTGTTCATTATAATACTATAAGCAAAATATTTAATACTGGTATATCTTATGATGAATTTATTTATAAATTTGAAATTAAAGATATTAGAATATTAATTTATGATTGTAATCGTAAATTAATAGAAATATTAAAAAATGCAAAGGAAACAAGTAAGGTATATAATATACCTCGTTCTACTTTATCTAGCTATATTAAATCAGGTAAACTTTATAAAAATAAATTTTTTTTTCGTTTAAATTCAGAAAAAAAATTATTATTATATTATTAATATTGATAATAATAAAACAATTGTAATTTAATGGTAAAATAACCATCTACCACATGGATATTGTGGATTCGATTTCCACCAATTGTAAAAAAAATAAAAGAATATAGTTTAGAGGTAAAACAGTAACGTTCCATGTTACAGGCTCGAGTTCGAATCTCGATATTCTTATATAAAAAAAAATTATAAAATAATATAAACATAGATTTATTTTATTCTAAGGGTGTGTTGGTTCAATTCCGACTAATCGTATAGAATATAGAGTCTGCTTTTATGGCTCCACTTACTAGTAATTTATAGCCGAGCCATAAAAATAGATAGCTGTTTAATTTAAGAAGACAGTTTGCTAACGTTATATAATTATATGGTTAAATTGTTAAGAACTAGTAACTTAATAGGTAAAGGATTCTCTTGTCACGGGAATAGATGCCGGTTCGATTCCGGTCTAGTTCGTAGGTATTAGTTCTTAATTTAAATCATAGGGCCTAATGTATAATCAATTTCATTACAGGTGACTTATGGTTAAAGGGAATGTTGCCATTGGTAGGGTAAGGTATTTGCTATGTATTGTGACTTTGCGCACTTATAGGTTCGATTCCTGTCATTTCCGATTAATGAGTAATTAATGCCAAGTGAAGGAGTGGTAAGGTTGGACAGAAGTAAATATATAATAACCAGAGAGACAAAATAAAAAATTATCTCTCAAAAGTGAGATAGATAAAAGGAAAAATAATCTCTTGATAAAGAGTAAGAGATTAAAAAAAAATACTAAAAAATAATTAGTAATATCCTAGGTATTATGAAGTAAATGGTTTACACTTTGATTGCAGATCTTAAGTAAGAGGTTCGATTCCTCCATAATTTTAATAAAATTAAAATTTACTAATGCTATTCTTTTACCCTTTCGGCTCAGGTTACTGTAACATTTTACTAGGCCGATGGACTAAAGTTCGCGTATTTTTTTTTAAGTAGCTCCGCTATTAAAAGAATAAATATTAAAATAGAAGATACAAAAATTTAGTTTATTTTAATCTTTAGTATATTTTCAATAATTTTATATGGGTATTGAATATTTATTAGTTTTATGCTACGTAGAAACAAACAAACAAACAAACAAACAAACAAAAAGTTGTTATAGGATAATTTAAGGTTCTTTCGTATAGTTGTCATAGGTATGATCTTTATTTAATATTAGGTATATACACTTGAATGCTCAATTTCTTTTTTCTGCGCAAGTTGTTGCGCTTTTTATTAAGCACTATTGACTATTAATATTAATAATGCCATAAAATATCCTTAAAAAATTTTATTTTCTCTGCCTGCGAGCTATTAATTAATCTTTCCTATCCCCTTTTTTTAAGGTAATGGTGATAAAAATTATGTATAATCTATTTTTAATTTATGAATTTTCTACAAATGGTTATAATATAAATACTTTGAGTATAATTTCATTATTATCTATTTTATGTGCTATATCTGTAATTGTGAATAAAAATCCTATAGTTTCAGTATTATTTTTAATAGGGTTGTTTGCAGGTATATCCTCTTATTTAATAATAATAGGTTTAAGTTTTATTGGGTTATCTTATTTAATTGTTTATATAGGAGCAGTATCTATTTTATTTTTATTTATTTTAATGTTAATAAATATAAGAATAAGTGAATTAGAAAGTAATACTAGAAATAGTATGCTTTTAGCTGTTATAATAATAATATTATTTAGTTATTCTTTTAATGCAGTATTAAATAATAATTCTGTTGCAGCCATAAATTCATCTGATTTATTAAATAATAATATACAATATTTAAAAATTAATAATCTAAAATTTGATTTTTTAGTGGCTCCAGCTACAAGCTCTATAAATAACGATATTTTTTATGTAACAGGTATAACATGAGATGGAAATTTAGCAGAAATGAGTCATATAACAAATATTGGTAATATTATGTATACTAATTATAATATGTGGTTAATAATGGCGAGTTATATATTATTATTAGCTATGATAGGTTCTATTGTTATAACTTTAAGATTAAGCAATGAAACTACAGGTCATGGTCTTAAAAATGAAGAAGTTTAATTACGGAGCCTCTGCGCAGAGATTTATATTTTTAATATTATTTATAAAAATTAATAAATTGTGCGTAGAATAAAAATTATACGCAACTACGCATTACTATAAAAGCTAAGTCAAGCTCTATATTAAATAAATTTAACAACTTCTATTTATTTATAAATATATAATAATATTATATTATAAAGCTGTACACTGCGCTAGTTAAAGCTAGCCAGGTAGCTTTCTAAAAAAAAAGCTGAAAGCTATGGTTTTAAATAAAAGAAATTAGCTCAATGGTAGAGCAGCTGTTTTACACATAGAAGGTTAAGGGTTCAATTCCCTTATTTCTTAAACTATTATAATAATAGTTTTAGAGTACTAGTCTCTTTTTGGTTTTTAGACTAATAAAAATGAATGTAAATATACTAATAATTGATATGAATAATTTGTAGTAAGGTTATTATTTAGCTGGTTTAATTAAAGGAGATGGTAATATATTAACACAAAAATCCTAAGATCCCTAAGGGACCTTTTAATAACCCCAAGATAATGTTTACTTTTCATAAAAAGATAAACCTTTATAAAATAAAAGCAGGTAACTTTCATGAAATAAAAGATTTTAATTGTTGTAGAAATTTTATTTGCAGTAAAAATAACTTTATTGAAATTACCAATTTAATAAATGGTAAGTTTCGTAGGCCTAAATTAGTATATTTACACAGAGCAATTGACTAAAGTTAATACATAATAAAAATATTAATAAATTACCTTTAGATAAGAGTAATTTATTATCCAATCCTTGATTAACAGGAATGGCAGATTCAGACTAAAAATTTAACATAAGTTTATGTGGTACTTATGGATTAAACAATTCTTGTCTTAAAGGTAGTGACTCCGTCTACAAAAAAAATCATATTTTAAGCCCACTAGTGTTTATATTATCTACATATTTAATGGCTATGTTTTAATTCATTAAAGGCTTTTAATGAATTAAAATAAAATAGTTATTTATTATATTATGAAAATAAGACTATTAATTAGGTATAAGAATAAGAATAATAACTTAACGTCTTATATATGTAATATATAATGTTCAAATTATTAATTTAAATGTTAAGTGTTAAAGTCACCTATTTCTTAAATTAAAATTCTTTAACTTAAGTGGTAAAGTGCATTTTTGATAAGAATGTTATTCAAGTTCAAGTCTTGGAAGAATTAAAGAGAATTGACCGAGTGGTCTAAGGTGGTAAGTTTGAGTTTTATTGGATCTATATTAGGTCCCATCCGTTCGAATCGGATATTCTCTGAAAACATTACATTATATGGTATTATAGTTATAATTTACATATAGCGGATTAGAGCCGGGCGGTTAGGCGTCTCATTTGGGTTGGGATATAGTTATGTTCGATTCATAATAATCCGAAAAAGTCAAAAACTTTTAAGAAATGTAAAAGATATAAAATAATATTTATACATAAAAATTATGTAAGTATACAAAGAGACTATTATGGAAATCTATGCTATATATTAAAGAGAATAAATTTATGGTAAAGATATCTTATTAACTCTTAGAGAAATTAAATAATAAACGAAGCGAAGTGAAATATCTTATTAGCTTCAGGAAAAGAAATCAAAAGAGATTCTATGATTAGTGTGAACGAAAATAGAGAAGCCTAATAAGTAAAATGGTAACAAACTGTTTGAATAATAAGGGGAACCTTCCTCTAAGGCTAAATATAATATATAAGCGATAGTAAACTGTACCGTGAGGGAAAGATATTGAAATAGTAGTTTTATAAGCAGCTCAAACTATAAAAGTAAGAGCGTACCTTTGGCATAATGGGTCACTAAGTTAACATTAGATGCAAGCGAATTTAATTTGCGTAGTTAAACCGATCATCAAAAAAAATGAAAAGTGTCTAAAGTTAGACCCGAAGCCTGGTGATCTTACCATAATCAGGACTATAAAGGTCCGAACGGGTTATCGTTGCAAAGATATCCGAAGAATTATGGTAAGTGAGTGAAAGACAATTCTGACCAGGATAGCTGGTAAAAAAAAAAATGAGTTAAGCTCTCATTTTATAGCCAGTCAGTAGAAGTAAACCTTCTGCTAGTATATATAAATTTATATATGCAAAATCTTCAAATTGCAAGGAAGCCCTAAAGCAATCTAAACCAAACATATGTGGTAACATAGTATGTGGCACAGGTAATGACTCGTGGTATGGTAAAATCTAGTATTGATTAACGAAAGTTAAATGGGTTATTTGCAGCCAAGTGCCTATATAAATTTTTATTTATAATAGGTATGCAGTTCATCGACTAAACGTAGATTGGCGCAAGCTTAAGACATAGTCAGACCTCATTTGAAAGAATGCAGAATAATAAATGCTTGTTGAATTAAATATATATAAAATCGCTTACAATTAAAAAAAAAAATAAAATAACTAAAAAAAAAATTTAATGAAAAAATATGAAAAAAACATTAATAAAAATTGTAAATAGATTTAACAAGATTTTTAATTTTATAAATAAAAAAGATTTATTTTTTTTTATAAAAATTATTCCTTTATTTATGTTATGTTTTATAATCTGAGTAATTTTTACTGATTCTGAGCTTAATATTGATGATTTAGAATTAAAGGATTTAAAACCTAGAGATGAAAATTTTATTGAAATAATGTCTGGAAATATAAACAGTGTGAATTCTAAGAATAATGATTTTTTTAATACTAGAAGTATTCATTCTGAAGATAGTAGCCTTCAATCTGAGAAAGAAACTGAAGGTAGTCTTCAATCTGAGAAAGAAAAAAGGGAAGTTTATGATATTTTAGATAGTAAGGAAGCAAAAGCTATGTTAGAAATTATTAGACGTGAAGAAGGATATAGTTCAACTATTATTGATTCTAATGAAGAAACAAGATTTTCAGACAAGGAAATAGAAGAAATAGATGCTCGTATATTACAGAATGTTTTATCTTTCATAGAAAATAACCATGTAACTGTTACTCCTTTAGAAAACTTTTCAGGAAAAATAGATTTAGAAAAAATCAAGAATCTTATATCAGATATTAAAATGTTTGATGGTGATTCATCTAATGATGTTAATACTGAGATTGTTAAATTACTTCAAGAGGGTAAATCTGTTAGTATTTTGATTTCTTCATCAAGTAATTCTGATCCATTAGATTGTTTTACAACAGCAACATCTAATAATAAACCTAACTTAGAACAAGTTCTTTCTTCTACTTTGCATGATAATATAAATCTTGTACCTGAATTAGAAGAAATAACTAATAAATTAGTTATTTTAACAAAGGATACAGATGCTCCCTTGCCTCT
>Ga0114940_10000980_pt1 | contig 11138 bp, 5 predicted proteins | sample ColdCreekSource_FD_87195 | JGI IMG/M metagenome (GOLD analysis project Ga0114940, IMG submission 87195) | Groundwater microbial communities from Cold Creek, Nevada to study Microbial Dark Matter (Phase II) - Cold Creek Source | ecosystem: Environmental > Aquatic > Deep subsurface > Groundwater ... | reverse complement strand
CGAAGGTAGCTGTAATGTAGAATTTTTGTAACCGTTCACCACAAGGCCAACCCTGTCGTTCACATTCCGACCTATCTGCAACAAAAGCCGAAGAGAACGCTGCGGACCCATCCAACTAGGGTCGGCGCTCGCCATAGGGCGGGCAGCGCCCGCTCTACAGGACTGAACGGTTATGATTTCTTTGGTACTTCGTTCAGGTGTCCGTAAGGGAATACTTCTGTTTACTGAATCAGCATTCCTGAATCCGTCCGCCGCACTTTTCCCCGTCTTCCGCTTAGGTTAGCTTTACGCTGTCTAACGCACAGGCGGGAGCACACTACGAGTGCCACATCTCACCATTCTCAACGGCCCCAATCGCGGCCGACTTTTTCCACTTACGCTCGGCAAGGTCTTCCGCGTTGGCCGCGACCCGAGCCTGGAACTGTCCATCGACGACCTTAAGGCGTCGCGCGTGCATATTGAAGTCGAGGGCAAAGAGGGTGGGCCGTGGATGCTGAAAGATTTACGTAGCAAGAATGGAACTTTGGTCAATGGGGCAAAGGCCGACGTCGTTGAACTTAAGGAAGGCGATCAAATCCAGATTGGCGAGACGCGTATCTCGTATTGTGCAGCCGACGTACCGAAGGAACACATCCTCCGTTTCGACAGCGTGCAGGCTGCGCGGATGCCGGTAGGTGCGGTGCCTGCGCTGGGCAGCGCAGGCGATGAAGGCGCGAGCGAAGGTTTCGAGACCTTGGAGTTGAACGCCACGCTGCCGTTGTTGCGGCTGGAAGGACGTTCCGACGCCGTGCGGGAAGATGAGACGGCCACGCGTGTTGGCCGCGAGACGCCCGTGCGCCTAGAGCGCGGCAACCGTTCCCTGCGGGCGCTTTACTCCATCGCACGCGCCTGCGCCGAGTCGGCCTCGACCAAACGCCTGCTTTCCATTCTGGCTTCTCGGCTGCGCCCCGCGTTGGAGGCCGACCGTGTGACCCCCATCCTGCTGGACGACGTTGGGCATTGGCACGTAGCGGAACTGGAGGTAGAGGGAGAGCAGAGTGCCCCTGCGGCTATGGAAAAGAAAGCGCCCGCCTTTAGCCGCGTGCCGGTTTCGCGCACCATCGTCGAATACGCACTGCGCACGCGCCGTTCGGTGCTTACCGCTCCGCGCTCCGATGCACGCTTCGGCGAGGCGCGTTCCATCGGCGAGCAGGGCATCACCAGCGCCTTGTGCGTGCCGATCGCCCGTGGTGAGCGAGTGCTGGGCCTCCTCTACGCCGATCGCCTGGGCGGACAGGACTTCGACCGTGAGGACCAGGAGTTGCTTACGGCGGCGTGTCTGCAGGCGGCACCGGCCATGGCCCATTTACTGCGGTTGGAAGACGTCATTGCGCGCAAGGAAAGACTGCTGAATGAAATCAAGTCGCACCACAAGATCCTAGGCGATTCTCCCGGCATCAAGGAAGTGTTGGGCTTCATCGCACGTGCGGCGCCGGCCGATGCGGTGGTTTTGGTGCTGGGCGAGAGCGGCACGGGCAAGGAATTGGTCGCCAGCGCCATGCATTATAATTCGGCGCGCTGCGAACACCCGCTGGTTATCGTGAACTGCGCGGCACTCAGTGAGGCGCTCATCGAATCGGAACTCTTTGGACACGCCAAAGGTGCGTTCACCGGCGCAACGGCTGACCGTAAGGGCCGCTTCGAGCTGGCCCATGAGGGCACCATTTTCCTCGACGAAATCGGCGAATTATCTGCGGCCTGCCAGGCCAAGCTTCTGCGCGTCATCGAACAAGGCGAGATCTCGCGCGTGGGCGAGAGCCGGGTGCGCAAGGTTAACGTGCGCCTGCTGGCGGCTACCAACCGTGATCTTGTCGCGGAAGCCAATTCCGGGCGCTTCCGCCAGGATCTATTCTATCGTTTGAATGTGTTGACAGTGACCTTGCCCCCCCTGCGGGAGCGTGGCGAGGACGTGCGTCTACTGGCCGATTTTTACCTGCACAACGCCGCGCAACGTTGCGGTCGACCGCAGCTACGGTTTTCCGATGAGGCGTACGAGGCCTTGCGGCGTTATGTCTGGCCGGGCAATGTGCGTGAGTTGCGCAACCTCGCCGAACGTCTGGCGGTGTTGTGCCCCAGTGAGACCATTGGCGTGCCCAACCTGTCTCCTGAAATCCAGAAAGCGTTGGAAGGCGCGAGCGTTATGACAGTCGAACGCAATCCCGAAAGCTCTAACGGGACTGTGCGCCCGACGCGGCTGCTGGCGGATGTTGAGAAAACACACGTTTTACAGGTGCTTGAACAGTGCGGAGGCAACAAGAAACAGGCTGCCGAATTGCTGGGCATTGACCGCAGCACGTTATACGCCAAGCTGCGCGCGTACGGCATCCTGGCGTAATCCGATCATGGCCGAAGACCCGCGTATGCAGGAGACCTTGGCCGGCGAGGCCTCCCCCGCGCCAGAGGGCGGGCTACACGCCCTAAGCCCGTCCGAGGCGCTAGAGGAATTGCGCGGCCTAAGCGCCGCAGGCCAGCTAGCCCCTCCTCAGAAACCCGTGGACGAAGTCTTCGCGCTCGTGGGCCGCATGCTTGGCCAATACCGCGTTCTGTCCAAGCTTGGGCATGGCGGCATGGGCCAAGTCTTTAAGGCTCACGACACGCATTTGGACCGCGAAGTCGCGCTCAAGGTCGTTTTTTGTGGTCCGCTAGACGACGCCAAAACGGCGGAACGTTTCAATCGCGAGGCGCTAAGCTTGGCCAAGCTGAATCATTCAAATTTATTGCACGTACATAACGTCGCTGTGGAAGACTCCCTGCATTATTTTGCGATGGAACTCCTGCCGGGCGAGACGTTCAATGCGCTGCTCAGGAGGCGGAAGCGCCTGCCACCGGAAGACCTGCTCCCCTACGTCGCGCAGATTCTGTCGGCGTTGCAGTACATCCACGGGCAGGGCATCACACACCGCGACATTAAAGGCGGCAATATCATGCTCTGCGGAGAACGTGTCGTCCTGATGGACTTCGGACTGGCCAAGGACGAGCAACACGGTGGACTGACCACCGTGGGGTCCGTGATGGGCACGCCTCAATACATGGCCCCCGAACAGGCCGAAGGCCTGACCTACGGTCCGCGTACGGATCTCTATAGCCTGGGCGTGGTCATGTACGAGGCCTTGGCGGGCGAATTGCCGTTCAAGGGCAAGTCGGCTTTCGCGCTGATTCGGCAGCACATGGAGACCCCGCCCCCGCCGCTCTTGGAGAAAGTTAAAGGTCTCGACCCGCGCTTGGCACGCCTTGTTCACAAGTGTCTCGAAAAAGATCCTGCCCACCGCTATCCCGATGCCCGTTCATTGGCGCTGGACCTGCTGGATATTTTCCCGCTGCCCGAATTGGAACAGCTAACACGTGCCCCAGCTTTGCGACCTACCATGGTCGCGACGCACAAATGGGTTGGCATGAACTCCAACGCAACTACGGTTCCGGCCGCTGCAACGGTGCCGCCTACACTGCGTGCCAGAAGAACTACGGCCTGGGTATGGATGACGGGGGGCTTCGTCGGCGCGTTGCTGCTGGCGCTGGTGCTATGGCAGGTACTGAAGGCGCGGAGGCTGCGTTCGGCTACGCATGCAGTACCGTTGGAAGGATTGGTTGGACCTACGGAGCGCGCTCCGCGCTTGATGGAATTCCAGTCTGGTCAGACGCCTCAAGAATGGACCTATGTGCTCGAAGTCCCCGCACCGGACGGCGCGTGGCAACGCGAGACCCTTGTTGGCCGTGAGGCTTTCCGTAAGCGTTTCCCAGCCTTGGCTGGTCAAGCGCCGTAGTGCGGGTTTGAGGTGCTGCTGTGGGCGTTGTCCTCCCCCTCCGCCCACATTGAGGGAGAAGGGAACTGCAACTACACCCCTCACGCCCTGCTTCAATTTGCGTCCAAGATACAGTACCTTTGGCATGTTTAGGAGTTACCCCCTTTGGAATGGTCCCCCATCAACCCGTTTGCGCGACACATGGCCATGGCGTTGATCGGACTGGCGCTGCTTTGTGCGGTGCGACCCGCTTCAGGGGAGGAACCCTCCGAATTTCCGCCGAAAGACGAGGAGCGCAAGGAGCTTCCTCCCGACACGCTCACGCCTATAAAGCGCCCTGAGCGCGTGCCCGACGTTCCTCCACACGGCGAATCAGAAGAGCCGGATCCCAAGCCGGTGGAGCCGCAGCCCAAAGTGCTTCCTCCAGACACGCTCATCCCCATCAAGTCACTCCGTGGGGAAGGGGAGGGAGAGGGTCCAAAAGATCCGCCACACGTGCCCGGCGTGACGATGGGTGAGGGGTACGATCCGGATGGCCTGCGCGAGGTACGCGTCATGCCTGCAACAGGCGAAGTGCTCCCGTCGCCCAGCGTGGGGATTCTCGTGAAAGGCCCCGAGGCTTTCGTCAAGGCCGCGACAGGCAGCTATGTACTGATGGACGAATTGGGTCGGGAAGTGGATCGCGGGACACTCAAGAGCGGCGCACTGAAACCCACCGAGAACGGCTGGTGGCGCTTCGAAGTTCGCACGGCGCACGCCGTGGGCGTTGAACACATCTTGACGCTTACCCTCAGCCGAAGCCCCGCCCAGAGCGTGGAGCGAACCACAGCGTTTCGCATTACGCGGGATCCAGCCTGGAAACGCTGGATCGCGCTGGTACACGCCCCTTATTCCGGACAGCCCTGGACGGAACTTTCGCGCCATGGCATCCGTGGCGGGATGGGTTATCGCATGCACGCGGAACGCTATGCGGAATTGAAAGTCGCCGGCGTCCCATTTTACGTCGAGAACGTGGCGCGGCAGTTTCTATCCCGTTACCACTCACAGCACGGGTTGTGGGATGAAACCAACGCAAAAATCGAGAAGGCCCCTGGGGAGCACACGGCACTGGCGCGCGAGCCGTCCTTCTGCCACGGGGCGTTCGGTGAAGCGTATGCCAAGGAATTGCGCCGACACGCAGAGCATTATCTGGGTGAGCCGGTGTTGTTTTTTTCGCTGGCCGCCGAACCTTCCGTAACGCGGCTCTCGGCAGCCGGCTACTTCGATTTTCATCCTGAGTCGCTCAGGGAGTTCCGACGCTGGTTGGAACGCAACGTGTACGGCACGCTCAAGACGCTCAATCAGTATTGGGATACGTCCTTCAGCGCCTGGGACGACGTGACGCCCATGACCACGCCCGAGGCGCGACTGCGCCTGCGCGACGGTATTCACAATTACGCTCCGTGGTGCGATTTCCGCGCCTTCATGGACCACGTCTTCGCCAAGACGCTCAAAGACGGTGCGAACGAGCTGCGTAAATTCAATCCTGGCGCACAAGCAGGGATCACCGGCGCGCTGGGACCTTCCGCTTTTGGCGGATGGGATTGGACGCGGCTGGCGGGCGCGCTGGATGTAGTGGAAGCCTACGATATAGGACAGGCGCGAGCACTTTGGCGCGACCTCGCGCCCGGTAAGCCTGCCCTGGCGATGATTCCCTTGAGTACGCAACCCTCGCTATGGGACGACGCACGGCGAAGTTTGTGGAATACAGCGCTGGATGGCGGCCCGCGCGGGGCTTTGCTGTGGGATGAATGCTCCCGCGAGGACGGCAAGTCGGCGCGCGTGTTATTGGACCGTGAAGGTCGGCCCACCTCCGCAGCCGAGACGCTGAGGCCAACGCTGCGCGAACTGGACGGACCGTTGGGCTTGCTTTTGGCCACCGCACGGCGCACACGCCCCATGGTCGGCCTGCTTTATTCGCCCGCCAGCGTGCGTTTGCACTGGCTCTTCGAGTCCGACCGGCTGCACGGCGAGGCTTGGCCCAACGCGTGGGCGCGCGACACGTCCGCCGAACGCCGCGAATCTCCGCAATACCGGTTGCGTGAGAGCTGGGCCAAAATCCTGTCCGACCTTGGAATGCCGTGGCGTTTTGTTTCCAGTGCCGAGGTGGAGGCTGGCGTGCTGAGCAAGCCCGATGCGGGCTTTAAGGCGCTGGTCCTGCCGCGCGCCGTGGCGCTAAGCGATGCGGAGGCCGAAAAAATACGCGCCTTTGCCGAGGCCGGTGGCTGCGTGGTTGCCGATGCCTGCTGCGGGCACTTTGACGAGCACGGTCGCAAACGCAAGACGCCCGCGCTTGATGCTCTTTTTGGGGTGAATACCGCGCGCGAGCCGCTCACCGCCGAACCGGAGCGTCCGTTGGAAAGCATTCAGGATGCTTCGGAAGTCGGCCATGAGCCGCTCCTGCTCGCCAAAGTAGGGCCTGAATTGCCGCCGCCCTACTCCGACAAACCGTTCTGGGCGGGCACGCCTCCGCCGCAGCGCTTTGAATACCGCCGCGCTCCGGCATTGGTACGGCGCGAGTCGGGTAAAGGCTGCGCCCTCTTCCTGAACCTGAATCTCGAAGGATATCTGCGCTGGCGACTGCACCCTGACTTGCCGCGTGCGGCCAGTGCACGTGACGCCGTGCTGCGGTTGTCATTCGCCCCATTGTTGGAGGACCTGCCGGTGGACCTGCGCGCGTCACACCTGCCCACAGGCACAGAGCTGATCTGGTTAACACTGGGCGAAGGTGAGGGCGCGGCGCGGTTTTTGGCCCTGCGGCGCAACCTTCAGTCGCGCTTGCACGAACTGGGCCAGGCCGGAGATAGTAACGATTGCTTCGCCCGCGCGGAGCCTTTCACACTGGTCCTGCGTCAACCGTTCTGGACCTCCAATATGCTTTCCGACCAGCCGTCCCAACAGAACCGCGTTCTGGAAGGCACGCTCGACCCGGTTACGCCGACCCTCTTCGCGCTGCGCTCCTTGAAGTCGCCGTTGCCCGTGGCCACGGCCCCTGAGGATCTTAAGGCGGGCCAGGCACTCAAACTGGAGATCCAGCCCGGACCTGGAGCGGATCAGGCCGCTCGTGTTTATGGTGTGCGCGTCCTGGGGCCGGACGGCGTGGAGCGCGAGCACTACAGCGGCGCTTGGCACGCCCCCGAAGGAAAGCTCACCGTCCATATTCCGCTGGCGTTGAATGATCCGGTCGGGCGCTGGACGCTGTTAGTGCGCGATGTCGTCACGGGCCTGGAATCGAAAATCGTCGTTAAGGTCAACGCGACGGAATAGCCGCATAACAGCGCTGCGTAAGTTCGCCTCGCACGACAAGACCGCAACGAGGTCCTCAGCTTGGCAAGAGGCGCTCAACGTTTTTTCAAGCAACGCTTGAAATCCACGCCTTGGATGCCCTTGCCCAGTTGGACGAGTTCCACTTTGGCCGCGTCGAGTAGGCCCAGCTCTTCCGCACAAGCTTTCGAGCATAGCACGAAACGCGGCGGATCGGACGGCTTGGGAGCAAGCGGCTGACCTTGCGCATCGGTGGTTTCTGCCAGCAACACCGCGCTTCCGCCCATCGCGGGTCGGTCGAGGTAATAGAGCAGTTCCGCTTCCGAGAGGCCCAGTCCAACCGCGTAGACGCGCGCTTGCTGCGGTAACCTCTTGAGTTGTTCGCGCAGCGTCACGGCTTCCTGCGCCAACGGATGCCGTTCTGCGGAATGGTAGTATTTGACGACCGTCCAGCCGAACGTCGCAGTGTAAGCCACGGCACCCAGGCAGAGTCCAGCTATGAGCGGTTTGCCCTCCACCCACATCCTTCCTGCGACGAAGACCAGTACGGCGGTCAGAATGCCCAGTGCCGCAGTGAATTCGAATGGCGGAATCGGCGTGTCCGGATTCTTCACGAAGGCTGGGGCGATGACCGGCACAAGCGCCAGGAGCACCGCCAAGGGCACTGCCAGTACCATGTGGATCCAGGCCAGTAGTTCTTCGTAGTTTCCTCCTGGACGGCTCAGGCGTGCGAGCGCCACGCCCGCGCACACAGCCAGCGGTGGCAGAAGCGGGAGTAAATAATAATTCTGCTGCTTGGGCCAAAGATAAAATCCTACGAAACCTACGAGGGCGGTCCCCCACAGGAAGCGTTCGAGCAGGTCCGGAAGGCTAGGTGGCGCGGTGCGTATGCCCTGTTCGAGTTTCTTGCGCTTAACGGCCAGCGGCCAGACGAGCAGCAAGAGCGGCGTCCACGGCAGCAGGCCTTCGGCAAGTTTCTCAAAATAAAAAGTAAACGGGTACGTAGGCAGGTGACCCATGCCTTCGGATCCGACGCCAGCTTCTGCCCATAGCGTCCCCAGCCCTTCTGGCGCACGTTTATAAATGGCCAGTATCCACGGCAGGACTACGGCCGCTGCAAGAGCCAGCGCCGCAGCGCAGACGACCACCTTCCGAAGGTTGAATGCGCGACGGCGCAGCGCCTCAACGGCCAGTCCCGCCAAGACCAGTAGCAAAGGAATGTGTCCTTTGCACAAGATCGCGAGGCCCAGTGTAAGGCCCAACGCGAGGGCGCAGAGCAGCCCAGGTCTTGGCGCACAAGCCAGCCAAGCAGCGGCCAAGAGCGCCCCCAACGTGAAAAAGGTAAGTGGAATCTCGCCCGTTCCAAATTGCGCCGTCCGCACAAACAGCGGATAGCCCAACCCAAGGATCAAACCTGCCCAAATGCCGACGGTGCGTCCATGGACTCTCGATCCGTAGACCATAACCAGGAAGACCGTTAGTGCGGCCAGGATGGCCGAGGGCAGTACGGCGGCCTGTTCGGTGACGAGATGGCCAGCGGCATCGGGACCCAAGAGCTTGGCCGAAAGGGCGGTCAGCCAGTAGGGCATAGGCGGCTTTTGGAAACGCGTCTCATGGCCGAGTTTGGGGACAATCCAGTCGCCGCAGCGCAGCATTTCTCGCGCCACCACCGCGACGCGTGCTTCGGATGTTTCTGAAAGCGGTCGCCAGGCGGAAGGGATGATGTAAAGGACGAAACAGAGCAGGCCGATGCCCACCGCTGCAGCGAGATCGCCGCGTGAACGCGCACGGTCGGCCAGCGGAAGGTCGGGTACGGCTGGGGCACACTTGGTTTCGTCCGCAATCGTCAACGCGAGTTCTCCAGATGCATACAGTGCTTTCGTTAGGCGCCAACATTTCACGCAAGGGTGCGTCTACTTTTGCCTTAAGGTTACTGTTTTCGCCAACACAATATGTTTGCGCAGCAAGATGGGAAATCACGACTTGTGCGCTGTAGGTATCGTCTTAAACGCAGCAACAGTTGTAGGTATTGAAAATAAGGCTCATGAGGCCAACTGTGTGCGGCTACCCATCGTGCAGCGCGAGTAGCACGTAAACTTCACACAGTTGGCCCCATGAGCCAAAAATAAAGCAACCGTTCAGTTGTAGGGCGAGCACTGCCCGCCTGTGGGCGTCATTCCGAGCACCGTTCGGAGTGCCGACCTCTGGTCGGCTGGGCCGCCGAGGTCCCGTCGGCTTGTGTAGTTCGTTCGGAACGTGAACGACAAGGCTGCTCTTTGTGGGCCTTCGTGGTGAACGGGTACAAAAAAGTAGGCCTTCGAGTTGGGTTGTTTTCCGATATCCAAGTGCTACCATGCGGGCTCGCATCAATAAGCAGAGGAGCTTCCGCGCATGTCCGATTATCACCGCAAGTACTTTGGCCTGAAGAAGGAAGTCACGCCGATCCTGCAGGCTACCTACGCTTCGAAGATCGTTGATCTCTTGCGCCTGAAAGGCTACCAAGTTTCCCGCGACGGGATGACCATCAAGCTGGCCAAGGAATTTGGCTTCTGCGTCGGCGTCGAACGTGCCGTGCAGATGGCCTACGAGACGCGGCGCAAGTTCCCCGGTAAGCGCATCTTCATCACCGCTGAAATCATTCATAACGCCTACGTCAACAAACAGCTCGTCGAAATGGGCGTCATTTTTCTCAACGGGCAATATGCCAACGGCATGACTTGGAACGACATTACCGCCGAGGATGTGGTGATCCTGCCGGCCTTTGGCGCTGCGGTAAAAGAAGTGCAAATGGTTGAGCAGAAGGGCGCGTATATCGTCGATACCACGTGCGGCGCAGTGGTGAACGTCTGGAACAACGTCCAGAAATATGCGAAGGACGCCTTTACCAGCGTCATTCACGGCAAGTACAGCCACGAAGAAACGCTGGCGACCGCGAGCCGCGCCACGGGCGACGCTGACGGCTTTACCGGCCAGCGCTTGGCGCAACAGGGCAAGTACATCATCGTCCGCGACCTCGACGAGGCGCAACATGTCTGCGACTACATTCTCGGCAAGGGCAAACTCGACCGCGATGGCTTTCTAAAACGCTTTGCGCCCGCCGTCAGCGAAGGCTTCGACCCGGACCAGGATCTGACGCTCATTGGGGTCGCCAACCAGACCACGATGCTTTCCAGCGAGACCTTGGCCATCCAGGCGCTGCTTAAGAATACCTTTTCACGGAAATACGGAATCAACGAAACCGCGCAGCGCTTTCGCAGTATCGATACGATCTGTTCGGCTACTCAGGACCGTCAGGACGCGGTGAAGGAGATGCTCAACATCAAGCCCGATGTGACCATCGTCATCGGCGGCTACAACAGTTCGAACACCACGCACTTGGCCGAAATGGGCATCGAGAACGGCGTGCCGACGTTTCATATCGACGACGCCGCCTGCATGATGAACAAGACGCAGATCCGCCATCAGCCCATCGGCAAGCACGAAGAAGTCGTCGCCGAGAGCTGGTGGCCGATGCGCACGCCCTTTAACGTGGCCGTGACCGCAGGAGCCAGCACGCCGAATAATAAGATCGGCGACATCTTCATGCGTCTGTTCGAGCTGCATGGCTGCAACGTGGATGATTTAATTGAAGAGCTAGACGCACTGCCCACGCCCGAACTCACGCCCGAAGAAAAGTCGCGCGTGGAACGGCAGCGCCTGGAGCATGAAGAACACCACCGGTAGGCTTAGCGGTATCTGTTAATCATCCAACGGAGATAGCGGTCAACTCGGTAGTTCCTGTTTCCCAATCGTTAAATCGGTGTGCCCCCCGGCTCCGAAATGGCCCGCAAAACGGGGCAGGTGCCTCAGGATCTGGGGCCGCGCGCCTCAAAACGCGGGGAAGCTCACTTTTTCTCCACTCGGAGACAGAGCTTCCCTGCTGTTCTCCCGACTTACGCTTCCTTTTCCTTCGCGCCTGCCCACTCACCTGCGGGTTAGCTGCACTAGGTTGTGCGCCAGCACTCCCGTCCCTACCCAACTTTGAAAATGCTCCCAGCCTTCCCGCAAACATCGATT
>Ga0114940_10000979_pt1 | contig 11142 bp, 13 predicted proteins | sample ColdCreekSource_FD_87195 | JGI IMG/M metagenome (GOLD analysis project Ga0114940, IMG submission 87195) | Groundwater microbial communities from Cold Creek, Nevada to study Microbial Dark Matter (Phase II) - Cold Creek Source | ecosystem: Environmental > Aquatic > Deep subsurface > Groundwater ... | reverse complement strand
GTCATGCAGCACCAGCGCGCTTTCCTTCGAGATGTCGATATCGTCGAGATAGCGTTTCAGCCGGGCGATGGATTCGAACACCTCGCGCCGGTCGTGTTCCTCGAACCACGGCAGGGCCAGCCGGCTCATGTCCTCCAGCGCCTCGTGCATCGGCCCCATGTGCCGTTTCAGCGCCAGGCAGTTACGGCGGATCGCGGCGATCTCCACCAGCGTCTGATCGTTGTAGTCGGCCAGATCCATCTGCTCCAGCCGGTCGATCTCGTCGTTCTGGTCCACGATGGCGCGGTTCATGCGCGAGATCATCGCCTCGGTCAGTTCGGTCAGCAGCGCGCCGCAATCGGGCGGCCCCAGTTCTTGCCGGTCAATCATCCGCAGGACATAGCGCGGGGTCTGCAACGGGTGGCGGCGCAGGGTGATGAGCCGCGTGCCGTCGCACCACAATTGCAGCGACAGCATATCCTCCGGCGCGGCGCCGGGGTTGAAATTGATGCCGCGCAGGGTGGCCACCAGGGCATCGCCTTCGCGAAAAGCGCGCGGGCGGGTCTCGTCGCTGGTCAACAGTTCGCGGGTGGGTTCGGAAATGCCCAGCTGGGTCAGCCACTCGTCCACGCCGGGGCGGTTGCGCGCCAGATGGACCCACAACACCTCGCCCGGCTTGCCCGGCTGCCAGGCGAGCACGTCGGGCCAGTCGAGCGGCCGCCCCGCGCCTGCGCCATCCAGCACGCGGGCAAAGATCAGCGGAAAGGCGCCCTCGGCATCGACGGCGGCATCCAGTTGCAGTTCGGCGGCATCCTCATCGGTCATGCGCCGGTCCATGCACCAAACCGGCGCGGGTGTCATCGCCTGCGGGCACGCCGCTGAACTGTCTCGCAATGAAACGGCCCGCGCACAGCCGCTTGCCGCTGGCCCCGCCGCGCCATAGCCGGGGGACATGGTTAATGTTTTCAGCGGGATGGTGGTCGCCATGGGGAAGAATGCGATGCAGCGGGCAGCCTTGGCGCTGGTGGCCCTGGTCACGCTGGCCAGTGCGGGCGAAGCGGCGGCCCAGGCCGTGCCGGTCACCATCACCTTCGCTGGCCAGGTGGCCAATGATCCGGCGCAGTCGATCATGCTGCGCAGCCTTGATCCGGCGACCGGGGTGACGCTGGTCCCCTTCGGCGGCAGCGCCCCGGCCTATGCCTATAACCAGGGCGATGCGGTAACCTTCACCCTGACCACCAGCCTGCCCAGCGCTGCCGACCTGGCATCGGGCCGGTATGACGCGGCCCGGCAGGCTGACGGCACCTATCGCATCGGCCTGATCGGACCGAACAATGCCGGCACTTTCGCAGGCGTGGGCGTGGTCAGCAATTTCGATGTCAGCGGCCCGATCGCGATGACGCTCAATTCGGGCCAGCCGCTGGGCGGCGGGGGCCTGGCCGTGGTGATCGACCCGGCGGACTATTCCTATGCGCTGGCCACCACCAGCGGCTGGTCCTTCGCCACTTTTGATGCCCCGGGCTACACCTATGACCCGATCTCGGGCAGCATGAGCGCGGCCAGCACCACCTGCGCCTTTCGCGGGGCCTGCGCGCTGAACGGTGATGGCGGGTTCAGGCTGGCGGGCGACCTGCTTTCGGCTGCCGCCGGCAATATCCCCATCCATGATGCGGCCGGCGGCGTGCGGGGGTTCTTCTCGATGCTGTTTAGTGGCCAGTGGAGCCTGCCCGCCTATACTCCGGGCGGCGCCACCCAGGTGCCCGAACCGGGCACCATGCTGCTGTTCGGGGCCGGGGCGGCGGCCGTGCTGCGCCGCGCCCGTCGCCGCCAGCAAGGCAAGACAACGGCCTGATTGCCTTGGGCGCGGCTGGTCCCTAGCCTGCGCCCCATGCAGATCACCGGACAATGCCATTGCGGCGCCATCGCCTATGCCGCCGAAGTTGAGCCGGGCACCGTGGTGCTGTGCCATTGCCATGATTGCCAGACCTTCTCGGGCGCGCCTTATCGCGCGATGGTGCGGCCGGTGCCCGATACTCTGGTGCTGACGGGCGAGCCGGTCCATTATGCCAAGGTGGCGCAAAGCGGCAATGTGCGGTTGCAGGGGTTCTGCGGGGCCTGCGGCACACACCTTTATGCCAGGAACCAGGATGGTAGCGCGCTGGGCCTCAGGATCGGGGCGATTGCCCAGCGGGCGCAGTTGGGCGCGCCCATGCGGCAGGTGTGGTGCGAAAGCGCGCTGCCCTGGACCTTTGCCCTGCCCGAAGATGGACGGCTGGACCAGCAAGGCTGATCCGCGCCTTTGCCCGCACCTGTCCCCGCACCTGTCCCCGCTACCTGTCATTGCGGCGCAACCCGCGCGTGCCTATAGCGTGGGGCATGTCATCATCCATCAGACCGTGGCGCGATATCATGCGCCGTCCCAGCCGCCAGATCATGGTCGGCCGTGTGCCCGTGGGCGGCGACGCGCCGATCAGCGTGCAGACCATGACCAACACCCCGACCGAGGACGTGGCCGCCACCATCGACCAGATCCGCCGGTGCGAGGAGGCCGGGGCCGATATCGTGCGCGTATCGTGCCCGACCGAGGAATCGACCCGGCACTTCGACCGGATCGCCCGCGCCTCTGGCGTGCCGATCGTGGCCGACATCCACTTTCACTACAAACGCGCGCTGGAAGCGGCCGACAAGGGCGCGGCCTGCCTGCGCATCAACCCCGGCAACATCGGGTCGAGCGAGCGGGTGGCCGAAGTGATCCGCGCGGCCAAGGCCAACGGCTGTGCGATCCGCATCGGGGTGAACGCCGGCAGCCTGGAAAAAGACCTGCTGGAAAAGTATGGCGAGCCGTGCCCCGAGGCGCTGGTGGAAAGCGCGCTCGATCATATCAAGCTGTTGCAGGACCACGACTTCCACGAGTTCAAGGTGGCGGTGAAGGCCAGCGACGTGTTCCTGGCGGTGGCCGCCTATATGCAGCTGGCCGATGCGGTGGATTGCCCGCTGCACCTGGGCATTACCGAGGCAGGCGGCCTGATCGGCGGTACGGTGAAAAGCAGCATCGGCATGGGCAACCTGCTGTGGGCGGGCATCGGCGACACCATCCGCGTGTCGCTGTCGGCCGAGCCGGAGCAGGAAGTGCGCGTGGGCTTCGATATCCTGAAGGCCCTGGGCCTGCGCACGCGCGGGGTGCGGGTGGTAAGCTGCCCCAGCTGCGCGCGGCAGGGGTTCGACGTGATCCGCACCGTGCAGACGCTGGAAGACCGCCTCAGCCACATCAAGACGCCCATCTCGCTGTCGGTGCTGGGCTGCGTGGTCAACGGCCCCGGCGAAGCGCGCGAAACCGACATCGGCCTGACCGGCGGCGGCGCGGGCAAGCACATGGTCTATCTGTCGGGCGTGACCGATCATCACGTGCAGGACGAAGGCATGGTCGATCACATCGTGGCCCTGGTGGAAGCCAAGGCGGCGCAGATCGAGGCTGAGATGAGCGATGCCGGCCGGGCCGATTTGGGGGCCGAGGCGGCGGAGTGATTGCTTCTGGTAGGAACAATTGCTACCATTGCGCACCATGAGCAAGGTTGAAAAGATCTCCATCGCCCTGACTGACGAGATGCTGGCTTCGGTAAGGCAGGCCGTGGCCAGTGGCGACTATGCCTCGACCAGTGAAGTGGTGCGCGATGCCTTGCGGGATTGGCGGATGCGGCGTGAGCGGGAGATCGCCCATCTGCGCGAACTGATCGAAGAAGGGCTGAAAGGCCCGTTCGAACCGTGGGAAGGGGCAGATGCCTTGTTACGCGAGTTCCGCGAACTGCGGGACAAGCGTGGCGAATAACTGGACAATCGTTCGCAGCCAGGCAGCAAAGACCGACCTTTATGCGATCTGGTCCTACCTTGCCCGGCACGATACCGATGCAGCGGACCGGTGGCTGGAGCGGACCGATGCCGCGCTCCTGCGGCTGGCCGATTTTCCCGAACTGGGCAGCATCCGGCCGGAATTGCCGCCAGACGTGCGCGCCTATTCGCAGCCGCCGCACATCATTGTCTATCACTGTCGGCCCGATACGCGGAAGCTGGTAATGGCGCGAATCCTCGATGCCCGGCGCGATTTCCCCAGCCTGTTCGCATGACCCCCACCGTCCGCCCCGCCACCGCCGCCGACCTGCCGCTGATCGCCGCGCTGATCCGCGAGCTGGCCGATTACGAGCAGCTGGCCGACGAGGTGCGGTTTGATGAGGCCGGGCTGGGCGAGCGATTGTTCGGGACGCGGCCTTATGCCGAGGTGCTGATTGGCGAGGTCGACGGCAAGGCGCAGGCGTTCGCGCTGTTCTTTCACAACTTCAGCACCTTCGAGGGCAAGCCCGGGGTCTATCTGGAAGACCTCTATGTGCGGCCCGCCGCGCGCGGGGCCGGGCTGGGCAAGGCCTTGTTGAAGGCGCTGGCGGCCATTGCGGTGGAGCGCGATTGCGCGCGGCTGGAATGGTGGGTGCTGGACTGGAACGCGCCCTCCATCGGCTTTTACCAGAAACTGGGCGCACGGCCGATGGACGAGTGGACCACCATGCGGGTGGACGGCGCTGCGCTGGCGGAGCTGGCGACGTGAGGCGGCTGGCCGTGGCACTGGCGCTGGCCGTGCCGCTGGTAACGGCACCGGCAGCGGCGCAAGAGGCGGTCGAAGCCGGGCCGTTTGACCCCGCGCTGGACGCCGAAGCCGCACTTGCCCGTGCCATCGCCACCGCGCGCGAACGCCTGTTCGCCATCGACGGCCCTGCCGGGCCGCAGCGGGTGCTGGCGATCTTCGGGGCCAACTGGTGCCATGACAGCCGCGATCTGGCCGCCATGCTGGCCACCCCGCGCGTGGCGGAACTGGTCGCCCGGCATTATCAGGTGGTGCTGATCGACGCCGGCACGCCGCAGACCGGCAACGGGCGCAACTTGGACATCGCCGCCCGGCTGGGGGTGCAGGACATCACCGGCACGCCCACGCTGCTGGTGCTGGATGCCGACGGTGAACTGCTCAACAGCCCCGCTAACGCGCGCGCCTGGCGCAATGCCTCTGGCCGCAGCGAGCGCCAGGTGCTTGGCTTCCTGCGCCGCTGGACCAAGCCGGACAGCGGGTAAGCCGGAACTTTACCCCCCGGTAAGGCACGCTGCCTTATGGTCGGCCGCGCAATGGACCTGAAACTTCCCCTGGCCCTGGTGCTGGTCACTGGCGGCGCTGTCGGCCTGATGCTGCCCCCGATGGACGGCGCGGCCGATCCGCCGCGTGTGGTCGGCACCGCTGCCGCCGCAGCGGGGCGCAACACCGCCACCAGCCAAACAGACGCCTTTGCCGAAGACTTGGTGCTGCCGCGCGCACCCGATGGGCATTTCTATGCCGAGGTGGAGATCGACGGGCAGCGCGTGACCATGCTGGTGGATACCGGCGCCAGTGTGGTCGCCCTGACCGGGGCCGATGCCGAGCAGCTGGGCCTGACCTGGGATCCGGCCACGCTGGCCCCCGTGGCACAGGGCGCGGGCGGCCCGGTGGAAGGGGTCAACGTGACCATTCCCGAAATGGCGCTGGGCGATCATGTGGCCCGTCAGGTGCCCGCGCTGATTATTCCGGACGGCCTGTCCATATCGCTGCTTGGCCAGTCGTTCCTTGCCACGCTGGGCCAGGTGCAGATGCGCGAGGGCGAAATGGTGCTGGGCAATGTGGTCGACTGACATGACCTGGCTTGGGGAGACTTGCGCATGAACATGGCCAGCCTGCTGCCTTACCGCTGGCGCGTGAAGCACCAGGCCGGGCGGCACAACGAAGCCGTGGCCGGCATTCTGAACACCGCGCCGCTGGTGCCCCAGCGCGACGGGCTGGTGCTGTTCTCGATGATCGGCACCGCCGTGGTCCTGCCCTATCTGGTGGCGGTGAAAAGCCTGTGGCAGCAGGTCGGGCGTGGCCGGGTGGCGCTGCTGGACGATGGCACGCTGACCGCCGCTGACCGCGCCATTCTGGCCGCGCACCTGGGCGATCCGCAGATCCTGAAGATCGACGAGGTAGTGCGCGGCGACTTTCCGCAAGGCGGCTGCTGGGAACGGCTGCTGACCATTCTGGATCACCGCGCGGGCGAATACTGGGTGCAGCTGGACAGCGACACGGTGACCCTCGGCCCGGTGCCTGAACTGGAGCGGGCCATTGCCACCAATCGCAGCTTCACCATGCTGGGCGGAGCCGACGCGCCGGACCAGCCGCTGGACCTGGCCGAATTTGCCGCCCGCCTCCATCCGCAAGGTCCGGCCGAGGGTCATGTGCAGACCCGCATCGAAAGCCGCCTGGACGCACTGGCCCCGCGGCTGGGGTGGAAATACATTCGCGGCTGTGCCGGTTTTGCCGGGTTTGCCGCAGGCAATGCCGGGCGCGATCTGGCCGCCGCATTCCTGCGCCGCATGGCCGAGACCATCGGCGGTGATGACACGGCGATCTGGGGCACCGAGCAGGTGGCCTCGAACTTCCTCATCGCCAACGAGCCGGGCGCGGTGTGCCTGCCGGCTGACCGCTACATCAATTATTGGGGCGAGGACTGGGCGGGCGACGTGCCCTTCATCCACTTCGTCGGCGCGCACCGGTATGACAAGGGGGCCTATCAGGCCGCCAGCCAGCAAGTGATCGCGCGCTTGCAGGGGTGAGGTGCGCCAGACTGGACAGGTTCAGCCTGACCGGCGCACAAGGGGGCAAGATGGACCGCCGCCGTTTCCTTGCCCGCGCCACCGCCGCTGCCACTGCCGCTGCAACTGTGGCCGCTGCGCCGCAGCGCGTGTTCGCGCAAGCCGCACCGCCCTTGCGCGACCGGCTACTGCTGGACCGCGCCCGCGCGGAAGTGGCCCGCAACGACGCCGCGCTGTGGCGGCGCGACATGGTGGGGCTGGCGGATTTCGGCCTCCATTCCGCCCAGCCCCGCTTTCACTTGTGCAATATGGAGGCAGGGACGGTGGAAAGCCTACTGGTATCGCACGGCGCGGGGTCTGATCCGGAACACGATGGCTGGCTGAATGCCTATTCCAACATGGTCGATTCTTGGGCCACCAGCCGGGGGGCTTATGTCACCTGGGAATGGTACGAGGGGATTTACGGCACCTCGATGCGCCTGTCGGGGCTGGAGGCGGACAATTCCAACGTGTTCGACCGCGCCATCGTGATGCATGCGGCCACTTATGCCACGGCAGATCATGCGGCGCGCTGGGGGCGGCTGGGGCGGTCGAACGGGTGTTTTGCCATTGCGCCAGACCTGCTGCCCGGCGTGCTTTATCAATTGTCAGGCGGGCGGCTGATCGTGGCCGACAGCCTGGGCATCGGACCTGGGGGCGAAGCCGTGGTGGCTCCGCCGCAAACCGCAGTGGATTTCGCCGCCGCCGTGGCCCAGCGGCAGGCCGAGGCCGCCGCACGGGCCGAACGGGCGGCCGAGAGTGAGGCCGAAGGCGCGATGCCGATCCTTCCCTAGTCCGCGTTGCATTTGGTGATTATTCTTGACATACGTAACCAAATCGGTTACATGCCGTTCCGCTCTCGCCAGAGAGCAGCGGGCCTGCACCGTGTGCACCGGCAAGGCCCGAACACCGGCAACCGGTGCGCCCATGGCCATTGCGGGGGAAACCTGCTTAAGCCTGCAGGCACGCCGGAAGATCTGGATGGATGGCCCGGCAGCTATCAAGCCCGCACCCTGTCACACCGCACAGGCAATCCGGGGGCGAACCGGCCGGGACAATGGCGCGGGGTTTCACCCGCAGGGCCACAGGCATTATGGGGCAAGCGCGAGTCCGCCCCCGCCAATGGTCCGCCGTCCGGATGATTACAGGACCGAGCCACCATGAGCACGGGCGCAGCGCCCGGTGGCCGTTCGCACAATGAAGCTGCCCCTCACCCCGCTCGCCGATCCTGGCGGGCGCACCGGTTGCCGGTCCCTTCCCCCTTCCCGATCAGGCACGCGGTGCCGCGCCCTGGCTTGTAGGATTTCACCCACCCCGCTCACCCTGAGCTTGTCGAAGGGCGCCTGAAAGCCCGTTGCGCCAACACCCTTCGACAGGCTCAGGGTGAGCGGGTGGCGGGTACAGCGTTGGATGCGGGCGTCGCGTGGCCTGGTTGAAGGATTACACGCTGCGCCCGGCGCGTTGTGCCAGGCTGGCCAGCACCGGAGCATCGCGGCCATAGATGTCACGGAACTCGGTCAGCTGGCCGTCATCGTTCACACCGATGGTGAAATAGGCGATGTAGACCGGGATCTGCCGGGCCAACGGCACGCGGGTGTAAGTGCCCGTGCGTGAGATGGCCATGCCTTCCTCCACCCCCGCGCCGCCGCCCAGGATCGACAGGGTCAGGGCAAACTCCAGCGCCCGTTCAACCCGCACGCAGCCATGGCTCAGCGCACGGTTGGCCGTGCTGAACAGTCCGCGGCTGGGGGTATCGTGCAGGAAGATCGCTTCGGCATTGGGCATGTCCAGCTTCATCAGTCCCAGCGCGTTGCGCGGCCCCGGCTGTTGCACCACGGTGGTCGCCCCGCCGCTGCGGCTGGCGGTATAGCCCATGGTGCGCGCCCAGGCGGGGTTGCCCAGCACGCGGTTGCCCAGCCCTTCGCCCTGCACGATGGATTGCGGCACGGTCCAGGTGGGGTTGAGGATGACGCCTTCGACCATCTCGGACATCTGCGGTGTGGCGCTGGAGCCGGGGCGGCCGACCACGGCGCGATAGGTGTTGGCAACCTGCCCGTTCATCCGCAGGCGGACCATGTATTCCGGCACGTTGACCAGCACGTTGATCCCGCCCAGCTCGCGCGGCAGCCAGCGCCAGCGGTCCATGTTGGTGCGGATCAGCTGGCGGCGGGCGGCATCGGCCGCAGGGGTGGCGGCCAGCGCATCGCGCAGCGCGGCATAATCGGGATGGGCCGGGGCCAGGCCCGCCAGCACGCCCGCCACATCGCCGCTGGCCAGCGCGCGGGCCTGCAACTGCGCGGTGGGCATCAACCCGGCGTCCGGGTCTTCCATCAGATAGGCACGGCGGCTGGCGCGCGGGGTGCGCCCGTCGCGCAGGTCTGCCGCCAGCCAGCCGAACACCGCGCTGGCAACGGCATCAAGCCGCGCGCCCTCACCCTCGGCCAGGGCAGCGGTCAGCAGGTCGGGGCGATAGTCAGCGGGGTCGAGGCCTTCGGCACCCACACCCTGCACCACGCCCAGCAATTGCTGTGCCCGCTGCACCGGCCACTGGCGCGCGGCGGCGGGCTGGCGCGCGTCCAGCTGGCGGCGGGCACTGCCCGGCGCGGGCATGGCGGCGGTAACCGGGGCGGCATCGTCATCCAGCACCTGGGCATAGGGCAGGCTCTGCGCCTGCGCCCCGCCGGACAGGGCGAAGGCAAACAAAGCCAGCCCCGCCAGCAGCGGCCGGAAAATCAATGCCTTGGCGTTTGCGTTAACCATACTGCCAATCTGGCCGCATTCCGCGATTCTGGCAAGCCGCGCACAGGTGACGGCAGCGGCCGGGCCAGCTAAAGGCCCGGTCATGCCCGCCAGCCCGCCCCGCTCACCTGCTGTCGCCGCCCTACTGGGCCCGGTCGCCGTGTGCCTGGCGGGGGTGGCGCTGTACTCGGTGATGGACGCGATGATGAAGGGCGCATCATTGTCGGTGGGGGCCTACAGCGCGCTGCTGTGGCGCAGCCTGATGGCGTTGGCCGGCACCATGCCGCTGTGGCGCCTGCGTGGCGGGCAATGGCCGCAACCCCATGCGCTGCGCCTGCACCTGACACGCGGGCTGGTGGCGGCCGGCATGGCGCTGAGCTTTTTCTGGGGGCTGACCCGCCTGCCGATTGCCGAGGCGATTGCGATCTCGTTCGTCGCTCCGCTGTTCGCGCTGTTCCTGGCCGCCGTGCTGCTGGGTGAGCGGATCGCCCGCAGCGCGGTGGTGGCCTCGGTTATGGGGCTGGCCGGCGTGCTGGTGATCGCCGGCGCGCGGATCGGTGCCAGCGAGGCGGCCGACGGGGTGGCCTGGGGCATCGCCGCCGTGGTCCTGTCGGCCCTGCTTTATGCCTGGAACCTGATCCTGCAACGCCGCCAGAGCCAGCTGTCCGGCCCGCTGGAAGTGGCCTCGTTCATGAACCTGACCGTATTTCTCAGCCTGCTGCCCTTTGCCCCGTGGCTGGCGGTGGCGCCGGGTGACTGGCTTACCCTGGCCAGTGTGGCGGGCAGCGCGGTGCTGACCGTGGCGGCGGGCATGTGCCTTTCGTGGGCCTATGGCCGGGCAGAGGCGCAAGTGCTGGTGCCGCTGGAATACAGCGCCTTTTTGTGGGCCGCGCTGATGGGCTGGCTGTTCTTTGGCGAAGGGCTGACCTGGCCGACCATGGCGGGCACCGCGCTGGTGGTGGTGGCCTGCTGGATTGCCGTGCCGCGCGGTCGGGTGGAACAGACCGCGCTGTAGCCTATTCCTCTGCCGCCGCGCTGTCGGCCTGCTCATTCTGGCCGGAAAACAAGCCGTGCCACAACAGGCCCAGCGCCCCGCCCAGGAAGGCCGCGATGACCAGGGCCAGCACCATCCGCCCCACGCCCAGGCGCGGTTTGCTCTGTTCCTGCCCGCTCCATTCCATCGCCATGCGTAAAACCCCTGTTCCGCCCTTGCGGCGAACACGGCAAAAATGCCGCACCTTGCCGAGTCTGCCCCTTGACCTGCGCTTCGCAAACGCGCAGTCGCCCGGCAAGGGGGCAGGCGGTGAAAACCCGCCCGCAACCGTGCAGCAACTACGGCATCAGCGGCATAAGGACCATCCATCCATGACCATCGTCGGCGCGAACTCGCTTGGAACCCGCAGCACCATGCAGGTGGGGGGCAAAAGCTATGCCTACTACTCGCTGGCCAAGGCAGCGGAAACGATCGGGGACGTCAGCCGCCTGCCGTTCAGCATGAAGGTGCTGCTGGAAAACCTGCTGCGCTTCGAGGATGAAGGCTTCACCGTGGGGCGCGGCCATATCCAGGCCATTGCCGACTGGCAGAAGAACCCGGTGACCGGCGACGAGATCCAGTATCGCCCGGCCCGCGTGCTGTTGCAGGATTTCACCGGCGTGCCGTGCGTCGTCGATTTGGCCGCGATGCGCGATGCGATCGCGAAGCTCGGCGGCGATACGTCGAAGATCAACCCGCTGGTGCCGGTCCATTTG
>Ga0114940_10000978_pt1 | contig 11153 bp, 10 predicted proteins | sample ColdCreekSource_FD_87195 | JGI IMG/M metagenome (GOLD analysis project Ga0114940, IMG submission 87195) | Groundwater microbial communities from Cold Creek, Nevada to study Microbial Dark Matter (Phase II) - Cold Creek Source | ecosystem: Environmental > Aquatic > Deep subsurface > Groundwater ... | reverse complement strand
GGGGCCGGAGAACCTGAGAATGCTCTCATCGACCCCTGCAGTCTTCACGATGCAGCCATCGAGCGCGACATTGCCCGATAGCACTGCCAGTCCGCCATCCTTGCTGAAGGCATGTTCGGCATTGCGGATCACCCCGCCCTCGCGGTCCAGATCGAGTTCGTCCCAGCGCCGCGACTGGCTGAACGCGGTCTGGGTCGGCACGCCGCCCGGCGCGGCCTTGAAGAACTGCTGCACCGCCGGATCGTTGGTCCGCTTGATGTCCCACTGGTTGAGCGCATCGCCCAGCGTGCGGCTATGCACTGTCGGCAGGTCGGTGTGGAGCAGCCCCGCGCGATCGAGCTCGCCCAAAATCGACATGATCCCGCCGGCGCGGTGGACGTCTTCCATATGGACGTCGGACTTGGCCGGAGCGACCTTGGACAGGCACGGCACCTTGCGGCTCAGCCGGTCAATGTCCTGCATGGTGAAATCGACCCCGCCTTCGTGCGCCGCTGCGAGCAGGTGGAGCACGGTGTTGGTCGATCCGCCCATCGCGATGTCGAGCGACATGGCGTTCTCGAAGGCGCGGAACGAGGCGATCTGGCGTGGCAGGGCGCTGGCATCGTCCTGCTCGTAGTAGCGCTTGCACAGCTCGACTGCGGTGCGGCCTGCCTGCAAGAACAGCTCTTTACGGTCCGAATGTGTTGCAAGCTGTGAGCCATTTCCCGGCAGCGAAAGCCCCAGCGCCTCAGTCAGGCAGTTCATCGAATTGGCGGTGAACATCCCCGAGCACGACCCGCAAGTCGGGCAGGCCGAGCGTTCGATCTCGTCAACTTCCGCATCGGTGTATTTCTCGTCGGCAGCAGCGACCATCGCATCGACCAGGTCGAGCGCGACTTCCTTGCCGCGTAGCACAATCTTGCCGGCTTCCATCGGCCCTCCGGAGACGAACACCACCGGGATGTTGATCCGCAGCGCCGCCATCAGCATGCCGGGCGTGATCTTGTCACAGTTGGAGATGCAGACCATCGCGTCGGCGCAGTGCGCGTTGACCATGTACTCGACGCTGTCGGCGATCAGGTCGCGGCTCGGGAGCGAATAGAGCATGCCATCGTGGCCCATCGCGATCCCGTCATCGACCGCGATGGTGTTGAATTCCTTGGCAACTCCGCCCACCGCTTCGATTTCGCGCGCGACCAGCTGGCCCAGATCCTTGAGGTGGACGTGGCCCGGCACAAACTGGGTGAAGCTGTTGACCACCGCGATGATCGGCTTGCCGAAATCGCCATCTTTCATCCCGGTAGCACGCCAAAGCCCGCGCGCACCGGCCATGTTGCGGCCGTGAGTTGAAGTGCGGGAACGATAGGCTGGCATGGCGGAACTCCTTGTCCCGCTCGCTCTTGCGAGGTTGTGGAGTCGGGTCAAGGAGAAGATTGGATCACGCAAAGACGCGAAGACGCAAAGGTGTTGCGCCGGCGGCAAAGCCGTCCTTCAATTCGTTCGTTGCGGCATTGGCCAAGTCCGAATTGGAATGCGGCTGCGCTGCGCAATCGGCTTCATTGCGGCTTCGCGTCTTAGCGTGAAAAATTCTAACCGAGCGCGAGGGCTACTTCATTGCAGATGCGATGCAATCGCTCGGCCCACACGGCCTGCTGCTCGGGCGTTTCGATCTGGTCCTGTCGCACTTCGATGCCGAGATAGGGCCGCCCCTCGGCCTCGGCGTGGCGGTTCATCGTCGCGTTGAGGAGCTGGCCCGAATAGGGCTGCTGGTCGCCGACGATCAGGCCTTCGGCCTCGAGCAGCGGAATCACGAGCCGTGCGGCGCGGTCGTCCTGGTTGTAGAGCACCCCGATTTGCCACGGGCGCTCCTGTTCGGGATGGCTGGCAAGTCTGGGGGTAAAGCTGTGGAGCGAGAGAATTAGGGCCTGCGGCATGATATCAAGAATATCCGCCAAACCATTGTGGTAAGGATGAAAGAACCGCTCAAGCCGTGCTTCATGCCCAGCGTGATCGAGCGCGTTGCCAGGGATTGCATGGTCATCGCTGGCGATCGGAACCGTAGCAGGTTGGTGCGCCTCTCGATTGAAGTCGCAGACCAGGCGGCTGACATTGCCAAGGTAGGCTGCGGTTCCGGCCCGCTGCGCCATGGCCTCGGCCACACCGGTGACGCCGAGATCGACTGCGATGTGCAGGTCGAGCAGGGCCGGATCGATGCCGAGATCGATGTCGTCAGGCACGCGGTTGCTGGCATGGTCTGACACCACCAACAGACCGCCAAAACGCGGCGTCCCGACAATCCGGAAGGCCTCCGTGCTCATCGCAGCTTGCCCGCCATGGTCCACCAGCCCGGACGACTAGTTTCCAGCATTTCCGCGGCTTTGAGCATGACGTCATGACGTTCGTAAAGCGCAAAGCAGGTCGCGCCAGATCCTGACATCCGCGCCAACCAGGGCCCGGTCGCGCGCAAGGCCGCGAGCACCTCAGCAATCTGCGGGCATAGTGCGATTGCGCTCGCTTCCAGATCGTTGCGTCCGGCCGCCGCGATTGCCCGCGCATCGCCGTCTGGCAACGCGCCGCGATCTATTCCGTCCCAGCCCTTGAACACCGGACCGGTCGAGAGCGGAATACGCGGATTGACCAGTAGGACTGGCGTGCCGGTGAGGTCGCTGGCCACGGGTTCCAGTTTTGTCCCGGTCCCGCGCCCGACGCAGGTTTCGGAACGCACGCAAGCCGGAACATCCGCGCCCAGCCGTGCGGCGCGTGCAGACCAATCATCAGGCAGACCCTTGGCGCGCTCGACCAGCCGGAACACCGCCCCGGCATCGGCCGAGCCGCCGCCCAGCCCGGCCGCGACCGGCAGGTTCTTTTCGAGCGTGACCGCCCAACCCTCGGTGCGCGGCAGGTTTGTCAAAGTCTTGACGACAATGTTGTCAAATGGATCAGATAGTTGTCCGGCAAACTCGCCAATCGTTCTGATCAGATCAGCAGGTGCCGTCGTTACCGACAATTCATCCCCCGCATCGACGAAGGCGAACAGCGTCTCCAGTTCATGATAGCCGTCCGCCCGCCGCCCGCGCACGTGCAGCGCCAGGTTGAGCTTGGCGTAGGCGGTTTCCCTCACCGGGCCCGGCTACATATTCGGATAATTCGGCCCGCCACCGCCTTCGGGCGTGACCCAGGTTATGTTTTGGTTGGGGTCCTTGATGTCGCAGGTCTTGCAGTGGACGCAGTTCTGCGAGTTGATCTGGTAGCGCGGGGTGCCATCGGCATTTTCCAGCCATTCGTAGACCCCGGCCGGACAATAGCGGGTCGATGGCCCGGCGAAGACGCCAAGCTCGCTGACCCGCTGCAGTTCCAGATCGCTGACCTGCAAGTGTACTGGCTGGTCCTCGGCATGGTTGGTGAAGGACACAGCGACAGACGAAAGGCGATCGAAACTGATCACCCCATCGGGCTTGGGATAGGCGATCGGCTGATAAAGATCGGCGCGCTGCAGCGCGTCTGCGTCGCGGTGATGCTTCATCGGCTTCCACAGTCCGAAACCGAACAGTGTACGCATCCACATGTCACCGCCGGCCAGGATCGTGCCCAGGTCGCCGCCGAACTTGGCGACCATCGGTTCGGCGTTCTGGACTTTCTTGAGCTCGGTCGCGATCCAGCTGTTGCGCACCGCTGCATCGTATTCACCCAGCGAGTCCGAGGTCCGCCCCGCCGCAATCGCTGCCGCAGCAGCCTCGGCGGCGAGCATTCCGCTTTTCATCGCGGTGTGGCTGCCCTTGATCCGCGGGACGTTGAGAAAGCCCGCCGAGCACCCGATCAGAACTCCGCCGGGAAAGTCGAGCTTGGGGACCGACTGCCAGCCGCCCTCGTTGATCGCACGCGCACCGTAGGAGACACGGCGGCCGCCTTCGAGGATCGCACGGATTTCCGGGTGCTGCTTCCAGCGCTGGAATTCTTCGAACGGATAGACGTAGGGGTTCTTGTAATCGAGCGCGGTGACGAAGCCGAGCGCGACCTGGTTATTCGCCTGATGATACAGGAACCCGCCGCCCCAGCTGTCGCTTTCCGACAGGGGCCAGCCCTGCGTGTGGATCACCCGGCCCTGTACGTGCTTGTCAGGATCGATATCCCACAGCTCCTTGATGCCGAGGCCGTATACCTGCGGCTCGCAAGCTGCCTCCAGATCGTACTTGGATTTCAGTTGCTTGGTAAGATGACCTCGCGCACCTTCTGCAAAGAAAGTGTACTTCGCGTGAAGCTCCATCCCGGGCATGTAATCGCCCTTGTGGCTGCCATCCTTGGCTACACCCATATCCTGCGTGGCGACGCCCTTGACCGATCCGTCATCGTTGTAGAGCACTTCGCTGGCGGGGAAGCCCGGGAAGATTTCAACCCCCAGGTCTTCTGCCCGGCTCGCCAGCCAACGGCACAGGCTGCCCAGACTGCCGGTGTAGTTGCCATCGTTCGACATGAACGGGGGCATCGGCCAGTGCGGGACCGAGAATTTCTTGCCCTTGGATAGCACCCAGTGCCAATTGTCGGTCACCGGCACTTCAGCCATCGGACAGTCCTGCGTCCGCCATTCAGGCAGCAATTCGTCCAGTGCCTTGGGATCGACCACCGCGCCCGAGAGAATGTGCGCGCCAACTTCCGAGCCCTTCTCGAGCACGCAGACGGTGAGTTCGGGGTTGACCTGCTTGAGCCGGATTGCCGCGCCAAGGCCCGCTGGGCCGCCACCGACGATCACCACGTCATAAGGCATCGATTCACGTTCGCTCATGGCCGGTTCCATCCCCTGCAATGTTTTGCTCGTATCAGACCTAGAGCCTTGATTGCTCGCCCCCGACAGGTCAAGACCGCTTGGTGGATTTGACCTCGCAAACGGCATCGCGCACTTCGCTAGGCGAAGCATTGAGGGCCGCGCTTGGCTGGTGGCGCGAGGCCGGGGTCGAGCACGATTTCCGCGATGATCCGCGCGATTGGCTACCCGCTGCGCCAGAGCCTGCCGTAGCGGTGACGGAACCCGCCCTGGCGGCGCGAGAGCGCGCGGTTCCTCCCGCTCCGTCCCAGCCCCCGGTTGGCGGCAATTCGGCGAACTGGCCGCAAAGCCTTGAAGAATTTTCCGCGTGGTGGCTGGCCGAACCCAGTCTCGACCACGGAATCGTGATGGACCGAATCGCACCGCGCGGCCCGGCGCAGGCCAAGCTGATGGTGCTGGTGGACTATCCCGAGGCGCAAGACCGCGAGCGACTGCTCTCGGGCCCACACGGCAAGTTGCTCGATGGATTCCTGCTCGCCGCCGGGATTGACCCGGAGCACGTGTATCTCGCAAGCGCGCTGCCCCGCCACACGCCGCTGCCCGATTGGGCCGCGCTGTATGCTGCCGGGCTTGGCAAAGTGACGGCGCACCATGTCCAGCTGGCCGCTCCGCAGCGCCTGCTGATGCTCGGTTCGCACATCTCGCCGCTGCTGGGCCACGATCCAGCGAATAGCGCTGAAACTTTACGCGGTTTTAACCATGAGGGCCGGAACATCCCTGTGCTGGTCGCGCCGGCACTGGAAGACATGCTCGCGCGGCCCCGGCAGAAAGCCGTGTTGTGGCAACGCTGGCTCGACTGGACAGGGCAGACTTCGTAAGTGACCGACGCAAGGATCGCCAAATTCACCGCCGTGCTGCTGGCTGCAAGCGCAGCAATGCTGCCGGTAGCCGCGCAGGCCAACAGCGCTGCGGTCGACTATTTCCGCAACCGCGCCGATCGCTCGGCAGTGCCCGCGCTGCTCAGCGCGGAAGACCGCGACTATTACCGTGACCTGTTCGCCGCAATCGATCGTAGCGACTGGACCCGGGTGCAGGCGCTGTTTGCGCAGCGCGCCGATGGCCCGCTGCACCAGGTTGCCCGCGCCGAATATTTCCTTGCCTCGGGATCGCCCAAGATCGAGGGCGATGCGCTGGGTCAATGGCTTATCCAGGGCACCAATCTACCGCAGGCCGAACAGATCGCATCGCTGGCGCAGAAACGCGGCGTGGCCGACTTGCCAGGCCTGCCGACCCCGCAACGCTTCACCTCGCTACCTTCCACTCCCAAGCGGATCCGCCCGCGCGAAACGGCTGACGGCACCATGCCCGGCGCGGTCGCAGGCTCGATCAACGCCCGGATCAAGGCGGACGATCCCGCCGGGGCCAAGGCGCTGCTCGACGGGATCGACACCCAGCTCTCGCTGCAGGCCCGCGCAGAATGGCGCGCCAAGATCGCTTGGTCGTTCTATATCGAGAATGACGATGCCTCGGCCTATGCCCTCGCCCAGACCGCGAACGACGGTGCGGGCGCCTGGGTCGGCGAAGGCTGGTGGACTGCTGGCCTCGCGGCGTGGCGGCTCGACGATTGCCAGGGCGCGGCCGATGCCTTTGCCCGCACTGCACAACTGGCTGAGAACGCCGAGCTCACCGCCGCCGCGCACTTCTGGCACGCCCGCGCGCTGGTGCGTTGCCGACAACCGGAAAAGGCTGCTGCGCCGCTGCGCCTGGCTGCCCAGCGCGACGAGACGCTTTACGGGATGCTCGCCGCCGAACAGCTTGGCGTTAAGCTGCCCGAGACTCACGCCGCGCCCGATTTTGACCAGAGCGACTGGCAAGCGCTGCGCGATGTCCCCAATGTCCGCACCGCTGTTGCACTGTCCGAAGTTGGCCGTGATGGACTGGCCGATGAAGTGCTGCGCCATCAGGCGCGGATTGGCCGGGCCGATCAGTATGAGCCGGTGTCGCGGCTGTCGCGCGATCTCGGCCTGCCTTCAACCCAGCTGTGGATGGCCTACAACGCGCCGTCGGGCGGACGTCCCGAACCGGCGACGCGCTTCCCCACCCCAAAATGGACCCCGGCGACCGGCTGGCGGGTCGATCCGGCGCTGGTCTATGCCCATGCCTTGCAGGAATCGGTATTCCGCGCGAGTGCCGTCAGCCCGGCAGGCGCACGCGGGCTGATGCAGATCATGCCCGCCGCCGCGCGCGACTTTGCGGGTGAGCTGGGCGTTGCGGGCGGGCCGAGCGACCTTGCCAAACCGGCGGTCAATCTCGCGTTCGGGCAACGCTATATGCAGATGCTGGGCAATGCCCCGGGCACGCAGGGGCTGCTGCCCAAGGTGATGGCGGCCTATAACGCGGGGCTCACCCCGGTGACCCGCTGGCAGGGCGAAATCCGCGACAAGGGCGATCCGCTGCTGTGGATCGAGTCGGTCCCCTATTGGGAAACGCGCGGCTATGTGAATATCGTGATGCGCAATTACTGGATGTACGAGCGCCAGGCGGGTGGCCCTTCGGAGAGCCGGATGGCCTTGGTTCAGGGGATGTGGCCGACCTTTCCCGGCCTCGGCGCGGCGGAAGCAGTACGGATGAGCCCGTCGGGAGCGATCTTGCGTGGCCGTTGATCCGGCCCGCCAGTTCAAGCCGATCCAGATCGCGGTCCTGACCGTTTCAGATACACGCACCGCCGCAGACGACACGTCGGGCGACCTGCTGGTCGAACGGATCCAGACCGCCGGGCACAAGCTCTCCGCGCGCGCGATCGAGCGCGACGATGCCGCTGCCGTCGCGCGCAAGCTCAACACCTGGATCGACGATCCGTCGATCGACGCGATCATCACCACCGGCGGCACCGGCCTGACCGGGCGGGACGTGACCCCCGAAGCGCTCGACCGTGTGCTCGAAAGCGGCGGCGGTCGGGCAATCCCCGGCTTTGGCGAGATCTTCCGGCTGATAAGCTACCGCACTATCGGCACCAGCACGATCCAGAGCCGCGCCTGCGCAATCGTCAGCCGCGGAACCTATGTGTTCGCCCTCCCCGGCTCGAACGGCGCGGTGAAGGACGGTTGGGACGGGATTCTCGCCGAACAGCTCGATAGCCGCAACCGGCCGTGCAATTTCGTCGAGCTGATGCCGCGGCTTAGGGAAGTCTGACTTCTCACGCCAAGACGCCAAGCGGTTGCACTTGCGGCCCTGCCTCTCTCATCCGCTCTGGACTGCTCGTAAACCAGCAACCAGAATGAGCCAGTTCGCCTGCGGGCGGATGTTGTTCTCTTGGCGTCTTGGCGTGCGACAACTTGCCTTTAAGTTCTATATATGTTCTCATTGCGAGATGAGTCCCTTCCCCCACCACGGACGCGGCGCGCAATCTGCCAATGTCCCGCAGCGCTTCGGACTCAAGGCGCGCGAGGCGGATGGGGACTGGCTTGATGTGCAGGAGGAGATCGACGGCCCCGGCCCCAAGCTGCGCACCATGGTGATCGAGGAAAAACCGCGCACGATAATCAACTTCAACCAGTCGCCAGACATTCCATTCGACCGCTCGATCAACGCTTATCGCGGCTGCGAGCATGGCTGCGTCTATTGCTATGCCCGGCCGAGCCACGCCTTCCACGACCTCTCTCCCGGGCTCGATTTTGAGACCAATCTGTTCGCCAAACCCGACGCCGCGCGGCTGTTGCGTGAGACGCTGGCCAAGCCGGGGTACAAGCCCGCGCCGATCGCGATGGGAACCAACACCGATCCCTACCAGCCGATCGAGGACCGCTACCGGATCACGCGGCAAGTGCTGGAAGTGTGCCTGGAAACGCGGCATCCGGTGACGATCACCACCAAGTCAGCACGGGTGACGCGCGATCTCGATCTGTTGGCGGAGTTGGCCCGGCTGAACCTGGTCGCGGTCGGGGTATCGGTCACCAGCCTTGATCCCAAGCTGTCCGGTCTGCTCGAACCGCGCGCCAGTTCCCCCGCCAAGCGACTCGATGCACTGCGCCAGCTGGTCGCGGCCGGAGTGCCGAGCCACGTTTCGGTCGCCCCGGTGATCCCGTCGATCACCGACGAATTTATCGAGGGCATCCTTTCCGCCGCCGCCGGGCACGGGGTCCGCTCGGCCAGCTGGATCATGCTGCGCCTGCCGTACGAAGTCTCGCCGCTGTTCCGCGAGTGGCTGGAGGTCCACTACCCCGACCGCGCGGGCAAAGTGATGGCCATCGTCCAGTCGGTGCGGGAGGGGAAAGACAACGATCCCGGCTTCTTCACCCGGATGAAGCCCACCGGTGTCTGGGCCGACATCTTCCGCACCCGCTTCCGCATCGCCACCAAGCGGCTTGGGATGAATGATGAGCGGATGGTGCTGGACAGCTCGCAGTTCGAGAAGCCGAGTGCGGGCGGACAGATGCGGTTGCTCTAAACCGAGCAGGCGCCCTGCCGGGATCAATCGTGGTGAATATCGCTCCGTTTGGTTTCCAGCGCCCAGAACACGTGAGTGATCTTGCGTCCGCCACCAGGCAAGTCCTGCTCGAACACGTCCGGTCGTCCCAAACCATCGTGATGGCTGGCCCTACCCCATTCCGCCGGGCTGTCTCCCGCAGAATCGGCCTGCTCCGCGGCCTGAGCGGACCGGCCAAATTCCCGGATGCCGAAGTCGGTCGCTGAAACGGCTTTTGATGTTAGATAGCCATCGTCGTGATTATAGATCAAGCTTAGCTGCTGGTAGTCATGCGCATTCGGATGTTCGTTTGACTGATTGCCGTTGGTACCAGCCGTACCCGTAGGATCGTTGGTATAATCCATGCACGAGCCGAGATTGGTGTTGGTGAAATTCTCATCCTGGTGGGCAAGTCCGAAATCGTGCCCCACTTCCTGGCATGTCACAAGCCGTTTCCACGCAGGCTTGTTGTACTGTGCGAGGTTGAAATAGGTATCGTTCAGCTTGGTCGTGCCTTTGTTGATATGCCCCTGCCCATCGAGCCAGATCGAAGCGATGCCCAGCCACCCGCGCTGGCCATAGAGGTCATTGCAGACCAGAATCTCGCCAGCAATCGGCGTGCATTTCCTGCGGCTAACCGAGAGATTGTTGCGATTGCCGAGAGTCAGGTCCTGCGAGGCCTCCCAGTCGGTAATCGCCACATCCACATAGGTGCCCCAGGTGCCTGTGACAGCAGCGTTGATCTTGACGCTGAGCGTGCCGGTGGTTGCCCAATGATAGCCATTCCAGCTGTGGTTGGCTGCGGCCGGTCCTGCCAGTGCCGCAGTGAATGCGGCTGCCAGCGCCACTAGATGTGCCTTTCTCATCTGAGTGCCCCTCCTGCAATATTGAATGCGGGGAGACTGACACAGCTAGCCCAAATTGCAAGCCAAAGCTCGGGCGAGGCAGTTATATCCCGAACCGGATCAACCGGCTGTCCGCCACCGCCGCCGTGCGGTGCGGCACAACGTCGCGGATGTACTCCTCGTTCTTGACCATCGCCATAAACAGCGCGCTGTTGGGGTAGCCCATCACGAAGGCCTCGTCCCACTCACCCTCAGGACCGGTGACGACGCATTCCATTGGAGCTTCCCAGACCATCGCCGCGCCGTCGCCCGCGACCACGCGCTGAAATCCTGCGCGGTAGATCTCATAAGCCTCGCGTCCGGTCAGGCCCTTGCCGTGGTTGGGGTGATCCGGCGGATAGTCCGCCAGATCGCGGAACTTGATAAGGTTGAGCATCTGGATCGGGCGATCGCGCGGCAAGTCCTTGAAGGCCTGCCAGGTCTCGCGGCTGGGATCGACGTAGGCGGTCATGCGGGACTCCTGCTCCTTGGCGCGATCACACCAGTTTCAGCCGCGCCATGCAACCATTCGCCGCATCGCGCGTTGGGCCAGCATTGATGCAACCACGCACGAGGGACTCATGGCAGACGATCACATCACCACCCACACCACGCCCGATGGTCAGACTCACACCACGGTCGTTACCGATACGGCGCGTAGCGGCGGCGGAGGCGGCTGGTTGTTTGGGCTGATCGCGCTCGCGCTGATCGGGGCAGCGGTGTATTACTTTTCGGGCATGACCGGCAGCGAGGCGGCCAAGGACAACGCCGTGGCCGAAGCCGCGCGCGATGTCGGCAATGCGGCGCAGAGCGTCGGCGATGCCGCCAAGGACGCGGCCGAAGCGGTCAAGAAGCAATAAGGCCAAGTCGAGGCTGCCCATAGAACCTCCCCCTCTGGGGGAGGTGGCAGGCGCGCAGCGACTGACGGAGGGGGCGGCCAGCCATCGCATTTCCCCCCCCCCCCCCCCTCCCCCGGGCCCCCCCCCCCCCCGGGGGGGGGCCATCCCCCCCCGCCCCCAACCCCCCCTTCTTTCCCCCACATCACCCCCCGGTCTTTTTTTCTTCC
>Ga0114940_10000977_pt1 | contig 11159 bp, 13 predicted proteins | sample ColdCreekSource_FD_87195 | JGI IMG/M metagenome (GOLD analysis project Ga0114940, IMG submission 87195) | Groundwater microbial communities from Cold Creek, Nevada to study Microbial Dark Matter (Phase II) - Cold Creek Source | ecosystem: Environmental > Aquatic > Deep subsurface > Groundwater ... | reverse complement strand
TGGCTGCCGTTGGAAGATCTGGCGCGGCGCGGCGTCACCCTGACCAACGGCAGCGGCCTCAACGCCAATACCGTGGCCGAGTTCACCCTGATGGCCATGCTGGCCTTTGCCCGCGGCCATGCCGACATCGTCCGCGCGGCTGATCAGCAGCAATGGCTGAACCCGCAGATGGGCGGCATGAAGCGCGAGCTGGCCGGGGCCAAGGTGCTGCTGATGGGCTATGGCCAGATCGGCCAGGCCGTGGCGCGGATGCTGGAGGGGTTCCGCGCCCACGTTACCCCCATGCGGCGCAGCGGCGGCGCGGGCTTCCTTGGCCCGGATGACTGGCGCGGTCGGCTGGGCGAGTTTGAATGGGTAGTGCTTGCCATGCCCGGCACGCCCGCCACGCGCGGGTTGTTCGATGCCGCCACGCTGGCCCTGCTGCGGCCCGATGCGGTGCTGGTCAACATGGGCCGGGCCGACGTGCTGGATCAGCCCGCGCTGATCGCCGCGCTGCACGGCGGCAAACTGGGCGGGGCCATCCTCGACCTGACCGATCCAGAGCCTTTGCCGCCGGGCCATGCCCTGTGGTCGGCCCCCAATGCCCACGTCACCATGCACACCGCCGGGCTGCCCACCCAGGCCAGCCGCCGGGCCTGCGCCGACCGTTTCGTGGCCAATTGCGGGCTGTTCCTGAGCGGGCAACGGCTGGTGTCCACGGTCGATCTGGCGCTGGGCTATTAGTGCCTGACTCGCGGCAAACGCTCTGATACGCTGAGCCGCAGGGGCAAAAGCTTCACGGTCGCGCTGACAACTGGTTCTGGCACCTCCTGTCGTGCGGGGGCGGCCTTCTAGGGGGGATCTCACGACCATGACGAGCAACAGCGGCGCAGACGGCAAGCAAAAGGCTTCGGACCTGTTCATCGAGTGCCTTGAGGAAGAAGGCTGCGAATACATCTTCGGCGTTCCGGGCGAGGAGAACCTCGATTTTCTGGATTCGCTGTCGCGCAGCACCAAGATCAAGCTGATCCTCACCCGGCATGAACAGGGCGCGGGCTTCATGGCCGCCACCTATGGCCGCCACACCGGCAAGACCGGCGTGTGCATCGCCACCCTGGGGCCGGGGGCAACCAACTTCGTCACCGCCGCCGCCTATGCCACGCTGGGCGGCATGCCGATGCTGATGATTACCGGCCAGAAGCCGATCAAGAAGAGCAAGCAGGGCCGCTTCCAGATCCTGGATGTGGTGGCCATGATGGGGCCGATCACCAAGTATGCCCACCAGATGGCGTCCAGCGACAACATCCCCAGCCGCGTGCGCGAAGCCTATCGCCTGGCCGAAGAGGAAAAGCCCGGCGCAACGCACATCGAACTGCCCGAGGACATTGCCGACGAGCACACCGATTCGCGGCCGCTGAAGCGCTCGATTTCGCGGCGTCCGTCGGCTGATCCCAAGGCTGTGGCCATGGCGGTCGAATATATCCAGAAGGCCAAGGCTCCGGTGCTGGTGATTGGCGCAGGCGCCAACCGCAAGATGACCGGCAACATGCTGCGCGAATTCGTGGCCAAGACCGGCATTCCGTTCCTGACAACGCAGCTGGGCAAGGGCGTGATCGACGAGCGGCACGAGAAGTTCCTCGGCTGCGCGGCGCTGTCGGCGGGGGATTTCGTCCACCGTGCAGTCGAGGATGCCGATCTGATCGTCAACATCGGCCATGACGTGATCGAGAAGCCGCCTTTCTTCATGCGCGAAGGCGGCACCCCGGTGATCCACATCTCCACCAAGACCGCCGAGGTCGATCCGGTCTACTTCCCCGAGCTGGAAGTGATCGGCGATATTGCCAATGCGATCTGGCAGATGAAGGAGGCGATCACGCCCAACCCGGCGTGGAACTTCGACCACATGCTGGCCTATCACCAGGCCGAGCTGGACCATACCGCGCCGCTGGCGGCCGATGCCCGCTTCCCGATCTTTCCGCCGCATCTGGTCCAATCGATCCGCGATGCCATGCCGGATGACGGGATCATCTGCCTCGACAATGGCGTGTACAAGATCTGGTTTGCGCGGGGCTACACCGCCTACCATCCCAACACCGTGCTGCTGGACAATGCGCTGGCGACGATGGGCGCGGGCCTGCCGTCTGCCATGATGAGCGCAATGCTTTATCCCGAGCGCAAGGTGATGGCGATCTGCGGCGACGGCGGGTTCATGATGAACAGCCAGGAGATGGAGACCGCGGTTCGCCTGGGCCTCAACCTTACCGTGCTGATCCTCAACGATAGTTCGTATGGCATGATCCGCTGGAAGCAGGCCAACATGGGCTTCAAGGACTGGGGGCTGACCTATGGCAACCCCGATTTCGTGAAGTACGCCGAAGCTTACGGCGCGCATGGTCACCGGGTGGAATCGTCCGCTCACTTGCAGGATTTGCTGGCCCATTGCCGCGATACGCCGGGTGTGCATCTGATCGATTGCCCGGTGGATTATTCGGAGAACGACCAGATCCTGAACGTGGATATCAAGGCGCTCAGCAAGGCCTTGTGATGTTTAGTCCCCCTCCCGCATGCGGGAGGGGTTAGGGGTGGGCGCACAGCGGCGCCTGCCTCAGGCCCACCCCCGGCCCCTCCCGCAGGCGGGAGGGGAGAAGGACGTGAAATGCTGAAAGACATCTACCCGCTCTACCTGAACAACAAGGCGGTGCAGCCCAACACCGACCTGGAGGTGACCGACAAGTACACTGGTAAGGTCGCCTTCCGCACCGCGCTGGCCACGCCCGACGTGATCGAGGAAGCCATCGCCGGGGCCGTACGCGCGGCAGAGCCGATGGCGCGACTGGCCAGTTACGAGAAGCAGGACGTACTGATGCACTGCGTCGGCCGCTTCAAGGAGCGGTTTGACGAGCTGGCCTATGCCCTGTGCATCGAAGCGGGCAAGCCGATCAAGGATGCCGAGGGCGAGGTGGGCCGGCTGATCGACACGTTCCGCATCGCCGCAGAGGAAGCGGTGCGCAATTATGGTGAGGTCCAGCCGCTCGACATTTCGCCGCGTGCCAAGGGCTATATGGGCATGTGGAAACGCGTGCCGATCGGGCCGTGCAGCTTCATCAGCCCGTTCAACTTCCCGCTGAACCTGGCCGCACACAAGATCGCGCCCGCCATCGCCATGGGCTGCCCGTTCGTGATGAAGCCCGCTTCGATGACCCCGCTGGGCGCGATCATTATGGGCGAGGTGCTGGCCGAGTGCGACGTGCTGCCCGAGGGCGCGTTCTCCATCCTGCCCGCCAGCCGCGCAGGCGCCGACCTGTTCACCACCGATGAGCGGCTGAAACTATTGAGCTTCACCGGCTCGCCCGCCGTGGGCTGGGACCTGAAGGCCAAGGCCGGCAAGAAGAAGGTGGTGCTGGAACTGGGCGGCAACGCGGCGGTGATCGTGGACAAGGATGCCGACCTTGATCACGCGGTGGAGCGGATCGTGTTCGGTGCCTTCTACCAAAGCGGGCAAAGCTGCATCGGCGTGCAGCGCATTCTGGTTCACGCCGATATCTATGATGCGTTCAAGGCCATGCTGGTGGCGAAAACTAAGACGCTGGTGGCGGGCGATCCCAAGGATCGGGACACCTTCATCGGCCCGATGATCAGCGTGAAGGAAGCCACGCGGCTGAAGGGCTGGATTGACGAGGCGGTGAGTGCCGGGGCCACGCTGCTGTGTGGCGGCAAGCTGGAAGGCGCGATGCTTGAGGCCACCCTGCTGGAAAACGTCCCCAGCTTCTGCGCTGCGATGACCGAGGAAGCGTTCGGCCCGCTGGCCAACCTGGCCAGGTTCACCGACTGGGACGAGGCACTGGCGCAAGTGAACGACAGCAAGTTCGGCTTGCAGGCGGGCATTTTCACCCGCGACATCCACCAGGTGCTCGAAGCCTGGGACATGCTGGACGTGGGCGGCGTGGTGGTGAACGATGTCTCCAGCTACCGCGTGGACAACATGCCTTATGGCGGGGTCAAGGATTCCGGCCTGGGCCGCGAAGGCGTGCGCTTTGCCATGGAAGACATGAGCGAGATCAGGAACCTGGTGATCCGGCGGGTCTAGGGTTCACCCTTCCCACTCCCACTTTCGTCATTCCCGCGAAAGCGGGAATCCAGTCGGACCTTGCGGCAATCGCCCTGGATCCGCGCTTTCGCGGGGATGACGAAAATCCAGAGCAACTGGTGTCACCCCTCCTCCAGCAACAGCAGTTCGCACGTTACCCGCAACAGCGGCGGCGCGGCCACATGGTCCACCGACACCACCGCCGCATCGGCCACCAGATGGCCGGGCAGGGTAAACTCGTGTTCGGGCAGGAAGGCGATGAAGCATTCGCCCGCTGCCACCGCCGCCTCGCCGGCGAACTCCAGCACGATCCGGTGACGGGTGCCGGCAAAGGTGATGCTGGCCCAGTTCGCCTCGCCATGGCTGACCACGCGCGCCTGGCCTTGCGCCAGGTCGGCCAGCGCCTCCAGCAGCCGTTCGCTCGCCGTGCGCCGCCGCCGTGCGCCCACCTGCTTGCCCTCTGCCGAAAATCCGGCGCGGGGAATGGTGGCTTCGGCTTCAATACGCATGGGTCTGCTCCCGATAAATGTTCATAAAATGTTCTACTCGTTCTTTGGTCGAAGAGCGGGGCATGCGGCCATTGCGCAGATCCAGCACGAAGCGCGGATCGCACGTGGCCAGGCGGCCGAATCGGGTGGCGGGCATGCCCGTATGCCGCAGGAAAACCTCGATCTTGCGGATCAGCATCGCCTAACTCCCCTTTTATGTTCTGTGAATCTGCTGCCGAATCACTGTTTGTTCTTGGTGTCCGGCGAAATCCTACTTGTCGAGGAAAAATACATCATGTACAGCTGTGGCAGAAAAGAAACGGGGAGAGAACGATGCCGGCTCGTGAAAGATTGGCGCACCTGACCAGGGAGAAGGGCACCAGCCTGGCATCGCTGTCACGCATGCTGGGCCGTAACACTACCTATTTGCAGCAATATATCTCCAAGGGCAGTCCCCGCAAACTGGAGGAGGATGACCGGCGCAAGCTGGCCCGGTTCTTCGCCGTGCCGGAAACGGAACTGGGTGCATCACAGGAAAAATCCTATACCGCTGACCGCGACTGGGTGGACGTGCCGCGCCTGCCGGTCCAGGCATCGGCCGGGCCGGGCGCGGCCGAGCAGGGCGGGGCGGCGTTCGACAACTTCCGCTTCTCGCAACGCTGGCTGCGCGAACAGGGGCTGGAGCCGACCAAGCTTTCCGCCGTGCGCGTGGTCGGCGATTCGATGGAGCCGCTGTTGCGCGAAGGCGACGACCTGCTGGTGGACATGGCCGAGCGCCCGTTCCGCGACGGCATTTTCGTGGTGCGGCTGGACGATAACCTGCTGGTCAAGCGCGTGACCAGCCAGGGCGGCGGGCGCTTTTCGCTGCTCAGCCAGAACCTGTCTTACCCGCCGCTGTCGGTAACCGGCGAGGCCTTGCAGTTCCTTGGCCGGGTGGTGTGGAAAAGCGGGCGGCTTTAGGCGCGGTCAATCGCAAGGGGCGGGGCGAAGGCGTACCACCAAGCCAAGCTCGAAGGCCGCAATGTTATCGCCGATGTTGCAGCCTCGGATTTCTGCTCCTGCAACCGTCGCCTGACCGATATTCCCGGTGCTCGTACGGGCGAACACGACCATATTCCTGAAACTCGGATACCGGGTCTCGGTTGGCCGAAAGCCGACTATTCGAGCATGCACAGGCGTCATGTCTTCCGTCCGTATGGGGTCTTTCTGTCGAAGTGCCGACAATGCCACCATCGTTGGACCTGCAATAATCAAAACGAAAAAAATGAAAATGAACAGATGCTGGAGATAGTGTGCATAGCGCCAAATGTTGAACCATCTGTTCACTGTCACGCGATACCCGATCAATCAGGCGAAACGATGACGCTTCTCTGCGGGCGGTTGTAATTGCGCCGTGGCAGCGCCACAAACCGCGCATGACCTCTCCTGCCCACTCTCCCCTGCGCGCCGCCATCATCCCCGTTACCGCGTTCGAGCAGAACTGCTCGCTGATCTGGTGCACCGCCACCATGAAGGGTGCGCTGGTCGATCCTGGCGGCGATCTGGACCGGCTGAAGGCGGCCGTCGCCCATTATGGGGTGTCACTGGAAAAGATCCTGCTCACCCACGGCCACGCCGACCATTGCGGACAGGCGGGCATGCTGGCCAAGGAACTGGGCCTGCCGATCGAAGGCCCGCACGAGGCGGACCGGTTCTGGATCGCCCGGCTGGAGGATGATGGCCCGCGCTTTGGCATGCATTGCGAAATCTTCGAGCCGGATCGCTGGCTGGTCGATGGTGACACGGTGACCGTGGGCGAGCTTGTGCTGGACGTGCTCCATTGCCCCGGCCACACGCCGGGCCACGTGGTGTTCTTCCACCGACCGAGCAATCTGGCGCTGGTGGGGGACGTGTTGTTCGCCGGATCGATCGGCCGCACCGATTTTCCCATGGGCAACCATCAGGATCTGCTGGATGCGATTACCGGCAAGCTGTGGCCGCTGGGCAATGACGTGGTGTTCGTGCCCGGCCATGGGGAACGCAGCACTTTCGGGCAGGAACGGCTGACCAATGCCTTTGTGGCCGACCGGGTGTTGGCGGGCGGCTAGACCACCCGGAAAGCCACCAGCCCGGCCCACACCGCCCAGCCCAGCAGCAGCGGCATGGTCAGCACCATGCCGACCATGCGCGGCTTCGCGGCGGTTTCGGCATCCATGCCCACCGCATGCAGCACCCGGCCCAGCATGAAGGCCAGCGCGGTCAGCCCCAGCAGCCAGCCATCCTGCCCGGCCAGGTCCAGCACCACGATCAGCACCAGCGCAAACGGGGTATATTCGGTGAAATTGCTCTGCGCCCGCATCCGTCGATGCAGCAGGCCGTGGCCGCCGTCGCCGTGGAGGATCTTCTCGGCCATGCGGACCCGCCCGCAGCGCCAGCCAAGCCAGCCGGTGATTAATCCGGCCAGCGCCGCGCTGAGCAATGAGATATGCAGATCGTCCATGTGGCTTCGCTCCCCTTTTTCCGGGGGCAGGCTAGCGGGCCAGATGATGGCTTGCAACGCGGGCCAAATCATCTATAGCGCGCGCCTTCGCCGCACCGCCGGAGGGCCTTGGACGCCGTGCTTGCACGGGGCCATGGCCTGCCCTAGGGCGGCTGCCACGCACATAGCAGATTTCAAGGAACAGGTGCCGAGATGGCCGTCCCTAAAAGAAAAACTTCGCCGCATCGCCGCGGCAATCGCCGGTCTCACGATTCGCTGAAGGTGGAAGCCTTCCACGAATGTGGCAACTGTGGCGAACTGAAGCGCCCGCACAACCTGTGCCCGGCTTGCGGCCACTATAACGGTCGCCAGATCCTCGAGCCCAAGGGCCTTTAAGGCCATCGTCCGGGGGGATTGCCGCGTATGAGCCTGCCGCGTATCGCCGTTGACGCGATGGGCGGCGATGAAGGCGTGCGCGTGATGGTGTCCGGCGCGGCCCTGGCCCGTCGGCGGCATGAGCAGTTCAAGTTCCTGCTGGTGGGCGATGAAACGCGCATCAAGGCGGCGCTCGACAACCATCCCAATATGCGCGGCGCATCTGAAATCCTCCATTGCGAGGATGTGGTGGCCGGGGACGAAAAGCCCACCGCCGCCCTGCGCCGGGCCAAGACCACCAGCATGGGCCTGGCCATCAACGCGGTGAAAACCGGCGATTGCGGCGCTGCGGTCAGCGCGGGCAACACCGGCGCGCTGATGGCGATGAGCAAGCTGGCCCTGCGCACCATGCCCGGCATTGACCGGCCCGCGCTGGCGGGCATCATGCCCACGCTGGGTGACAGCGACGTGGTGATGCTGGACCTTGGCGCCAATACCGAATGTGACGCGCGCAACCTGGTGCAGTTTGCGGTGATGGGCGCGGCCTATTCGCGCATCGTCACCGGCAAGGACAATCCGCGCGTGCGCCTGCTGAACATCGGCACCGAGGCGATCAAGGGCACCGACCGCTTGCAGGAAGCCGCCGCCATGCTGCGCGCCGCGCCGGGACTGGCACTGGACTTCCAGGGCTTTATCGAGGCCGACAAGATCAACCGCGGCGAAGTGGACGTGGTGGTGACCGACGGGTTTTCCGGCAATATCGCGCTGAAGGCCATCGAAGGCTCGGCCCGTTTCGTGACCGACTTGCTGAAAACCGCGTTCCGCTCGTCGCTGCGTTCCAAGTTCGGCTTCCTGGTCTCGCGCCCGGCCACCGAACTGCTGCGCCACCACCTTGATCCCAACAACCACAACGGCGGGGTCTTTCTGGGCCTGAATGGCGTGGTGGTGAAATCGCACGGCAGCGCCAACGTGCAAGGCATGGCCAACGCGGTCGAGGTGACTGCCCGGTTGCTGGAGGAAAGCCTGACCGAACGAATTCTGGCCGACCTGGCCGAACTGGGCACCGATTCCCGTCGTGACAGCACCGGGGCCGCCAAGTGAAGCGGGCGATTTTCCTGGGCTGCGGCTCGGCCCTGCCTGCCCGTGCGGTAACCAACGAAGAGCTGTCGGCCAGAGTCGATACCAGCGACGAGTGGATTCGCGAGCGCACCGGCATCGGCCAACGCTATATCGCGGGCGAGGGTGAGAGCACGGCCACGCTGGCCACGGAGGCGGCGCGCAACGCCCTTGAAAACGCCGGCCTGACCATTGCCGATATCGACCTGATCGTGGTGGCCACGACCACGCCGGAATATACCTTTCCCTCCACCGCCACGGTTGTCCAGCAGGCGCTGGGCGGCCACGGCTTCGCCGCGTTCGATGTGGCGGCGGTGTGCACCGGCTTCATCTATGCCCTGGGCACCGCCGAAGCGATGATCCGCACGGGCCTGGCCACCCGCGCGCTGGTGATCGGCGCGGAAACGCTGACCCGGCTGATCGACTGGGAGGACCGCACCACCTGCGTACTGTTCGGCGACGGGGCGGGGGCCTTCGTGATCGGGGCCGCCGCGATGGACGAGGGCGAGCCGGGCGGCGACCAGGGGTTCCTGGCCACCCAGCTGCATGCCGACGGCGCCCATCGCGAGTTGCTGTATACCGATGGCGGGGTCTCCTCGACCGGCACCGTGGGCCACATGCGGATGAAAGGGCGCGAGGTGTTCCGCCATGCAGTGACCAATCTGGCGCAAGTGCTGGAAGATGTCCTGGTCAAGTCTGGCCATACTGCGGCCGACATCGACTGGGTGGTGCCGCATCAGGCCAATGCCCGCATTCTGGAAGCCACCGCGCGCAAGCTGGGCCTGCCGATGAGCCAGGTGGTGGTGACCGTGGATCGCCACGCCAACACTTCGGCCGCCTCGGTTCCGCTGGCTTTCGATACCGCCTGGCGCGACGGCCGGATCAAGCGCGGCCAGCTGGTGATGCTGGAAGCGATGGGTGGAGGATTCACCTGGGGCGCCACCTTGTTGCGGGTGTGAACCGCGTTTCCGTGCAAGAAATCTGCCGCAACCTTGCCAACTGGCAAGGTTTTCTGCATTAACGATCCCGGTCCCGACGCGGATTAGGAGGTGGCTTGCATGGATTCGATGCGCTCTGTTGGCACGTTGACGCGCGCTGATCTTGCCGAGACGGTTAACCGCAAGCTGGGCTTCTCGCGCGCCGAGAGTCTGGATCTGGTGGAATCGATCCTGGCCAAGATGTGTCACGCCATGTCTGAAGGCGAGAACGTGAAGATCTCGGGCTTCGGCACCTTCATCCTGCGCGACAAGAAGCAGCGCATCGGCCGCAATCCCAAGACCGGGGTCGAAGTGCCGATTACCTCGCGCCGCGTCCTCACGTTCCGTGCCAGCCAGAAGCTGAAAGACCGGATTGCCAGGGCCTGACGGAGATGAGCGGGCCACTCCCCACATTTGCCGACGGCAAGGCTCCCGAAGCCATGCGCACGATCGGGGAAGTGGCGGATGGGCTGGGCATCAAGCAGCATATCCTGCGTTATTGGGAACAGCAGTTCCCGATGCTGAAGCCGCTGAAGCGCAGCGGTGGCCGGCGGCTCTATCGGCCGGAAGACGTGGCCGTTGTCGCCACCATTGACCGGCTGGTCAATCGCGACGGCTATACGCTGAAAGGTGCCAGGGCCGTGCTTTCGGGGGCGGCTGCCGCAGTGGTTGCTCCGGTGATTGCGCCGGCCGTTGCCGCCCATACTGCGCCAACGGGCAAGGACGCCGACGCGGCCGAAATCGCCGCCCGCCTCAAATCCATCCGTCAACGGCTGGACAGGGCCTTGGCAACGGCCTGAACGGCTTACCACCCGCTAGTCATTACCGCGCCAGTTGCGGCCCCAGTTGCGGATCAAGATCGCGCGGGCGGGCAAAATGCAGCACTTCGCCGCACCCGGCGGCGCAATCGGCCCAGGTGGCGATATCCAGTTGCAGCACGGCAAAGGCGGCCGTGGGAAACTTCTCCATCAGGTCGCCGAACAGGGCATTCTCCTTTTCGGGAGCCACCAGTTCCAGCACCAGTTCCTGCAATCCGGGGTTGTGCCCGGCCAGCAGCAGGGCATTGGCCCCGTTACCGTGCTGCTGGAGCAGGTGCAGCAGGGTCTGCGCATCGGCCAGATAGGCATTTTCCGCCCACGCGACCTCGCCGGTCAGTCCGGCCGCTTCCAGCGTTCGCCGCACCCGTTCCGCCGGGCTGGCCAGGATCGCGTCCCACGCGGTTCCCTGGGCGGAAATGTGCGCCCCCATCAGCGCCGCCCCCTTGCGCCCGCGCGCGTTCAGCCCGCGGTCGAAATCGCGCAGGGACAGGTCATCCCAATCGGACTTGGCATGGCGCAGCAGGCCCAGCAGTTTCACTGCGCATCGTCCCTCTCGGTCGCGTCGATCACCTTGTTACCTAGCAGATCGCCGCGCCCAAGGCGATGCAAAGTCTCGTCCAGGGTCAGCCGGTGGACCGGCGTGCCGGGCGGAAAGGCGCTGATGAGCCGGCTGGGAAAAGCGGCGGACAGGACGATGAAATGGCCTGCGTCATCCTTGCTGCGGATCAGCCGCCCGAAGGCCTGTGCCAGCCGGAAACGGATGATCCGGTCATCGTGCGCCGCGCCGCCCTCTGCCGCGCGGCGAGCGCGGTGAAGGATGCTGGGCTTGGGCCAGGGCACCTGTTCCAGCACCACGCAGCG